>Ga0078894_10002270_pt1 | contig 14544 bp, 11 predicted proteins | sample LauGreSu1BDMLBSD_2_FD_67506 | JGI IMG/M metagenome (GOLD analysis project Ga0078894, IMG submission 67506) | Freshwater lake microbial communities from Lake Michigan, USA - Su13.BD.MLB.SD (version 4) (version 4) | ecosystem: Environmental > Aquatic > Freshwater > Lake | place: Lake Michigan... | reverse complement strand
TCCCTAACCTACGCGTCCCCGACTCACTTGGTTGATGCCACCCCGACTCGCGTCATCACCTGGGCCGCGGCAACCATTCCGGCGATCGGGGCCACCCAGTACATCCACTGCATCGCCCAGCCTCCCCCGGTCAACGCCGGGCCGAACGAGCGCGCGGGGTTCATCGAGGCGCCGGTCAGTGGGCCGGCCACGAGGACGCAGAGCCCGACCACGAGCCCGACCGCCAATGCGGCGAAACCGCGTGGGGTGCGCTCATCGACCCCAGCCCCGAGGACCGTCGCCATCAGAAGGAACGACGCCAGGAACTCCACGGTGAAGGCCCGCATCGCATCCAGGGTGGTCGTCGTCGCGCCGATCCCTGCGCCGGTGCCGAGGAGCCAGATGGTGAGCGCGCTCCCGGTGGTCGCGCCGACAACCTGCGCGGCGACCAGCGGCACCACCTCGCGTGCGGGCACGCGCCCGATTGACCAGAGCGCGACCGTGACTGCCGGGTTGATCTGGGTTCCGGAGACATGCCCGAAGGCGTAGACGAGGACCGCGACCAACGACGCCCAAGCGATTGCGATGCCGATGAGGCCCAGCGCGCCCTGGTGCAACCCGTCGACCATCACGGCGCCGCAACCGAAGGCCAGGAGCAGGGCGGTGCCAAGACACTCGACCAGCAGCCGGTGCCGGAACGTCGGTGAGCCAGTCGACATCGGTGCGACTCCTGCCGAGGGAGGGAGAGGGCCAGTCGGGTCACCGAGAGTATGCGACCCGCCGTCACGGCGAGGCAAGGTGACGCGAGGATGAGCAAGCCGTGACGCGCCCGTGATGCGGGCGCGCACTGTGTCGTGACACGACCGGGGTTTTATGGAGGTTCGCCCCCCATCGCTCGAGCCAACGCTCGACAGGGGACCTCCCTTCTTTTGCTCCCGGTTCACATGCGCGCGTCTCGTCGTCCCTTGTGGTTCGTGGTCCTGCTCGTCGCCGGCATCGTCGGCTGCGCCGAGGACTCCACCGTCGGTCCAGATATCGCGACCGAACCCACCCCCGGTAGTGTGGCTCTCGAGCGCATTGGCGGCTACGCCGGGGGCGGCGTGGGGGCGGCGGAGATCGTGGCCTACGACTCCGCGACCCGACGCCTCTTCGTCGTCAACGGCCTGCTCAACAGCGTCGATGTCCTCGACATCAGCATCCCGTCGCTCCCGACCCGCGTCACCACGCTCAACGTCGGGGCGTTCGGCCTCTCGGCCAACAGCGTCGCCGTGGCGAACGGGGTCGTGGCGGTGGCGGTCGAGGCCGCGGTGAAGACGGATCCAGGCCGCGTGGTCTTCTTCCGCACGGACAACTTCGAGTTCATCTCGTCGGTCACGGTCGGAGCGCTCCCGGATATGGTCACCTTCACGCCTGACGGTCGGACGCTGCTCGTCGCGAACGAAGGCGAGCCGAGCGCGAACTACCTGATCGATCCGGAAGGCTCGGTGAGCGTGATTGATGTCTCGACGCCGGCGAACCCGTCGGTCCGGACGGCCACCTTCACGGCGTTCACCGCGCAGGAGTCCGCGCTCAAGGCGTCGGGGGTCCGCATCTACGGCCCGGGCGCGACGGTGGCCAAGGATCTCGAGCCCGAGTACATCGCCGTGTCCGAGAACGGGGCCACGGCGTGGGTCACGCTCCAGGAGAACAATGCGATCGCGACCGTCGACATCGCGTCCGCGACGGTCCAGAGCGTGCGATCGCTTGGGTTCAAGAATCACCTGCTGCCGCAGAACCCGCTCGATGCCAGCGACAAGGATGGTCGCGTCAACATCCGGACCTGGCCGATCTTCGGGATGTACCAGCCCGACGGCATCGCGGCGTACGTGGTGGCGGGCGAGACCTATCTGATCACCGCCAATGAGGGTGATGCGCGCGACTGGAACCCTGGTCTTCGCGAGGAGGCCCGAGTCTCGACGCTCACCCTGAATCCCGTGACCTTCTCGGACGACGTCTGCGGCGGTCCGTGCAAGGACTCGACGCGCCTCGGTCGGCTCACCGTCACGAACCAACTCGGCCGGAACCCCGTGACGAATGCGTTCGATTCGCTCTTCGTGCTCGGCGCACGCTCCTTCTCCATCTGGAGCGCGACCTCCGGTCAGCAGGTGTGGGATTCCGGTGACCAACTCGAGTCGCGGACCATCACCGAGACGGCGGTCCCATTCAACGCCAGCAATGACAACAACACCTTCGACGACCGCTCCGACAACAAGGGACCGGAACCCGAGGGTGTGGCCATCGGACGCATCGGGCGGAAGACGTTCGCGTTCGTCGGGCTCGAGCGCGTCGGCGGCATCATGGTGTACGACGTCACCGTCCCGACCGCCCCGCGGTTCGTGACCTACGTCAACTCGCGTAGCGGCACCACCGGCGACCGTGGGCCAGAGGGCATCATCTTCATCCCGGGCCGGCAGTCGCCGACGGGAACGCCCCTGCTCGTCGTGGGCAACGAGATCAGCGGCACCACTGCCATCTATCGCATCGATCTCCTGTACTGATCGTCTGGTACCGACGAGGCCCTCCCGGGGAGACCCGGGGGGGCCTCGTCGCATGACGCGATGATATCTTCCATCGGACCCCGCTCTCGAGGAGCCCCATGCGCCTTTCCGCCGTCCGTCATCTCATCATCGCGATCGCCGCGAGCCACGCTGCCGTCTCGGCGCAACCCGTCGCAGGGCGCCAGCCGCCGATGTCCCCCGCTGCCCTCCGCACGCGCCTCGACGCCTACACCGCCGATTCGATGCGCGGCCGTCTCACCGGCACGCCGGAACATCGGAAGGCGCTCGACTACATCGTGCGCGAGCTGACCGCGATGGGGCTCGAGCCCGCCGGGGAGAACGGCACCTTCCTCCAGCGCGTCCCGCTCGCCACCCGAAGCCTCGACACCACCCGCGCCACCCTCACGGTCGCCGGTGAGACCCTCCGACCCTTCACCGACTACCTCCCACGCGACAACGGCGGCCGGCCGCGCAGCATCGATGGCGCCCAAGTTGTCTACGCCGGCCTCTGGGGGACCCCGACCCTGCTGGAAGGAGGGGCCGCCGTCGCGGGCAAGACGGTGGTGATCGGCGTGACGGCGGAGAACAGCTCCGTCGTCCGCCTCGACGCGATACGCCGCTTCTTCACCGCCGCGGGCATCGTCATTGCCAACTTCGACCTCCTCGATCCCCAGCTCATCGCGCAGCTCACCGCCTCGGGGATGTCGCTCGACGCCAGCGACGCGGAGCAGGGGCCGGAGCTCCCCGCCTACCTGCACCTCTCCCGCGCGCACGCCGCCAAGCTCCTCGGCGTCGCCTCCCTCGCCGCGGCGACGCCCGGCCAGACCGCGCCGGCGATTCGCGGCACCTTCACCTTCCGCAACGTCCCGGCCGAGAGCTGGAACGTCGTGGCCAGGCTCACCGGGAGCGATCGGAGCCGTCGTGGACAGTACGTCGCGATCGGCGCGCACAGCGACCACGTCGGCGTCGGTGAGCCGGTTGACCGCGACTCACTCCGCGCCTTCAACCTCGCCCTTCGCACCAAGCAGCTCGCCAACAACGGCGAGATCACGCCGGAGATCTACGCGTCCATCCGCGTGAACATGGATTCCATCCGGCGCGTGCACCCCGTGGCGCGGATGGACTCCATCTTCAACGGCGCGGACGATGACGGCTCCGGTTCGATGGGGGTGCTCGAGGTCGCCCGCGCCTTCGCGACCGCCCGCACGAAGCCGAAGCGCTCCCTCCTCTTCGTCTGGCACGCCGGCGAGGAGCTCGGCCTCTTCGGCTCGGAGTGGTACACCGACCACCCCACCGTGCCGCGCGACAGCATCGTCGCGAATCTCAACTTCGATATGATCGGGCGCGGCGGCCCGGGTGAGGAGCCCGGCGGTGGCCCGAACTACGCGCAGCTCATCGGGTCACGCCGCCTCTCCACGCAGCTCGGTGACCTCGTCGAGTCCGTCAGCCGCGAGAAGGGCTACAACTGGGCGTTCGACTACCAGTACGACGCGTCGGGCCATCCGGAGCAGTACTACTGCCGCTCCGACCATTACATGTACGCCCGCTACGGCATCCCGATCGTGTTCATGAGCACCGGTGGGCACGCCGACTACCACCAAGTGACCGACGAGGTCGAGTTCATCGACTTCCAGAAACTCTCGAAGGTCAGCCGCTATGCGCACGACCTCGCGCGCGCCGTGGCCGATCTCCCGTCGCGGCCGGTGGTCGACAAGCCGAAGCCGGATCCTCGAGGGCAGTGCGTGCAGTGAGAAGAGGACCGGCGGACGCGACCTCCGGGTCCGCCGGTCCGACCAAGTGCTACCGCCGGAACGGATCGCTGAAGCGTGGATCCGCCGTGAGCGCGTCGTCGTTCAGCGTTCGGAGGAAGGCCACCAGCGCCGCCCGCTGCCCCGCGGTAAGGTTGAGGCGCCGCGGGATCCCACTTGGCGGGCCACCCGGCATGAGCGGCGGCGCCATCAGCCGTGGATCGAGCGCCGGCCCCGCCTGGATCCCGCTGTCATAGAACGCTACCACCTGCTCGAGGCTCGTGAAGCGGCCGTCGTGCATAAAGCGGCTGCCTCCGCCCACATGCTTCAGCGATGGGGAACGGAAAATTCGCGTTTCACCAGCATCGAGCCCGTTGCTCCGTGAGCCCGCGGTCAGCGAGAAGCTCGGTGGGGTGTGACATGCCGCACAGCCCGTCCCCTGAAAGAGCTGCTTCCCCTCTTGCTCCTCGGGCGTGAATCCGGGAAATGGTCCGTTCAAGGAGCCGTTCGGATTGGTCGGGTTGAACACTTGGGCGGCGGCCACATCCCAGCGGCTCCGTGTCGAGACGATGGCTCGGACATACTGCGCGAGGGCCCGCTGGACGCGGTCCCCGGTGATCACCGAGTCTCCGAAAGCGAGCCGGAAGAGCGGCGGGTAGTACGGGAGCGCCGAGAGCCGCGCGAACGCCGCGGTGAGTCCGCCGTGCGCCGCGTCGAACCCCATCTCCCCGGCATCCTGGATCGGCTGCGTCGTCTGCGCCTCCAGAGTCGGCGCGCGCTTGTCCCAGAAGGCGCGACCATCCGGGTTGAAGCGAACGTTCACCAGCCGCATCGAGTGCATCGTCGTCACGGCGCCGTCGAAGCCACGACTGAACTGGGCCGTGTCCCCGAACGCGTTCGTACCCGCGTGACAGCTCGCACACGACACGGTCCCGTTCCGGCTCAACTGCCGTTCATAAAACAACACGCGACCGAGCGTCACCCCGGCATCCGTGAGGGGCGCACCCTGCGTCCGGTCCTCCAGCGCGAGCACCGCCGCGTCGTAGAACGCCGGGAGCGGTGCCGAGACGTACTGTGGCAACGCCTCGGGATCGATGGTGAGCGCGGCCCGGATGGCGGCGTTCCCGTCAGCGAGCGGATCGGTCGCCCCGTCCGTGCAGGCAAGAACGATGAGGGAGAGAAGAGGCAGCAGGGATCGAGAGGGGGTCATGCGGTTTCCACCTCGAGACGGTGGGTCGTCGCAATCAGCCGATCACTCAGGGTGCGGAGCAGGCCGATGGCGAGGCGGTGGTGCTGCGTGAGCAGCTCCAAGAGCACCTCCGCCGGCAACACGAGGCACTGCCCGTCCGATCGTGCGATGCAATCGGCGGTGGCGGCCGTCGCATTCAATGTCGCCAGCTCACCGATGGCGTCGCGGCGACCGAGCGTTGCGATGGTCGTCGTCCGCTCGCCGGAGCGTCGGCACACCTCGACGACTCCCTCCACGATGAAACGGATGCCGTCGCTGGGATCCCCCTGAGTGACCACCCGCGCGCCCGCGACGAAGGGCTCCTCACGCATCCGTTCGGCCACATGGAGCAGGACGGAGGGATCGACCTCGAGGAAGGCCTGTGTCTCCTTCAGGAACAGCACACGATCGATCAGAGCGGTCATGGTGGATTCGAGCGGGGGATGGATGCCGAGCGCGCCGGCCCGGTGGGTGGCGAGGAGCCGAATCCACCGGTCCTCATGGCGTCGGAGACGATGCACGAGCTCGTCCGGGGAGCCGGTGTGCGCCGCCCCCATCGCGACGGCGTCACCGAGCATCGCACGCCAACCAGTGACGTGGTGAAGATCCTGACGAAGGGCGAGGTGCAGCGAGGAGGTGGGGTCGATGGCCGGTGTGGCGAGCCCGGCGCGGTCCAGCGCCTCGCGGCGGCGCCAGCGCTGCCGCAGACGTCCCAGGGGCCACCGTCCATCCGTGAGGGAGGTCGGATCGGACCGGAGCACAAACCGCTCGAAGACTCGCTCGCGCCGGTCATCGCGTCCACGAAAGAATCGACGCAATGCGTCACGGTGCGGTGCCGGGGCATGCCGGGCGATGTGCGTGGCCAACGACACGGCCTCGTCGATTGCCGCCGCCGCTGTGGACCGCCGAAGGGTGGGGAGGAGATCGGCCCCACCCTCCGCCAGCTGTCGTAGCGCGAGTGCGCTGATGGCCTGATCCCGTCTCGCCATCTGGAGGATGGTCTCCGTGACGGCCGGGTCGAGCGTTGTGCCGCGGGATTCCCACGCGCGCCACGACTGCCACATGCGGACGGGATGACCGCCGAGCAGACCAATCCGCTGGGCGATGGCGGTCGCATTGATGTCGATGAGCCGCTCGACGGCCGCCCGTTCCATGTCATCTCGGGCGTGCAGCAGCAAGGCGGTCTGGAACCACGACGCCTCTCGGGCGTGCAGGAGGATTCGTTCGCCCATCGCCATCGTAAGACGCCGGGCCAGCAGATTGCCGAGATAGAAGACCGGGTGGAAGGCGGCCAGTACGGTATCCTGGATGCGCGGAAGACTCTCCCACGCGACCTGATTGATCCGCAGGAAGTCGCGGTACCGGACCACCGGGACACCGGCCTGGCTGGCCTGCAGCACGCTGGTCTGTCCGATGGATGAGAGATCGCCCGCATGCCGGCACGCCCCGAGGGTGACGAACGCGAGATCGTAATTGATGTGGGCGTTCATCCCGAGGAGCATCGCCTGCAGCACCGAGGCGCGGCCCGAGGCACTCTCCGCGAAGGCGTGTCGCCACGCACCGCACTGGGTGGGGTCGCGCCGCTCCCAGCGCGCCGACTGCTCCAGGTAGACCTCGACGAACCGACAACACATGTCGATGGCCCACGAGGCATCATCGAACCGACCGGCCCGAACACCGGCCAGCACTTCGCGAGAGAAGGTGAGATACGTCAACTGGAAGACCGCGCGACGGTCGCCCGAGGCACGCATCGTCTCCAACTGCCGCGCCATCGTGTCGATATGCGCCTCGAACACGGCGAGACGATACCCACCAGGCGGCGGTGCCTGTTGCCCGATCAGGGTCACCGGACCCGTCATCTGAAGCATCCTACCACCCGCGATGATTGGTCCAGCGATCGACGATACGCACGCCGTCGCACACCTCATAATACGGGAACTGCGCCGCCGTCAGACAGGAGTGGTTGACCAGGACGCGCACCCGTGTTCCCACGGGGAGTCGGTCGAGGACCGCCGCATCGTGGGTCTGCACCCACCCGTGCTCCTGCGAGACGCTCGTGATGCGGAGGCCGAGGTCCTCACCCTCCACCGTCACCAGTCGCCCGTAGTGTGTCACCCCGTCGGGATCGGCGATGCCGGCGTCCTTGCTCAACGCGATCGCCCCGGCGTCCAGGATGAGCTTCCCCTTCGCACGGTCCCGGTGCACCACCGCCGTGAGCACAGAGAGGGCGACGTCATCCGGACCACAGGAACCGATGGCGACCTGCATGAGGTCGTAGAAGACGTAGTTCCCGGTGCGCACCTCGTGCACCCCGGTCAGGTCGTCCACGTGTGAGGCGGTGGGTGTCGAGCCGATACTCACCGTGGGCACCGCAATCCCGTGCGCCCGGAGGCGCGTAGCCGCCGCGACCATCACGTCGCGCTCCGTGTTCGCGACCGCGAGGATCTGCGCCCGCCCGCGCGCCCGATACGAATGCCCGGCATGCGCGAGGATCCCCGCGAAGCGGAGCGATGACGGGGCCCCGATCCGCTCGGCCATCTCGAGGAGCGCCGGCCCGTGGGGATCCACCCCGGCGCGGCCGTAGCCGCAGTCGACCTTGAGAAAGACGTCGATCGTGACGCCCGCAGCGCTCGCCGCCGCCGCAAGTGGTACGGGGATCTCAGGATCGTCGGTGAGCACCGCGACCCGCGCACCCGCGGTATGCATCGCGACGATCGCCGCGAACTTCCCCGGCTCGACCGGGACGGCATACGTGATGTCGTCAAAGCCGTGTGCGGCGAAGGCGCGCGCTTCGGCGAGCGTCGAGGCCGTGATGCCATGCATCCCAGCCTTGGCCTGCAGCTGGGCGACCTCGATGGCCTTGTGCGTCTTCACATGCGGTCGCAGACGCGCACCGAGCGCGGCGATGCGCGTGCCCATCCACTCGACGTTGCGCACCACGCGGGGATGGTCGACGAGGAGACTCGGCGTCGGGAGGGTCTGAAGGTCGCTCATGGGAGCGGCAAGGTCATCGACGTGTGCCGAAAGTCTCGTTGGTGCGCCCGGTGCCACAGCGCGTGGTGCTGGTCGTTCGAATGTATCATCCAAAGGTCGGCGCAGATACCGTCTTGCCCTCTGCCCGGTTGTCCCGAAACTTTCGCTCATGCCTCAGGATCTTCAGACCGTCCAGCTCCTCGCCGTCACCGGCATCTTCCTCGGCTTCGGCATCGCCGAGGTGCTGATGGGCCGGTTCTTCGCACCCGAGGCCGGTCACGAGGATGACCGACTCGACGTCGCGGTGGGCCTGATGTTCCCGATGGTCTCGGGGTTCGTCTTTGCGAGTGCGCGCGCCCTCTGCGCCTGGCTCATCCCGGAATGGCGCGATGCCTGGGCCGATTGGCCCGTCTGGGCGATGGTGGGCACCCTACTCATCGCCGACGACCTCACGCAGTACTGGTGGCACCGGCTCTCGCACACCTCGGTGATGTGGCCGCTGCACCGCGCCCATCACAGCGCTGCGTACATGAGCGTACGCGTCGTCTACCGCAACAACCTGTTCTACTACCTGATGATGCCCGGGCTCTGGTTCACGGGGGCCCTGCTCTTCCTCGGGTTCGGCTGGACGATCGTCTGGTACAGTGTGGCGAAGCTCCTGGTGATCATCGGCGCGCACTCCGCCGTGCGGTGGGATCAGTGGCTCTATCGCTGGCGCGTGCTGCATCCGGTGGCGTGGGTGCTCGAGCGGACCATCTCCACGCCGGCCACGCACTACGCGCACCACGCCCTCACCCAGGACGATGGCATCGGACATTATCAGGGGAACTACGGCAACCTGCTCTTCTTCTGGGATATCCTCTTCGGCACCGCACGCATCACGCGCCAATATCCGCCGGCGTACGGACTGAAGGACGATCGCCGTCACGGGCAGGAGCGCTGGTACCATCAGTTGCTGTATCCGCTGGTGCGGTCCCGGCGGAAGGAGACCGTGCTCGGATACGAGAAGCACCTGCCGATCGACTAGGGGAGACCACTCCCCTTAACCCCTCGCCGGGGACGCCGTCAAACCCAGTACGTCCGTTCGCCTCCGTCCCGAGGGAGCCCGTGCTACCGATTCGTTTTCGTGGGTTCGCGTGGGTGTGCTGGGTTGTCCTGTCGGCCTGCGCCCGTTCCGATGCGGTAGACCCCACCGAACCGCCCGCGTCACCTCCCTCCGTCGTCCGCCAGGTCCTGCCGTCCGCGACGGATCCCGGCATCGACGTCGCCAATGATCCGCACGTCGCCGTGAACCCCATGCCGACGGTGGTCGCGCGGGGGAAGCTCGTCGTCTTCCTGCCCGGCACTGGCGGGGTCCCTGTGATGCAACAGCGCATCCTCAATGCCGCGGCCGCGCGCGGATTTCACGCCATTGGTCTCGCGTATCCGAATCCGACAGCGGTGGGCGTCCTCTGCGCGGATGACGTCGATTCCGAGTGCTTCTGGGATGTGCGACGCGAAGTCATTACGGGCCTCAACACTAGTACACGCATCCAGGTCTCGTCGGCGAACGCCATCATCAACCGATTGGAGAAGGTGCTCGGGTATCTGCAGACCCAGTACCCCGCGGAGGGATGGGGACAGTACCTGGTGAGTGGGAACGTGGATTGGTCGCGGGTGACGATGGCAGGCCACTCCCAAGGGGGTGGGCACGTCGGCGTCCTCGCGAAGCTCGTGGGGCTGGATCGGGCCGTCTACTTCTCATCCCCCGCGGATTGGCGTCAGGTTGCCAACACGCCGGCCACCTGGTTGAGTCGCCCCAACGTCACCCCGGCGAGCCGCCAATACGCGTTCATCCACGAGCAGGACCAGTTGGTCCCGGAGCTACAGGCGCGGGCCAATTGGGTGGCCCTCGGCCTCGATGCCTTCGGCCCGGTGACCAATGTCGATGGCGCGAGCGCGCCGTTCGGGAACAGCCATCGGCTGACGACGCGTGCGATGCCGCTGCTCGCGGGATCGTACCACGGCGCCACGGTCGTCGACGCCGCCACGCCGCGCACAGTGGGTGGGGCGCCGCTCTTCACGGCCGTGTGGGCCTATCTCACCTTCCCGGACTGACCGGTTGGCCACCGTCCCGGGATGGCCGGCCAGCCCGACCCCTCGCATGCTCGCGGGTGGATGCGATACCCGTTGAGCGGGTGTATTCTCTGCCGCATCTCGATGGTGACCCGTCCCTGACCTCGGAGGAGCGACCAATGGTGAAGGAGTTCGTGGGATTCCTCAAGCAGTACGGTGTAATCGGCCTTGCCATCGCCGTGATCATCGGCGGCAAGTTCAACGACCTGCTGAAGTCCGTCGTCGACGGCCTGCTCATGCCGCTCGTCGGAGCGCTCACGCCAAGCGGGGATTGGCGTCAGCTCGCGGTTGCCGTCGGCCCGGTGAAGATCCAGGTGGGGCTCATCCTCGGCTCCCTCGTGGACTTCATCATCGTCGCTGGCGTGGTGTTCGTGGTCGCCAAGGCGGTGCTGCGAGAGGAGCAGGTGCAGAAACGCTGAGAGGGCCCCGCCATGACCATCCGACGCTTCCCATGGTGGGCCGTTGCCGCGGCCGGACTCATCGGCGTCGTTCCCCTGACGGCGCAGGGGTATCCTGACCGACCGCCGGCGGTCGTCCACAGCGGCCGGACGGCAGCAGACTCCACGCGCTCCGCCCGCCTCCTCGCTCGCCTGGTCTCCCAGCAGGAGCGGTGGATGGCACAGGCGAACGCGAACCTGCTGTCCGCCGGGGAGGTGAAGCTCCCCGACCTCTCAACAGTCGCCGTTCGGCGCGCCGGCGATCGCGCCCACGCGATGATCACCGCTCTTGATTCACTCTCGCGGAGCGAGTTGACTCTCGATGAGTGGACCACGGCGCGCCTCCTGCGTTTCGAGCAGGAGAACGCCGTCGATGACGCCCGGTATCAGCACATCTCGTTCGCCTTCATCACACCGTACCAGTCGCCGCTCGCCTCGCTCGCCGGCGTGTTCGCGCGAGTCCCGGTCGCGACGACGGATGGTCAGGTGCGCTATCTGACATTGTTGGATTCCCTGCCAAGCCTCGCCGATACCATCATCAGCAAGCTCGAGGAGCGGCGCGCGCGTGGCGTGCTCCTGCCGAAAGACGAGATCCGGCTGGTCGTCCCCTTCGTCCGGGGTTTTGCGGCAGCAGCGGACCGAAGTCCGTTCAGGCCTGCCGACGGTCGGCTCGCCGCATTGCCGGCGGCGGCGCGTGCCTCGTTCGTGGAGGCGGTCCGCACGCGCATCGAGCACAGCGTCGCCCCAGGCTTCGAACGGCTTGCCACCTACCTCGAAGGTACATATCGCGCGGACGCCCCCACGGCGGTCGGGCTGTCCCGGTATCCGGAGGGTGAGGCCTACTACCGGTCACTCGTGCGGCGTTCGACGACGATGGACGTCACCCCGGAGCAGGTGCACGCCATCGGGCTCGCGGAGGTCGCGCGTCTCGACAGCCTGATGGCGGTGTTGCGCACCCGAATCGGATTCACCGGCACCAAGGCCGAGTTCCACGCCGCGCTGGCAAAGGACCCACGGTTCTTCGCGAAGACACCAGAGGAGTTCGGCGCGGCGCTGATGGCACACGACGCGCGGATTCGCCCGCGGATCGCGGAGCTCTTCGCCCGGGAGCCACGGGCCCGCGGCGATGTCCGTCGGCTGAATCCCTTCCTCGAGGCCTCGATGACGTTCGGGTACTATCAGGTCCCGACGCCGGAGGACTCGATGGGCCACTACTTCTACAACGGCTCGAACCTCGCTGAACGCAGCATGCTCGGCGCCGCCGCCCTCGTCTTCCACGAGCTGGTGCCGGGGCACCACTTCCAGCTCGCCACCCAACGGGAGGCGGTCGGGGTTCCGATGTTCCGGCGGATGACCACGCACACGGCCTTCATCGAGGGATGGGGAGAATACGCGTCGAATCTCGCCGGTGAACTGGGGATGTACGAGGACCCCTATGACCAGTACGGCCGTCTCACGATGGACATCTTCCTCGCCTGCCGCCTCGTCGTCGACACGGGGATGAACCTGCTCGGCTGGTCACGCGAGCGGGCGATGGCCTTCCTGCGAGACTATTCGCTGCAGAGCGAGTTACAGATCGACACGGAGACCTTGCGGTACGCGGTGGACCTCCCGGGCCAGGCGCTCGCCTACAAGATGGGAAGTCGGGAGCTGATGGTGCTCCGCGAGGAAGCCCGCGCACGACTCGGTGCGCGCTTCGACATCCGGCGCTGGCACGCATTCGTGCTGGACGGTGGGTCGATGCCGCTTACGGTGCTTCGTGAGCGGCAGGAGGTGTGGATTACCGGCGGTGGGCGGTAGCACGCCCACAAGGTTGGATGACGGCGTCAGAAACGCTCGTCGCGGTCAGCCAGCCTCCAAGTCGGGCCGGTCAGATGATGCGTGGCGAAGAGTGCGATGGCTTCCGGCACGGTCCACTTGGTCCACGTCGGGCTCGCGTGCCGTCCGTACCAGTCGGTGGCGAACCGCCAGATCTGCTCTATGGGACGGACGTCCCCCTTGGCGACACCACGAGTCTCGCCGCGCCGGATGATGCGCGATGCAGTCTCCGCATGTATGGTTCGGCATGCGCATCCTCGCCTTCCTTTTGCTTGCGGCGCCCGCGGTGGCGGCACAGTCCGTTGCGCTCGACAGCACGACTCGTGTCACGTGGGGCGCGTACGTGGACGCCTATTACGCGTACGACCTTGGTCGTCCTGCCTCGTTCGACCGCGCCTTCACCACGCAGGCGGCGCGATCGAATGAGTTCAATGTGAATCTCGCACATGTCGAGGCGGTGATTGCCGGTGCGCGCGTCCGAGGACGGCTCGCGGTGCAAGCGGGCACCGCGGTCCATGCCAACTATGCGTCGGAACCGACCATCGGCGCGGTCAGCGGCAGCACCTTGGCCCGTCATCTTCAAGAGGCGTACGTCGGCTATCGCGTGTCAGAGCGGCTCTGGATCGACGCCGGCATCTTCTTCTCGACGGCAGGGGCGGAAGGGTGGATCTCCAGCGAGAATCTGACGTACTCCCGCTCCTTAGTTGCCGATTACTCTCCGTATTATGCGAGCGGCGTGCGCGCGGTGTTTCAGGCGTCCCCGCAGCTCACGGCGCGCTTGGATCTGATCAATGGATGGCAGAACATCTCGGAGACGAACAGTGGCAAGGCCCTCGCCTCGCGACTGGATTATTCGCCGCGTGAGGGGGTGATCCTCAGTCACTATGCCTACGTCGGCCCGGAGCAGGCGGGACACGTGCGTGTCTTCACCGGGTTGTCCGCCACAGCCGCCATCTCGCCTGCGCTGCGCGTGCAGGCCGAGGCGGATGTGGGTCGACAGGAGCGTGACGGTGGCGGACACGACCCGTGGAGCGGTGGCGCGCTCACGGCACACTGGACGTTCAGGCCACACACCGCGCTGGTCTTGCGTGGCGAGTGGTATCGCGATCCACGGCAGGTGCTCATTGCCACTGGCCAACCATTCGGATTGCGTGCCACCGGCGCGTCGATTGGCATTGATGTCGCACCGGTCGCCGGCTTGCGGTGGCGTTCTGAGCTTCGGACCCTAGAGGCGGTGAATGCGGTGTTTCCGACACGGGAGAACACGAGTGGCATGTCACGCGCAAACGTCGTGTTCATGACTGGTATTTCGCTCACCGTCCGTGAGGCGCCGAGAGTCGAGTGATGTCTATATTTTAGCGGAAGGCACGTCGGCGCGTCGTATCCGCATCCGCGGCAGATCTCCATCACCATCCTGGCCTGAGAGGCTCAATGTCGTACCATCGCTTCACGTCACACCTCATCCTGTGTGGCGTCCTCGCCCTGACGACCGCGTGCATTCCGTACACCGTGGGGAGCACGGCACAGACCGTCCCGGTTGGTGAGCAGGTTCGGACGACGACCGCAGGATTCGTGATCGGCGGCGGTTCTGACCTTCGGGATTCCATTGGAGGGTATTCGCGCTCCAATGTGCCGATGTCCGATGTCGAGGTCCGGTGGGGGCTCACAGACCATTCCGATCTTGGGATCCGGGTGCCTGGCGCGAGCGG
>Ga0078894_10002269_pt1 | contig 14546 bp, 16 predicted proteins | sample LauGreSu1BDMLBSD_2_FD_67506 | JGI IMG/M metagenome (GOLD analysis project Ga0078894, IMG submission 67506) | Freshwater lake microbial communities from Lake Michigan, USA - Su13.BD.MLB.SD (version 4) (version 4) | ecosystem: Environmental > Aquatic > Freshwater > Lake | place: Lake Michigan... | reverse complement strand
AAGACTACAAGAATGGTCTGAAAAAAATATCATGCCTTCATCTTCAAGAAATACAAAACCTGAAAAAATATTTCAATCTATCCTTGAAAAATTTAATATTTCTTTTTCTAATCAAAAAAGAGTTGGTAAATATATTTGTGATTTTTATATTCCTGATTATAATTTAATTGTTGAAATTGATGGAGATTATTGGCATGCAAATCCTATAAGATTTAATGATAGTGATATTATTGGACCTAAAAATAATCTTGTCAAAGATATATGGGAAAAAGATTTAAAAAAATCAAATTTTATTATATCTAAAGGTTATAATCTTATAAGATATTGGGAATCAGATATTAAAAATATTTCACATGAAAAAATTTTTGAAGATATAGTCCAAACATCTAAGAAATTAGATGATGATAAGGTAGCAATTCCTTTCCACGCAAGTGTACGTATTAAATTAGGAGCAGGTTCTCCAATTGAAGGTCCAGATAAAGAACCGATCGGTATCAATGTTTCAGCGAAGATTATTAAAAACAAAGTATCAGCCCCATTTAGAAAAGCTGAATTTAGAATTATCTTTGGTAAAGGTATTGTAGAACATGAAGAGATTTTCGATAATTTACGTAAGTTAGGTGAATTTGAATATAACGGTAAACGTGTAAGTATTGATGGTGGTGGTGCTTGGAAATCGTTGTTAGTATGTACTATGAGTGGTGTAGTTGAACTTGAAAAGAAATTCTATAAATCAGAATTTGACCAAATCATGAGAGATCCACAATATAAAGAATATGTTGATGCAGCAATTGATAGAGCATATACAAAACAAGCGTCAGAAATACCTATAGAAGATATTGATCCAGATTCTTATATTGAGAATGAGGCTGTTGCAATGGCTTTAGTAGAAAATGAATATTTAGCAGGGGATTATTAATGCATACAGAATTGATTATTGATGGATTAAATAATTTTATACGTCATTTTTCAACTAATCCTAAGATGTCTTTGTATAATGAACCATGTGGTGCTATTGCAGGTGTATTAGGAACCATTTATCGTGGTGTTGAAAAGTATAAACCAGATAAGGTGACTGTGGTGTGGGAAGGTGGAGGTAGTACTCGTCGTCGTAATTTATATCCTGATTATAAAGCTGGTCGTAAGCCATTAAGTTTGAATCGTCCTTATGCAGAATATGAACAACAAAGCCCTAATGAAAGAGATAATTGGGATTGGCAGTTAAGAACCTTGATTCATTTATTACCAATGGTAAAAGTAGGACAAGTCTATGCTGATGATTGTGAAGCAGATGATGTGATTGCATATTTATGTCATACTAAGTGTAAAGATGATGTGAAGATTATTGTAAGTACAGATCATGATTATTTACAGTTGGTAAATGATAAGACACGTGTATGGGCGCCTCGTAAACATCAAAATTTATATGATGTTGAAGAAGTAAAAAAGATGTTTTTTATGCCGCCTCAAAATTTATGTGTAGCAAGATGTTTCATCGGTGATAAATCAGATAACATCCAGGGAATTCGAGGAATAAGTTATAAGTATTTAACTAAATATACCAATCGAATTACTGGAGATGTTCCTGTGAGCATTGAAGAAGTGTATGAAGAAGTCGCACAAAAATATTTAGTGTTGAAAGAAAGTAAAGCGGCATTAACGCAAATTGAAAAGATTATAAATTTTCCAATTGCAAATGCCAAATTAAACTGGCAGTTAATGAATTTAGAGTTTCCTCAATTATCAGGCACTCAGATTCAACAAATTATATATCAGCATGACCAGCCTCGTAAAATGGCACCGAAGCTTGAAGTTAAAAAATTCTTAATGCAACAAGGTCTTAATAATATTGATATTGATGAATTTGGAATGATGGTTCAACATACTTTAATTTCTTAACTTTTATCTGTAAAACAGACTAATTTAAGATAATATAGTTATCTATATTATTATTTTTTTTAATTTAATAGGAATAAACATGAGTAATATTGAAAAGAATTTTTCAAAATATGGTAAAAATTTTCAAGAAAAAGTTTTTCAAAGTATGTTGTCTGATAGGACTTGGGCAGCTCAAATGATAGAAGTAATGGATCCTAGTTTCTTTGACGTTAAATATTTAGGCTTTTTGTGTGAAAGTTATTTTAAATATTACGAAAAATATAAATGCTTTCCTACATTACAATTGCTTATTACAATTGTTAAAGAACAATTTCAAAATAATACAGATACAGTTTTACGTGATCAAATTGTAGAATATCTAACACGTATGAAAACCAATCCTGATTTAGGTGATATTGAATATGTTAAAGATAAAAGTCTAGAATTTTGTAAACGTCAAGTCTTTAAAGAAGCTCTTGAAAAATCTGTACAAATGATTCAGACTGAAAATTATGATTCAGTCTTAGGTATCATGAAAGACGCCATTGCTGCAGGTTTACCAGCCTCACAAGGTCATGATTTCTTTGAAGATATGGAAGCAAGATTTGTAAAAGTCAATCGTCAAGCATGTCCAACAGGTTTAAGAAGATTAGATGAAAAAGATATTTTAAGAGGTGGTTTAGGACGTGGTGAAATTGGTGTGTTAGCTGCCCCCACAGGCGTTGGTAAATCACACTTTTTAGTAGCTATGGGTGCCAATGCAATGAGACACGGTAAAAATGTCGTACATTACACTTTTGAATTAACAGAAACAGATGTTGGTGTAAGATATGATTCTAACCTATGTGATATTCCTTCAAATGAAGTTTTAGAACGTAAAGAAGAAGTAATTGCAAAATATAAAGAAATGCAATTAGGACGTTTAGTAATTAAAGAATATCCCACAGGTACTGCAACTGTTAATACTATCAGAACACATATTGAAAAGCTATCATTAAAAGGTTTTGTACCTTCTTTAATTGTAGTTGATTATGCTGATGTAATGCGTTCTAGTCGTAAAATGGAAAGTTTAAGACATGAATTAAAATTAGTTTATGAAGAACTTAGAAATTTGGCAATGGATTTAGGAGTACCCGTTTGGACAGCTTCACAAGCTAATCGTGATGCATCCAATTCAGAGGTGGTAGGTTTAGAGAATATGTCTGAAGCTTATGGTAAAGCGATGGTAGCAGATATTGTCTTATCATTAAGTCGTAAGCCTACAGAAAAATCACTTGGTACAGGTCGTTTATTTGTAGCTAAGAATCGTGCAGGTCGTGATGGCATTCTTTTCCCAATCCACATTGATACTGCAAAATCTAAATTTGAAATTCTAGATGACACAGAATTAACTTTACAAGAAGTTATAACACAAGACAAACTTGATTTAAAAGAACAACTAAAACGTAAATGGAATGAAATACAAAATAAGGATGAATAATGATTAAAGTATATACCAATAATAATTTAAAAAAGATTCTAGAAGATAAAAATATCACAGAATATACACCAGCATATTCAGGCGAAAGCGTCGGTTTAGATTTATATGCTACGCAAAAAGTAGATATTCAACCAGCCACAGTACTAGGTGGTGAAAGAGGTTCTACTATCGCTACAGGTTTACATATTGCACTACCTAAATCACATGCAGGTTTAATCTTAGAACGTGGTTCTGTCACAAAAACACCTCTTAAAGTTAGAGCAGGTGTGATCGATCCTGGTTATACAGGAGAAATATTTGTTAATGCCGTAAACGTCTCAGACATGACTTATATTATTAAAGAAGGCGATAAATTACCTTTTCAAATCGTTGTTGTAAAATGTGATCACGATTTTCAGGTTATCGAAGAAGACGAATACTTAGAGATTACCAAGTCTTCGCTACGTCAGAGCGGTCAAGTCGGCAGCTCAGATAAAAAATAGAGGTTTTATGAATTATTACGGTATAGAAATTAACAAAGATTATGATAGTAATCTCAACGAACAAGCCATTGCGTTACTCAGAGATTATTATATGTTATCAGATGAAACAACACCACAAATGAGTTATGCACGTGCTGCATTAGCTTTTTCCAATGGTGATTTAAGTCTGGCACAAAGGATTTATGAATATGCAGCGAAAAATTGGTTTATGTTTTCATCTCCTATTCTCAGTAATGCACCATCTCCAGACGGTAAAAATACTAAAGGTTTACCAATTAGTTGCTTTTTAACTTATGTTGATGACAGTCTAGAAGGTTTAATGGAACACTCAAATGAATTACGTTGGATGTCTGTCAAAGGTGGTGGCGTTGGTGGACATTGGTCAGCAGTTAGAGCCAATAGCGAAATCTCTCCTGGACCAATTCCATTTTTAAAAACAGTTGATGCTGATATGACAGCTTATCGTCAAGGTAAAACAAGAAAAGGTTCATATGCAGCGTATATTGATATCAGTCACCCAGATATTGTAGAATTCTTTAATATTAGAGTTCCTACTGGCGGTGATAGTCATCGTAAATGTTTTAATTTAAATAATGCAGTTAATATCACTGATGATTTTATGCAAGCTGTAATTGACAATAAAGACTGGCATTTAATAGATCCTAAAACAAAACAAATTAGAGACGTCATTAATGCACGTGAGTTATGGCAACGTATTTTAGAGATTCGTTTTAGAACAGGTGAACCTTATTTAAACTTTATTGATGAAGCTAATCGTCAATTACCTCAGTATATGAGAGAAAAAGGTTTAAAGATCCACGGTAGTAATTTGTGCAACGAGATCCATTTGCCAACTTCAAAAGATAGAAGTGCAGTATGCTGTCTCAGTTCATTAAACTTAGAAAAATTTGAAGAGTGGAAAGATACTACAATCGTTGAGGATTGTATCGAATTTCTAGATAACGTTTTGCAATATTTTGTGGATCATGCGACTGATGATGGTTTAAAGAAAGCGAGATATAGCGCAATTCAGGAACGTTCTTTAGGACTTGGAGCGATGGGTTTTCATGCTTATTTACAATCTAAAAATATCCCATGGGAAAGTGCATTAGCTAAATCACAAAATATGAAGATTTTCAGTCTTATTAAAGATAGAGCCTTTAATAAAACACAAGCTTTAGCGCAAATTAGAGGTGAAGCTCCTGATGCAGTTGGTTATGGTGTTAGAAATACGCATCTTTTAGCTATTGCACCTAACGCTAATAGTTCAATTATTGCTAATACTTCACCATCTATTGAACCATATAAGAGTAACGCCTATACACATAGAACTAGAGCAGGGGCTCATTTAGTTAAGAATCGTTATTTAGATAATTTATTAACTAAAAAATCATTGGAAATAAATGAAGAAGATAGACAAACTTGGTTAAATGAAATTTGGACATCTATTATTACCAGTGATGGTTCTGTACAACATTTAAGTTGTTTAAATGAATGGGAAAAGAACGTTTTTAAAACAGCTTTTGAAATCGATCAACGTTGGTTAATTGATCACGCTGGTGATAGACAACAATTCTTATGTCAAGGTCAAAGCGTAAATCTATTCTTCCCGGCAGGTACTGATAAAGCTATTGTGAATGCAGTACATTTAAGGGCGTGGAAAAACAAATTAAAAGGTTTATATTATCTCAGAACTAACGCGGGTGCGAAAGCAGAAACTGTCAGTGAAAAAGTACGTTCTGAAAAATTGAAAGATTTTAAAGATACTGAATGTTTAAGTTGTCAAGGTTAATAATATATATAAATATTAATTTTTAAATAGGACAACAAATATGTTGATAAAAGAAAGTAAATTGAGGCAGATGATTCGTTCAATTGCCTTAAAAGAAATGGCAATGGGAGATTTTACAGGTCAAGTTGTTAATTCAAAAGAAAATCAAAGCCTTTATGCTTCAGAACGTAATCTAAATTATTTACCTACAAAAAATCCTGAGTCTTATTTTCGTGCAAAGTCTTCTGATCCTAAATATAAGACACGTTTTGAGCAACAAATTGCTTATCGATTAGCAGCTTATCCAGGTTGTAAAGTGAATATGGTTGTAGGAATATCAAATCTATCAACTGGTGAAATTATTAAGAAAAGTATACAAAAAAGTGGCGCATTTTCTAAATTAGGAGCTACAATTTCAAAAAATATATTAGATTTTTTCTTTTCTCGTACAATTGATATAACAGACAATTTTGATGAATGTATACAAGAACTTGCACAACATTTTGATATGAATGACCCAAAAGTCAAATCTTTTTTTGACGATATATATCAAAAAATGTCATTAGTTAATAATAATTCTTCATTGATAATTTATTTAGGAGGACATGGTCCTCGAAGTAATGATGTTCCAACAGCATTTAATATGTTACATCAAATATTTGATGAACCAAACGAGAAATCTCTTACACCACAACTTCAAGAATTTCAATATGTTAAAAAAGAATTCACTGAACTTTTTAACGTTTTGTTTCAAAAAAAAGTTTTTCCTGATTTTCATGATAAAGATTTTAATTTTTTTCTTATGCCTAGGGGAAGAGGCAGAGAAGAAATTATAGCTTTACTAGCAAAAAAGAAGTATTATGAAAAAATATATGGTGCACCGCCAGCTAATGCAGCCAACTTTGTACCTGCCCCAGTAAATGTAAAACAATGTTTTGAAGGTACTGGAGTTAAACGCTCTCAAGCTTTTTCTGAATTAGCTATTAATTTACTATTAATGGCATTAGGTTGGTTGAATCCTGATGATGGAACTATTATGAAAGATAATGCTACGAATCAAGGTTTAGCAGGTTCCAGCGATCCTCACGATATTATTAAAAGATGTCTAGATCCTGCATATAAAAACGACGAAGAATTAATTTCTAAGCTGGTTAGTTATAGGTTTCACGAATATTTAATTAGAGGTGTTGCAGTGATGTGGAAATATTTTAAAGGTCGTATTATTCTTACTTGGAGTTTTAACTTAATTAACTCATAATTTTTTTTTAAATTTCAAAAATATAAAATATATAAATAATAAAAGAAATGAAGAAAACTAATATGTTATTAAGTGAAAATAAATTAAGACGTGTAATACGTTCTATTATTTTAAAAGAAATGGCGATGCCTATAAAAGGTCAACCTGGCGCACCTTTAGCGTCTGCATTTGGTGGTGTAACTGCCGGCCAAGGAAATAAAACAGGTGCTCCGAATGAAGAGTTTTATCATGCACCTTTTGAAAAAAAAGGAAGTTATGTACGTAAGCCAGGTGATGAATTACATGATACACATTATATGAAACAATTGTCTTGGAGATTAGCTGCATATCCTGGTTGCACTATCTACGCCTCTGTAGGTTTAACAGATTTAGATACAGCAATGTATATTCTAGATCATATGGACGATGATTCAGCAATTGCTCAAGCTGGACCTCAATTTGGTGATACAGGAGGTCTATGCAGAATGGTTGATATTACAGAAAACGCAGAAGCAGTAATGCAACAGTTGTCAGAAAATTTTGATATGCAAAATCCTGATGTTAAAAAATATTTTGACGATGTATATTCTAAAATTAAAATGGTAAATAGTAACAATGTCGGTGCTATTTTTTATCTAGGTTCACATAATACGAATCGTGAATTTGGTGATCCTCCAACAGCATTTAATATGTTACATCAAATATATGACGGTTCAGATTCAAATACAAATCCATATATTCATGAAGTAAATATGGTTAGAGAAGATATACATGAATCCATATATGAAGCCTATAGTGATAGTGATAGTGATGTAGATAGTTCAGAAACATTTGCTTGTTTTGAAGGAAGAGGCGTTAAATCATCAAATGGTGTGGATGAGTTAGCATTAAATTTAATATTAATGGCAGTAGGTTGGTTGAATCCTGACGATGGAACTATTATGAAAGATAATGCTACGAATCAAGGTTTAGCAGGTTCCAGCGATCCTTATGACATTGTTCGAAGATGTTTAGATCCTGCATATAAAAATGACGAAGAATTAATTTCACGGTTAGTTGATGCTAATTTGCATGGTAATTTAATTAATGGCGTTGCTGCTTTCTGGAATACATTCAAAGGTCGTATTATTTTGACATACAGTGGCAGAGGCTAATTAATAGTAATCTAATGTAAATTTACTAAAATTTTTTTATAATTTATTTCTTGTATTTTATTATTTATTTAAAAAGGAAAATTTATGAGTTTAACAGAGAGTAATATTACATATAAACCATTCCAATATCCATGGGCTATGGAAATGGCAGAATCCCATGAAAAAATTCACTGGGGATCATGGGAGGCCAAGTTACAGGAAGATGTCAACCAATGGAAATCAGGTAAAATTTCACAACAAGAAAAAAATCATATCACCCAAATCTTACGTCTCTTTACACAATCAGATGTCGCGGTCGGCGGTAATTACTGCGATTTATTCATCCCTAAATTTAAAAATAACGAGATACGCTCTATGTTACTTTCTTTCGCAAACCGTGAAGGTACACACCAACGTAGCTACGCCCTCTTAAATGATACCCTAGGCCTACCTGAAGAAGAATATTCGGCTTTTTTGGCTTATCATGAACTAAAAGAAAAAATTGAATTCATGCAAAAAGCCGACGTTTCCACCAAAAAAGGTCTCGCCACAGCCCTAGCCCAATCAGCCTGCAACGAAGGTATGTCTCTCTTCAGTGCTTTTGTAATGTTGCTTAATTATCAACGCTTCGGTAAAATGCGCGGTATGTGCGAAATCGTAGAATGGAGCATTCGTGACGAAACTATGCACGTCCAAGGTATGACTCAACTCTTCAGAGAATATGTTAAAGAAAACCCCCGAATCGTTAATGATGAACTTAAATCTGAAATCTACCGCATGTTTACCTACGCAGTTGATCTCGAAGATAAAGTTATTGATTTAGCCTATGAAATGGGTGGATCAGAAGGCCTAGTCGCCTCAGAAGTCAAACAATATATCAGATATATCGCTGATCGACGTCTATTACAACTAGGTCTTAAACCTATTTTTAATGTAAAAGATAATCCACTAACCTGGTTAGACTGGATCATTAATGGCGACAGCTTTAAAAATTTCTTTGAAGGCGTTGTCACAGATTACAATGCCGATGGCATGTCAGGTAATGATTGGGGTTGGTCAGAATTACTTTAATAATACGTATCTTCCAAATGAAATTGTTTCGTTTTTAGTTAACGCTTGTTCAAACGCTTTTTTGATTTCATCTAAATTGGTGCCAATCTGATCTTTAATATCGACAGTACCTGATTTAATATCCATGTCCGATGCTAATAAGTTAATACCATTTTCTATCAATGTTCTTAAATCACACCTTTTTAATATTGTTATTCTTTCGTTCACTGTTTGTGTCGAGTCAGCCTCAATTTTTAAAAAATCAACGCTGGTTGATGTATCTAAATACAACCTATTATCTTTTAATTTTAAATATTTTTTTAAATTAAGTTTATTAAATGCGTCTCTTGAACTTTTTGAACTTTTAAGTCCTTCAAAAATTTGCGTCAAAGTCGGTTGCTGTATTATAGTAGTTTTATTACTATCACCACCGCTACCATCTTTACCATCTTTACCATCTTTACCATCTTTACCATCTTTACCACCTTTACCACCTTTACCGCCTTTACCGTCACTTATATTTTTTTTAATAATATTATATGATGGTAATGCATTAAATGACTCTTGTGTAATTTGCTTACCATTTTCATCTAATAAATTATGAAAATTGATTTGTTTAAAAACTGTGTCGATTTGGTTTTTTGCTGTACTGTCGTCAACAATGAAGTTAACAATTTTTCTTTTAATATATTTCATTGGGAAAATAATGGTATAATTTGCTGAAATTTGTTTTGATTGGAATAAAGTATCTAATTGATCTATAATTTGATTTTTCACTCCATCTATGTTCGCGCTGAAAAGCATTTTATATTGATTACGTTGGTCATCATTTAATGGCTCAGCATTTGGTTGTATGTCAATTGTCGTAACTATGTAATGTGGAGGGATTTTTAAATATTTTAGAACATTTTGATATTGTGAATTTGTAAATAAATCATCTATTATTTTTCTATACGATTCCTTATTTGATATAGGCTCTGTTAATTTTATTTTTAAATCTTTAAGTTGACCATTTTTATATTTTTCATAATCATCGTAATAGTTTAAGTTTGGTTTTGTTGGTGTGGGTGTTAATGATAATGTTGGGATTTGGGTGGGTGTTGTTTGGCTCGAATTGTTTGTTTGGTCTGCTGAATTAATATTTAAATATTTATTTACTTGTTCTCTATTATATTCTTGAGGTTCTTCTAATAGTATATTTTTTTTATAGTTTTCTAGTAATTGTATTTTTATTAATTTTCTGAGTAATTGGGTTGAAATAATTTTTTTCATAATTTATCATTAAACCTTTTTTAATAATTATAAATATTAATATATATAAAAAAAATCGGGAAAAAATAAATGATAATATCATATAGGGATTTAGTTGATCTGATTACTGAGGGAGTTAGAAAGCAATTGAATTATAAGAAAGAGTTGATGCAGGAGACTGTGTCGATGTGGATTGATCCTGATACAGATGCGAAGATAGATGATAGGGCTGAGGCTGTGAATATGCCGCCTGGTTCGTTGGCGGCGGTGTATCGTAAGGGGTTAGCGGATTGGATTGAGCATAATCGTTTTGGCAAGGGGAAAGAGCAGCACATGCATGCCTTGGAGGATGTTGAGGCGTTTATACATAATAGAAATGATATTAGGTCGCAGTTTCCAGTGGAGTGGAATCGTGTGAAGAATTTTAGAATAAAGAAGAATCAGAAAGAATATAGACATGAGATGGAGAAGAGGAGAAAAGCTCGTGTGAAAGCACAGAAGAAGTTGGAACAGGAACGGGCGCGTCGTAATGCAAATTAATATTTAATTTTTTGTAGCTTTTATTATTTTAAATTATAATAATTTTATTAGTTTTATTTGATAAGAAAGATTTATTTATGAATTGTATATTTAAAATTTCTCCGACTTTAAAAGTTGTTGAGTTGCGTCAAGATCCGATAATGATAAATATTACGCAGATTGATGAAGAAACGGCAGCTGAATTTCGGGAAGCTATGTCAATGGCACATAATTCTGGGCAGGATGTGATACCAATATTAATTGATAGTTATGGTGGAAATATTCATAGTTTGATATCGATGATAGATACTATTCAAAATTCAAAGTGTAAAGTATCAACAATTGTGACAGGAAAAGCTTTGGGATGTGCTGCTATTTTAGCGATTATGGGAAATAGTGGTTTACGTTTTATTTCAAGGAATTCTTCATTAATGTTGAATAATTTAACAAAAGATTCTTGGGATAAAAAGTCGGAGTTTAAACCTGATAGTCGTGAGCTTGAAAGATTATATAAATTGATTTGTGAATTATTAGATAATAATTGCAATAAAGAAAAAGGTTATTTTGAAAAATTAATAAAAGACAAAGGCGGGTGTGATTGGTATTTAGATGCGGCTGACACATTAGAGTATCAATTAATGGATCATATTGGATCGCCTTGGTTTGAAGTTGATATTCAACCTCAATATTCTTTTAACGGTATTGCATATAAGGAGAATGTACATGAAATTGATTAGAAATATTTCACGTAAGATTAAAGAATTAGAAATGCGTGTAGCGCCTGTGATTATTACAGTTAGAGATTTTGATGAAGAAAATGCTAATACGTTTATTAAAGAAATTGGGTTAGCACATAACACAGGACAACCTATTATTCCTGTAGTAATTGATAGTTATGGTGGTGATGTGTATGCTTTGAATCGTATGATTGACGCAATTAAACATAGTGAATTACCAGTTGCTACAATTGTAGAAGGTAAAGCTATGAGTTGTGGCGCGATTCTGATGACATTTGGTACAAAAGGTTATCGATATTGTAATTCAGATGCGACTGTTATGATGCATGATATTAGTTCTTGGAGTGGTGGTAAAATTGAAGAGATTAGAAGTTCATTTAAAGAAACAGAACGTTTACAATTGAAAATTTTACAAGAGGTTGATAAGAATTGTGGACAAGAGTTAGGATTCTTTGAAAAGTCTATTCATAGTAAAGGTCGTGCAGATTGGTTTATAAATGCTGAAGAATCATTACAATTAGGTATGGCTGATATTATTGGTAATCCTAATTTAATCTTAAATTTTAATGTTAATATAAATTTTAAATTCTAAATTAATGTAATATATAATATATAAAAACATTTAAAGGTGTATTATGTTAATTAAAGAATCAAAGTTAAGAAGTATTATTAGACAAATTGTACTTCAAGAAGCAGGAATGGCACCAGGCTCTATTCCTAGTTCTAGTCCAACGTCAACAGGCATATCAGATTATTCATCATATGATGATAGTGGTATAGGTGAAGAAGAATATGGTTTAGAAAGTGAATATTCAGAACCAGTTGATGAATATTCTAGTGAATACTCTGACGAAAGTTTAGATGAATATCCATCAGAAGAATATGATGAATATGGTTCTTCATATAGTCCTTCTTATGTACCTCCTTCTCCAACTACATTTGGTGAATCAGCTGCTAGAAGAAGACGTAATTTTAGAAGATAAATAATTTTAAAATTGTATTTTAATTTTTTTATATTATATTTCATTTATAAAAATGAAAGGTTTTTTTATTTTGAGTAGTTATGAAAATAAAGTATATTTGTATGATGACAATATTGGTTTTGTAGAATATGTGCAACACATGGGACAAGATTTAACCATTGTGAATGCAGCACGTGCTTCAACTGGTAAAGAATCGACTGAATTTAATGAACGTGACAAGAAGTTATTGGATTTTCTGATTAAATCAGGACATACTTCAACATTGGAACATAATTTATTAACCGTTAGATGTAAGGTACCTTTATTTGTTTCGAAACAACACATGAGGCATAGGACTGCTTCATATAATGAAATTAGTCGTCGATATACTGCTGAACAAATTGAATTCTATTATCCTGATGCATTAAGACCGCAGGATAAAAAAAATCGTCAAGCGACATTAAATGAAGATTATAATCCCGTGTTGGAAACAACAGGTTTAACTGCAGCGGATAGTTTGCAACAACATTCTGAACAATCACTAAAAGTATATCAGGAGATGATTGATAAAGGAATTGGTCGAGAATTAGCACGTATGTATTTACCACAAAATTTATATACGACTTATTGGGCAACAGCTAATTTACATAATTGGATGGGATTTATTGATAAGCGAGACCATATTGATGCTCAGTTAGAAATTAGGGTGCTCGCGCAGGGATTGAGTAAAATTATACAAGATTTATGGCCAAATGCACATGAAGCTTATATGAAGCATAAGTCTTAAAAAATGATTTCATCTATATATTGATGTATCCAGATTGCTGGTACTAAATAAATTTGTCCGTTATAATAATATTCAACTTCGTCATATTCAGTAATATCTTTGGCTGAAATATATTGTAATATTAAACCAAATTTATCTTTATATTTAAAAAGTTTACCATTTATACTATTTTTATCTCTTATTTGTTGTAAAAAGTCTGCCATTTTTTTATTATATTCTATCTTATTAAAAGTATTATCATATTAAATATTTAGGAGTAAACATGCAATTACATGACAATTCAATTTCACATATTGCCAAAATAGTGCAATTGGCAATTTTAACAGGCACAGATATTGTGGATAATTTACGAGCGATTCAGTTTGAAGTAACAGATGATGAAAAACTGTTAATTAATGCTGAATATGTTCGTGTTTTTGAAGAAAATCTTAATAAATTATTACAACAAGCATTAACCCAGGATTTAACATTAGACACACCGGAGTCTTAAAATGAGTGACAGATTATTAGAAATGTTTAAAAAGCGTGAATCATTTATGCATTTGTTAAGGCAAAAATTCCCAAATGCATATCCTGTGGAATGGCCAGTGGATTTATCTAATAAAGATGCGCAGAATAATATTCGGGATATCGCTTTAAAAGGTGTTGAAGAAATGTTTGAAGCATTACAACATTTAAAAAATTGGAAACCTCATCGTGAAACAGAAGTTCCAGAAGTCGATAAAGATGAATTTTTAGAAGAAGTTGTTGATTCTTTTAATTATTTCTTTTCATTGTTGATTTTAGCGGGATTTAACGATGAAGATTTATTTAGAATGTTTGAGAAAAAAGACTCAATAATTCGTGAACGTTTAACAGGAAAATATTAAACGGTATTGGATATTCCTAATTACTTGATATAAGATTTAGGAAGATAATGAAAAGAAAAAGATTAAGTAATTTAATCAAAAATAGAATAACTAGTAAAGATTGTGTTTTTGAAATATGGAGAATTTTAGAAGATGATTTGATTTATTTAATAGGAATGTATTCTGATTTTGATTCTCATTTTGAAATCGGAGATGATTATATAAATTATTATTATTTTAATAATTTGGATATTATCATGCAAAAGCAGATTGACAATTATCAGTTTAATAATAAATTATTAAAAAATTTAGATATACATTTTGAATTTGAAATAACATATAAACGTGACACTGATTATTTAAGTCAGATACATACTAGTTCAGATTTAAATTCTAATGTTTCTGATGATA
>Ga0078894_10002268_pt1 | contig 14548 bp, 13 predicted proteins | sample LauGreSu1BDMLBSD_2_FD_67506 | JGI IMG/M metagenome (GOLD analysis project Ga0078894, IMG submission 67506) | Freshwater lake microbial communities from Lake Michigan, USA - Su13.BD.MLB.SD (version 4) (version 4) | ecosystem: Environmental > Aquatic > Freshwater > Lake | place: Lake Michigan... | reverse complement strand
CATCCGTAAGAAGTGGCCCGACGATAACAGCGGGACTTGAGGTCGCGACAAGCTCTCGCACCGCGGCGGACGCGGCCGCCGAATCGGACCCGACATCACGAACCTCTACTCGCGCTCGAGGGGTCTCTCGATCGGCCTCCACAGCAAGATCGAATCCCTGTCGAGTGTCTCGCCCGAGAGAACCGAACTTATCGGAGAGGCTCAAGATCACTCCCACAACCGCCGGCTCTCCGCTCCCAGCAACTCCTCCGGTCGGAAGATCCGTCGCGACGAGACTTTGCGCGCCACCTTCCCAGAACGGTCTGCGAAGGTCGGTGTACTCGCGATAGCCAGGAGATGAGCGCCGCAGCCGTTCACGACCAACCAACTCATTGATGAATGGATCGCTGCTCCAATCGAGCGCCACCGTTTCGAAATCTTTTTGTGGAATAACGCGAAGCAGAAGGGTTGTTCCGGTTTCGGACGCCTGAATACCGGTGCGCTCTCCCTGCTGGGCCTGCCGATTGGCTTTTGAGAACCACGCGAGCGATTGCTCAGTGTCTCCGTGACGGCCATATGCGTATGCAAGCAGAAGAGAGAACGAAGTTGGAACATCGGTCTCACTCAAACCACGAGATTTAAAGTACTGGCTAATCGTTGACAGAGCGCGAGCGGACTCATCGAGCGCGAGGTACTGGCTCGCGGTGCGAACCGTCGCGGCTTCCGCCTCCGCGTCAGAGAGCTTGGTCTTTTGCGCCTGAAGGTACGCCTCAAGAGCTGTCCGTCGCTTACCTTTGCGAAGCATTTCATCGCCGAGCAACAACGACCCGTTCGTCAGCTTCGTGCCATGGGCATCGTAAAATGGTTGCCAGATCTCCCACGGCATCGGCTCTGCCGGAGACGTCGCTGAGATATCTTGCCCTTTTTTTGAAGCGGGACGTCGTGGACGCGCGCCATCCTCGAAGGAGCAACCCACGACGGATACCACTAGGCCGGAAAAGATCAGAGCGCGAACAGTTTGTCGAACCATAGTGGGAGTCATCGAGTAGTCGGGTAGCAGTTGCCTCACTATAATAGGGCGCTACGGAGGTAGCCAACGGTGATTTTGATGGGGCTCCTCATTGAAAGGCTTCCGAGCGTCCTCCCTCCCAGTTCAAAAGGTGTTCGTGACTAGTTTATACGCGGATGGGGCACGTTCTCTTACGAAAACATATCCTTAACCTTATTAAAGAACCCCTTGTCGGAACCATCATCGACAACGGTTCCCTGAATCGCGGCCAGCTTCTCAAGGAGCTCTCGCTCCTCCTCGGAGATCTTCTTCGGAACATGGACGTATACACGCACATGTTGATCACCTCGGCGTTGTGGGTTACTGCCGAGAACTGGAATACCTTTGTTCTTAATGCGGAATACCTTACCCGAGGGAGTTCCAGCTGGGATCTTTAACTTGAGTTTACCATCGAGCGATGGAACCTCGATCTCAGTTCCAAGCGCGGCTGCCGCGTAGTTGATCGGAACCTCGCAGATAACCTCCTGCTCTTGCCGTTGGAATATCGGATGCTCCTCGATATGCACCTGCACGTACAGGTCGCCGCTCGGCCCGCCGCCCATTCCCCCCTCACCCTCACCTCGCATCTTGAGGCGTTGGCCGTGATCAACACCGGCGGGAACTTTAACTTTAATCGTTGACTCTTTGACGCGAAGTCCTGTGCCGGAACAATCGCCACATGGGTTCTTCACAACCTCACCCGCGCCGCCACAGGCGTGACATGTTCGCGCGAGGGTAAAGAAACCTTGCTGAACTCGGATCTGGCCCGCGCCCTCACACTGAGGACATCGCTCACGAGAGGAACCCTTGGCAGCGCCGGACCCCACACACGTGTCGCACGTCGAACGACGACCAATCGTAATCTCTTTTTCAAAACCGAAAGCAGCCTCTTCAAAGGTGAGCTCAAGATCGTAGCGGAGGTCGTTACCCGCGCGGCCACGACCGCGTCGAGGGTCTCCCCCCATGCCCCCCATGCCGCCACCAAAGAACGAACTGAAGATGTCGCCGAAGATATCCTCGAAACCTGAGAAGTCCCCACCTTGGAAACCACCCGCGCCACCACCCTGCTGGAACGCCGCATGGCCGAAACGATCGTAGCGAGCGCGATTCTCAGCGTCGCTTAAGACTGAGTACGCTTCAGTAGCTTCTTTAAATTTATCTTCCGCCTCTTTATTGCCTGGATTTTTGTCGGGGTGAAACTGAACAGCCTTTTTACGATAGGCTTTCTTGACGTCCTCAAGAGACGCGCCTTTGGAGACCCCTAATACTTCGTAGTAATCACGCTTTGACACGGCCGCACCTTACACTAAAAACATCCTTGGTGTCTGCACTTGGGTGGCTGATTTTCAGCTCTTTCCCGCCCCCCTTTGTGTCCTTTGCGTCCTTTGTGGTTCATGAAAAGCCCATGGAGCCAAACTTTTAAACCACAGAGGACGCAAAGGACACAAAAGGGAACAACAGGCTGTACCACAACGGAAAAAGCCCCCGAACCAACCCTCAAAAAAGGTCAGCCCGGGGGCTCTCTCCTTAAACCACGCCAGAGGCAGGTTTACTTGCTGTCACGAACCTCTTCATAGTCCGCGTCAACAACGTCATCCTTAGGACCAGCGCCTGCGCCGTTATGCGACTCAGCCGCTCCAGCTCCGTTCGCTGTAGCTCCCGCTGCCGCCGCGCGCTTATACGCCTCTTCGGAGAGCTTGTGGCTCGCTTTTTCAAGGTTCTCGTATGCCCGCTTGATAGCATCCTGCTCGTTGCTCTCAAGGGCCTTCTTCGCTTCCTCAAGCGCCGTATCAACGGTGCCCTTGATCTCAGCGGTAGCCTTGTCACCAAGCTCCTTCAAGGTTGATTCGGTAGCGTAGACCATCGTGTCGAGCTTGTTACGCTCCTCTATGAGTTCGCGACGCTTACGATCCTCTTCAGCGTGTTCCTTGGCGTCCTGGACCATGCGCTCGATCTCCTCTTTCGAGAGACCGGAGCTCGCGGTGATCTTGATCGACTGCTCTTTCCCTGTACCGAGATCCTTTGCGGAAACCGATACGATACCGTTCGCGTCGATGTCGAAAGTTACCTCGATCTGAGGAACTCCTCGTGGCGCCGATGGAATACCAACGAGCTCGAACCGTCCAAGGGTCTTGCTATCAGCAGCCATCTCACGTTCTCCCTGAAGAACGTGGATCGACACCGCTGGTTGATTGTCAGAAGCCGTCGAGAACACCTGCGACTTCCGAGTTGGGATCGTCGTATTCTTCTCGATCAGCTTGGTGTTCACACCACCGTAGGTCTCGATACCAAGACTGAGTGGCGTAACGTCGAGAAGGAGAACATCCTTAACGTCGCCCTGAAGAACTCCACCCTGAACCGACGCGCCGATAGCGACGGCCTCGTCTGGGTTTACGCTCTTGGACGCTTCCTTACCGAAGATCTCCTTCACACGCTGCTGAACCGCGGGCATACGGGTCATACCACCCACGAGGATAACCTCGCCGATGTCGCTCGCATTGAGGCCTGCATCCTTAAGCGCCGTGCGGCATGGACCCTCAAGACGTCGGAGAAGGTCGGCGCAAAGCTGCTCGAACTTCGCGCGGGTGATCTTCAAATTAAGGTGCTTAGGTCCGGACGCGTCAGCCGTGATGAACGGAAGATTGATGTCGGTCTCCATCGAGGAGGAGAGCTCATGCTTAGCCTTCTCCGCAGCCTCTTTGAGACGTTGAAGGGCCATCGTGTCCTTACGGAGATCGATGCCCTGTTCCTTCTTAAACTGATCCGCGATGTAATCAACGAGAATAAGATCGAAATCCTCTCCTCCGAGAAAGGTGTCACCGTTCGTTGACTTAACCTCGAATACGCCATCACCGAGCTCAAGGATCGATACGTCGAACGTACCTCCTCCAAGATCGAATACAGCTACGGTCTTTTCGTGCTTTTTATCAAGACCGTACGCGAGTGCGGCCGCCGTTGGCTCGTTAATGATACGAAGAACGTTAAGTCCCGCGATCTTTCCGGCGTCCTTCGTAGCTTGACGCTGCGCGTCATCGAAGTACGCTGGGACGGTGATTACCGCGTCCGTTACAGCCTCGCCGAGGTAATCCTCAGCGGTCTGCTTCATCTTAGTGAGAACCATAGCGGAGATCTCTTGGGGGCTTTTCGCCTCACCCTTGAGCTTCACCCACGCGTCTTGGTTTTGCGACGCGGTGATTTCGTAAGGAAGAACCCCCTTAGCCTTCTCAACCTCTGGCGCGTTCACCTTACGGCCGATCAATCGCTTTACCGCGAAGATCGTATTCTTAGGATTCGTGACAGCTTGACGCTTAGCGATCTGACCTACGAGACGCTCTCCAGCATCGTTCACGCCCACAACAGACGGAGTCGTGCGGCTTCCCTCGCTGTTCGCGATAACCGTCGGCGCTCCACCTTCCATCACAGCAACGCACGAGTTCGTGGTTCCAAGGTCAATTCCAATTACTTTTCCCATATCGTGTAGTACTCCTTCCTTAAAATCTCTGTATCGTTCCTTAGGCTTCGTCACCCGCTGTCGCGACGATCACCTCCCCGCAGCGAATCAGCTTGTCCTTGTAGTAGTAGGGCTTCTTCAGCTCACCTACGATCACTCCTGACTCGGCCCCCGGCACTCGACTTATCGCCGCGTGCTTTTGTGGATCGAACTGGGTTCCGACGCTCGAATCTCCCCGAATCTGCCACTTGCCGAGCTTCTCAACGAAGAGCTTATAGACCATCTCCAAACCAGTTTTGAGGCTGTCTTGGCTTGCGGAGCTGTGGGATAGCGCGAGTTCCAGGTTGTCCAAGACCTCGAGCATGTCTACGACAATCTTCTCTCCTTGGTATTTAAGTAGCTCAGACTGCTCCTTCAAGGCCCGGCGCTTAAAATTTTCAAAATCAGCGGCGAGTCGGAGGTATCGATCCTTCGCGTCGGCGAGCTCGGCTTCAAGGCTCTGTTTTCCGTCGACAGGCGCGGACCCTTGAACTTCATTAGTAACATCCTGATCTGGCTGTGTATTATCTCCGCCTACATCCATGGCATCGGCCTCTTCTCTTGACTGCTTTTTTGACATTCGTGGTCTTCAACTTGTAACAGGTCTCTCCTTAGCAGCTTGGGTAAAGCTGAAGGAATTCGGAACAATTAAAGGGCGACACCCCTTAAACCTTTTGGACACCGTGTGCTATAAACACTTGCCGAGGCTTTTTCAATGTCCACCCCTCAAAACGACTCACATATTCCCTCCGAACAGCTAAAAAGGGGCCAAGAGACCTCGGTTCCAGCGATCGTGCTCCGAGTCACCCCCTTTCGAGAGAGCGACCTTATCGGACACCTCCTTACACCGAGCATGGGAAAGATATCGGTCATAGCTCGTCACGCTCGGGGAAGCCGCAAACGGTTCCCCAGCTCCCTTGATCTCTTCGACCGTGGTACCGCCCGCCTCACCGTCGAGAAGAGCGGAGCCCTCGGCGTGAAGGAGTTCTCACCTTCGCACTCCCTTGTTCGGATACGCCATGACCTCGATAAGCTCACCCTTGCCTCCCTACTCTGCGAGGCGTTCGATCTCGTCATCCCCGAGCACGGCGGGCATGCTACCCCTCACCTCTTTGAGCTCCTCGATCTCTCACTCAACGCGATCGATGAAGCCGCGGATGTAAAAGGAAGTCTCCGAGCGACCTTCATCGCACTCGCCTCACTGACACAGGATAGCGGAATCGCCGATGTATCTTCAGCGACACCGGGAAGTCGCGCGCTCTCGCACCTTCTCGACACGATCGAGCGATTCTGCGAGCGTCGCCTCATGACGAGGAGCGCGCTGAAAGAGATTATTAAACGAGCTGCCTCGTAAGCCTCTCATCAAACAGGAAAGTCATGAGTAAAGATTACACCTGCCCCGGCGTTATACCGGTTCGACTCTTGCGCTCTCTTTGCTTACCTATTAATGGCATCCGCATCCGGAACCACACGCTTTCTTCGGCGTAGTTGTTGCGGATGAATCCGACGAACCAGACGAGTCAGACTTTGATGATTCCGACTTAGATCCCTTGGACTTCTTCGAACTTCCGCCACTGGACGAAGAACCAGAGCTATAATCAGTCTTGTACCAACCACTACCTTTGAGATGGAACGCGGACGCGGACACAGCCTTCGTTACCGGATTACTTTTTCCCTTCTCTTTACAGTTTGGACACTGCTTGAGTGGCTTGTCGCTAAACTTTTGAATTACCTCGAAACGTCCACAATCGGGACACTCATATTCATACAATGGCATACGACACTCACCGTGAAAGAAAACGTACTCTGAGTATAGCGAGATAGGAGGCACTTGTCGCCTCTCTCCCAGTCATTTGAGCCCCCTGTTAGTAGGGCTGGCTCTCAGATGTTTGGATATACATCCTTGACTATAATTTCAACTACCCTGTGCGGTTTCAAGCACTTGGAGGACTTTTTTGGCCGAAATTCCTCGCAGGAGGACGGCTTTCCACTTTGAAGTGTCCCCTCGGATAATTTCGATATCCCGTCCTGGGATATCGAGGAGCTCTTCGCTCAAGGTACGCGGAAATGATTGAGGAGCGTTCGTAACACCGTGGAGACTACACCAAGAGGGATACTCCACAAGCCTTACACGGATACGACGATCTCATTCTTCACCTGTGTAACTCCGGGAGCCATCCACGCCGCGTTCTCCGCCTCTTTGCGCTCAGCCCAAGAGCGAACACTCCCTCGAAGGGTAACCATGCTATCAGTCGCGTCGACCTCGATGTTACGGGACTCAAGTTCGGCGTACCGGTGAAGCGCCGCTTTGATCTCATGCTTTACCTCACGTGATTTAATGTGAGGCGATACGGAGATCCGATTCGTAACTCCCTTCACGCCGATCAGCTCTTCAACAACTTTTTCGGCCGCTTGTCGCTGGTAGTTCCACTCAACGTTCCCCTCAAGGGTAACCCATCCCTTACTCACCGATACCTTGATATGCTCATCGGGAACCGATGAACTCCATGTGAGCGCGTTCAGCGCGGTGGTCGCGATGCCAGCGTCGGTTTTCTCAACGGCGCTCGGAAGCTGCACGTCGATATCATTCGCTACGCCGCGAACTCCCGCGACGCGCTTCGTTATCCGCTCCGCGGTTTGTTTCTGAAAATAGCTCGGCACCGCACCCGTAAGGGTCACGACACCGTCAGAGGTCGCGACCCCTATCTTTGAGGCGTCTATACTGGGATCCCATCGGAGATCCTCCATCACATCGTGCTGCAGATCTTTGTCATTCTTGATAGCCATCGCTCGCTCCTCTTAGGGTAAACACATTACGGCGCTGAAAGCAGGAGTGGATCCATGAACCGAACGGTTTCACGCCCTCCGCCCTGGGTAATAACCTCAACCAAGGTTACCTCTCGCCCAAAGCCTTCAATCGAGACGGATTGAGGGGCGGTGATCACATGCTCCTGTTGCTCACATGAGACGACCAGCGCGTCATCGTAGGGATCATAAGTTACGCCATGAAGCTGCCACAGACGGCTCTGATGTTGTGGTCCGTTACCAGAAGAGAGCGTGATATCGACACCCTTTCCCTGGAGCTTATCCGACACCTGGTCGAAGAACGTTCTCCACTTCTCTTTCGGCAATCCCCGTTTGCTTGACTCAACCATCGTCCCCTCCACTAAACAACGAGCTTCTCTCGCGCGACCTTTAAAATATCCTCATAGCTGATAATCCCTCGAAGTTGGCCAAGCTCATCAGCGACAACGATCGCCCCCACCTTGTTCTCGAGCATGAGGTCGATGACGTCGACGATATCGGCGCTCGCGTCCACAGTAAGCGGCTTGACCTGCATCACTTCACGGATTGAGATGTTCTTTCGCCGAATTCCCTCACCGGTTTCCTGAGAAGATTCGTAGAGCTCCTCCAAAAACCCCCGAAGATCCCGTTCGCTCAGGATGCCGACAACCTCGTTGTGCTCGACTACTGGTAGATGTCGAATATTGTGCTCATGCATGAGGCTCGCGGCGTCCATGAGAGACGAGGTCCCGCCGAGAGATAGCACCTTTCTCTCCATGATCTCTGAAGCTTCCATAGCAATCTCCCACACGAGTCCGGCGACCGAACCGCATTCGTTACTGGAGGAGATACATCAAAGAGAGGTCGAGCGAGCATGATCGGGAGCAGAGGGAGGGCGACGGTCTGTTTCGATGATAGTTCCATCCGGAGGGCCCGTGTCCACACGGGCCGGAAGCGCTAATGTCATTTCATAGCGAGTTCCGGCCCGTCAGGAGACGGGCCCTCCGGGTAAACGTCACATGCAATCCTAAATGAAATACTTTTGGCGGATGCATTGTGAAAGCAATCGGGCACGGATCCCATCGCCGCGGCTAATTCCGCTCCCCAAAGATCGCTGTCCCTACCCGCACGATATCCGCGCCTTCCTCCACCGCAACGTCGAAGTCATCCGACATCCCCATGCTCAGGAGAATGGTATCGTTATGAAACACGAGCGCGCGACCTCCGCCAACAAGTCGAACTCGCAACCCCGCCATCGCCCTAAAATACGGCCGACTAGCCTCTGGATTCTCGTCGTACGGAAGGATCGTCATGAGCCCCTCGACGCACAGATCGTTCGAGAGCTTTTCGCAGACGCTCAAAGCTTCCAAAAGCCCCTCAGGGGTAAATCCGCTCTTCTTCTCATCCGCTCCGATGTTAACCTGCAACAGAATACGCTGGCGTTTGGCGATGCGAGCGGCCTCCTTGGCGATGAGTTCAAGCACCTTGAGTGAGTGCACTGATTCAATAACATCACAAAGACGAACCGCGTCCCGTACCTTGTTACTCTGCAGCGGCCCGATCATATGAAGATCCGCATCGGCGGTCAGGTGTGGTCGCTTCTCTTTGATCTCTTGAAGGTAGTTCTCACCGAACACGACCGGCAACGCCAATCGACCCGCTATAGCGGAGTACTCACGCATAGCCTCAATCGATTTGGTTTTACTAACCGCAACGAGCGTTACGCTATTGGGATGGCGTCCCACCTTCCCGGCGGCGCTCTGGAGCCTCTTAAGCACCTCCTGCAACCGCGCTTCGATGGACACTACGCCCCCTGTTCTCGATGAGCGCCGAGCGCGACGAGCTCAACCATGAGCGCTGAGATATTGAGTCCGACGACGTTGGAATAGGATCCCTCGACGGTATCAACGAACTGCAATCCAAGCCCCTGGATCGCGTACGATCCAGCCTTATCCATCGGCTCTCCCGAGCGAACGTACCGAGCGATAACCTCCTCACTCATGGGAGCCATCGTCACCTTTGTGGAGTGAGACCACCGCTTCTCGAGGCCGAGCGAGCGATTGATGATAGCGACTCCACCAAGAACCTCGTGAGTTCGTCCCTGAATCTTTCGGAGCATCGAGCACGCCTCCTCGAACGACTCCGGCTTACCAAGAACCTCTCCATCTATACACACGGTGGTGTCAGCCCCAATAACGTATGCGTTCGGATGTTGATCGGCTACGACCGCGGCTTTCACCACCGCCAGACGCTCAACCATCTCTTGAGCCGCCTCACCTGGGATCGGGGTCTCATCACATCCAGAGACAAGTATAGCGAATGAAACGCCCGCTTGAGAGAGGAGCTCCTTTCGTCGAGGAGATGATGAAGCAAGGATAATCGAGGAGGTTTGCATCGTGATAGCTTATCCCTTCTTAAACGCTTTTCGAAGCACTCCAACTAAGGTCAAGAGGAGCGCTTGATGGAGCGAAGCGTGCTGATGCGCCTCAAGCTCATCACCAAACTGCGCCTCCACGAGCCAATCACGCTGATCGATCCGTTTGCACGAGACACACGGCACGCCTCGACGCTCTAAGAGCTCAACGATCTCGTCGACCGATGGGATCCAAAAAAAGTGATTAGTGTGCTCGGTCGGCAACGCGCTTACCGTGCCCGCGGTGAGCGAGAGAAGTTTCGAACTTGGAAGGACCTGAAACTCCTCAAACCCAAGATCCGCGAATCCACGCGCTACGACATCGCCTGGCTCAAAGCGGGGCTCAAGCCCCCACTGCTTCGCCTCTGAGCACAACGCGAACTGCTCACGAGAGAACCACATCGTCGATTAATCCTCGTTTGGCTTCATACGGTCAAGCATCTCAACCGTTGAGGTGCCACCCTCGACCACGGTCATCTCAGAGACCCTTGTAAGACGAGCCTTCTCATGGAACTCCTTGACGGAGAGCACGCCGACGTTACACATCGTGGATTTAAGTTTCACGAGAGAGACATCCACCTTATCCGAAAGCGGTCCACTGTAGGGCACGTACGCGTCAACACCCTCCTCAAAGATGAGGTGCGCCGCGTCGCTCTGCTTATAACGCTGCCAGTTACGAGCTCGGTTTGAACCCTCACCCCAATACGGCTTGTAGAGACGTCCGCGGTAACTAATCTTCGCGGTCGGGCTCTCTTCCGTCATGGCGAAGTACTTACCCATCATCACGAAGTCAGCGCCCATAGCGAGCGCGACGATCACTTGCGTATCGGAGTTAAGCCCTCCATCGGAGCAGATCGGAATGTACACCCCTGTCTCCTTGAGATACTCATCACGGGCTTTGGCGACGTCCATAATGGCGCTCGCTTGACCACGACCGATTCCCTTCTGCTCACGGGTGATGCAGATAGAACCACCACCGATTCCAACCTTTACGAAGTCAACCTGGGCATGCTCAGCCATGTAACGGAACGCGTCAGCGGATACGATATTACCACCACCGATAACGAGGGACTCTCCGTACTTCTTGCGAAGCTCAACTGCGGCTTTAGCCTGCCACTCGCTGTATCCATCAGAGGAATCGAGACAGACGCAGTCAACGCCAGCCTCAATCAGAGCCGCTGTTCGCTCCATATAATCATAAGTGTTGAGCGCCGCGCCGACGAAGAGTCGCTTGCGACCATCGGTCAATTCATCGGGATAAGAGTGGTGATCGTAGTAGTCCTTGCGGAATACGAGCGATTTAAGGTTCCCATTCTTATCGACGATCGGGAGACACTCCTTCTTGTTCTTCCACAAAAGATTTGTGGCTTCCTGAAGGCTCACACCCTCCTCAGCGAGCACGAGTCGCTCAAGCGGGGTATAGAATCCCTTCACACACTGGGAGAGATCGTCTTTGTATTCCCAGAAATCTTTACTGGTGAGGATACCGAGTAACTTTGAATTTCTCTCTCCGTTCTCCGTGATAGCGATCGTTGAGTGTCCGGTGCGACGACGGAGCTTAAGCGCGTCCTCTAAGGTGGCGGTTGGCGCTAAGTTGGAGTCGGACTCAACGAACCCCGCCTTATGTTCCTTTACCTCTTTCACCATCCGAGCTTGCGCCTCGATCGACTGCGAGCAGAACACGAAGGCGCTACCACCCTTTCGAGCGAGCGCGATAGCGAGCTCTGGCCCCGACACCGCCTGCATGGCGGCCGATACGAACGGAACGTTAAGGTGAGCCTTGATCTCCTCTTTTCCCGGACGGTAGCGCTGAATCGGGGTCTTGAGGGAGACGTTCTGAGGTACGTGCTGCTGGGTAGTGAGGCCTGGCAGGAGCAGGTATTCGTGAAATGTATGGGAGATATCGTCGATGATGATTGCCATAAGACCTCCAATCGATTGGTGAAAGAGCCCTGGCCTGGGGTTGACGAAGGCTACATCAGGATGGAGTTTCGATCAAAGGGGCTTCGGGGCTTGAATTTTGGGGCTTCGGGGGCCTAGAAGCGGCGTAGGAGGCGGTCGCTGGACCGATGGGGGCTCAGATGCACCAAGAATGTGGTATTTCGACCGCAAAGGACGCAAAGGACACAAAGAATGGGGACGTTTCGCTCCTAAAGGTAACGGCCGTGCCCCCGAGCTAGCCATGGCGACCTAGCTTCAGAGCCGCGACCGTTTCCCTTCCAAAGTCCGAGATTATCGCGTCGACCCCGAGGCGATGAAGCTCGAACCACTTTTCAATTTGAGACTCAGGTGTCCAGTTGAGAAACTCCGGCTCGCCCCGAGCGGGAGACACCGGGTACACATGAAGAGCGACACCACGCTCGTGAGCCTCACGGACCCACGCAGGGTTCTCGAGCACGAGAACATCGGGAAGACTTACGGTCGAAGCCCCACACCCTTTGGCTTCCGCTATCGCCTCGCTCACCTTTGAACGCCACTCCGTCCATAACGCGAGGGTCGTCGGAACCTCCGGCATCTCTTTGCGCAGAAGACGAAGGATCTCCGGATTAAAAGAGAACACGTTCATCGGTCCGCCAAAAGATCGGAGAACGGGAAGGGTCGCCGCTATCACCTCTCCGGGACGGGAAAGATCCCGTCGCCCCCAAAAGGTAGCGTCTTTGAGTTCGATGTACGCCGTGCGCCCCTCCCACGGAAGATCCAAAACCTCTTTCAACGAGGGAACGGTAAGATGCGCGAAGTGACCTCCCATCCAACTCCCCGCGTCCATCTTCGACACCGTCGCGGCATCGACCTCTATGACCCAGTCCCGTGAGGTAAAGTCTCGCGAGGCGGGGCCGATGCGAGAGAGCCGCTCATCAGGAACAACGGTTTCTTGATGCAACACCACAGGTTGTCTATCGCGAGTGAGTTCAACATCAAACTCAACGCCGTGAATCCCCGGGCACTGAAGCGCCGCGACGATAGCGTCGCGGGTATTCTCGGGGTGCTCATGTCTGAGTCCCCGATGCGCGATAATGGTACTCATTAGTGGTTCCGTCCCAAAAACGTTTTCCCGTGCAACTCTCTCACCCGACTGGCACCCAGTCAAATTATGCCCCCTCCCCTTGCAACGACTGCCGGAGACATACGTTAGGATCCGGACAACTACCAGGTGTCAGCTACTTGGAAAAAGTGAATTGATCTTACTATCCTTTTACCGACTTGCGATTTCTTATGCGAGAAGAGGACAACCTAAACGGGGAGCTAACTCTATTCGCAGTCGCTTCTTCTTCTAGTAAAGCTCGCGAAATTCAATAGCTGCCCACCTTTATGCCCCCGACCGCATCTGTATAAACCCCAGCGGGGTTACGGCTAGCGGGATAGCTACCAGCAACCTCTATCTGAGCTGCCATACTTCCTTCCCCTACAGGATCCCCCTGCTACAGTGTTATCGCGCTCTATGCCCGAGGATTTGCAGACTTAAAGTGAATATTTAGTGTGCCAGAAAGGGTCGCCAGATTGAGTAGATATCCACCTCTATGCCCCCTCCAGCATCTGTGTAAACTCCTGCAGGGTTACGGCTAGCAGGATATTCATCGCCTCCTTCGGCGTTGCTTAGCTGAGCCTTCTTCATAAAGACTGTAACTAGCTCAGTAAGCCTATCTGCTATCTTGGACTCTATCGCATGCACCTGGAGATAAGGACGCTCTCTAAGAAGCACTGCGTTACCCTCGCAGGATGTTCCTAGTCGCAGCACCTCTCTTCTCATCGCATATCCCAGTGGAACCCTTTCGCTCTTTCTCTTAGCTCTAAATACAAGTTCCTGTTTGGGGGCATCAAACAACATCGAAACCTTACCACCACCTAATCGCTCATACACATTCTCAATCACCTTGTCTTTAATCACGTAACTAAGCGCTAGCTTGATATTCCCGTCTATTACGTATGCAGGCAGGGTCTGTATGTGCGAACCACTTCTAAAGTTCTGACACGACCCAGCTTGCACTAGATCTCCTGTCATAAGTAAGAGTTTAGGGTCATCAGTTACTGTTGAGAACACATAGTAGCCTTGACCAACCGCCCCTCGCTGAACCTTGGTCAGGGCTGTGAGAGATTTGAAGTCCTCCGAGAGCTGCTTTTTAATAAGGTCAGCTACTGCTAAATCTTTAATCAGGGTTCCCTTTACCCCATTAACAAGTTTTATTACTGCTGTTACCTCGTGGTCGCTTGCACGTTGCAGCGCTGCAGCAATTAGGGCTACGGCCTGTTCGAGGCTCCTTATCTCGCGGGCAAAATCTCTGTCTCGCAACTCAGAGAACCTTTCAATCTCCTCTGCTGAGTAACGTAATAGGATAGCTTTCTCTGCTACCTCTTGTGGAATGTGTCGCAGGAGGTTAGTTTCAAACGTAGCCCTTACACGCTCTGTTACGGTTCCCATGGGCTCTTCAGCATCAATTCTTTCCAGTACAAACTCGCTTGGATTTTTTCTCCAGGCAGCTAGCTGCTTATCGTTTAGCATCGATAGCTGTTCATCGTCGTTACGGTAACGCCAGTCATGAAAAGTATCAGATAATACGTGACGAGCGATCTCTCTCAATACGGGAAGCTCTTCCTGCCAGGTGGCATCTTCATCACCCCTATACCGAGCAGCAAGTACAAAAAATGGCGCTAGATCTCCGCCCCAATGAGATAAAAGCTCTCCGATAGCTCCCGGTTTAATCGACTCGATCTGAAGCTCCTCTGATAGCTTTACGCCTATTAAGGTAGCGTGATGCTCCCCCCGTATTTTAGACACATCTGACTCAATCTGTTAGGAGATGTGTATGGCGAAGCGATACCCCAAGGAAACGAAGGA
>Ga0078894_10002267_pt1 | contig 14554 bp, 11 predicted proteins | sample LauGreSu1BDMLBSD_2_FD_67506 | JGI IMG/M metagenome (GOLD analysis project Ga0078894, IMG submission 67506) | Freshwater lake microbial communities from Lake Michigan, USA - Su13.BD.MLB.SD (version 4) (version 4) | ecosystem: Environmental > Aquatic > Freshwater > Lake | place: Lake Michigan... | reverse complement strand
CCAATTTCAAAATCGGCTTCAATTTTTCTAGCTTCAGTTAAGGTAATTTCCTCATTTTCTAAATCTAAATCTTCGTCGGCAACGATAACTCTTCTTCTCCAAATTTCCATATCTCCTTTATCAGGATTTATGATAATATCAAAATTGTCATCAGAACCATACTTCTTTTTTAAAGCGTTTCTAAAAACATCTTCTAAGATCGCCATAAGCGTTACTCTATCAATTAGTTTATCGTCTTTAAACTCTGAGAACGAGTCGATTAATGCAATATTCTCCATCTATTCTATTAATTAAAATTTACTGTAACAACTGCTTGTTTTATTTCGTTATAGGGTATTTCTTGATTTTTTAAAACCGTTTCTTTTCCTTTTCCAATTTTTTTTGGCTCTCTTGCCTCCCAAGATAGCACTATTTTAGCATCATCTGCTGCTGTAAGCTCTGCTTCTATGGTAGTATCATTTGTTTTTACAATTAAAGTTCTTCCAATATTTTTTACATATTGTCTTACCAACTTTAATGGAGAACCTACACCAACTGAGGCTACTTCTAGAGAATAATCTTGTGCTTCTCTATCTAAGTTGCTTTCAATTGCTCTGGTAACATCGATACAATCTTGAAGCGTTACTCCGTTATCACCGTCCAAAGTTACAACAATTTTATAACTATCTGAAATTGAAATATCTATCAAAAAAAGACTGGGCTTTTCTAACAAACTGTTATTTAATTGTTGTTCTACCTGCTCTTTAAATGTCATAATATTTATAAAAAGAGGGAAGCAGTGCTTCCCTCATTATACCTTTATTGTTTAATAACGGTGCAAATATATAAAAATATTTTATAATAAAATAAATGGCATTTATATTTTTTGTACATTTAATGTAATATTTAGTATATTAAAATGATAATTAAAATAATAAATCTTCAATCATGAAAAAAATTCTAATCCCAACCGACTTTTCTAAAAGCGCAGAAAATGCCCTTAAAGTAGCAGCTCAAATTGCGAAAAAAAATAATGGCGAAATCATCTTATTACACATGTTAGAATTACCAAGTCAAGGAAGTGATGCATTGGGTTCAGGTAGAGATATTCCGGAAATTATGTTTTTTAAAAATGCCGCTATCAATAAATTAGAAGAATTAATGGACTCTGATTTTTTAGAAGGCATTAAAGTTTCAGACATCATTCAGTTTGAAATGGCATTTGACGGAATATTAAATATCAGTCAAAAAAACAATGTAGATCTTATTGTTATGGGATCACACGGAGCTAGTGGCTATAAAGAAATGTTTATCGGATCTAATGCTGAAAAAGTTGTGCGCCATTCAGAAGTACCTGTATTAATTATAAAACAAGATGAAGGAGACTTCCAAGTAAATGATTTTGTTTTTGCTTCTGATTTTTCAGAAGAAATAAAAGCACCCTTTAGCAAAGTAGTCAATTTTGCAAATAAATTTGACGCAACTCTTCACTTAGTTACCATCAATACCCCAAATGATTTTAAATCAACTGGAGTAGCTCAAGAAACTATGAATAACTTTGTGAAAGGATTTTCAATTAACAAAGTAGTGACTCATATCTATAATGAATCTAATGTTGAAAAAGGAATTTTAAATTTTGCAAACAGCATCAATGCCGACCTTATTGGGATGAGCACACACGGAAGAAAAGGCCTTTCTCACTTCTTTAACGGAAGCATCAGCGAAGATCTAGTAAACCACGCTAAAAGACCAGTAGTAACTTTTAAAATCTAATTGAATTTTTCTTCAATAAAAAAACCCTCAGTTGAGGGCTTTTTTAGTTGTTAGTAGGCAAATTATATAAAACAAAAAACTCCTCAATTTCTTGAGGAGTTTTTTTGTTGGTCTACTAGGACTCGAACCTAGAAAGACGGCACCAAAAACCGTAGTGTTACCATTACACCATAGACCAATGTGCGTGAATGCGGGTGCAAATTTATAATAAATTTCATTTAAAGCAAATATTTCCTAAAATATTATTCAAAAAAAGGACATAATTTTTAATCCATTATCTATATAGGTCTAAATCAGTTTTTTTATAATCCCTTTTATTAGAAAATTATGTTAACCCATGCTAGTTTACATAAAAAAATAGTTTCTTTGCAAGTAAATTTAGAAGACCTAAAATATGACAACATTTAACTTTAAAAAGTGGAACAACATTTCTGGTTGGGGTGCTTTTGCTATTGCATTAATTACCTATTCCTTAACGGTAGAGCCTACCATGAGTTTTTGGGATTGTGGAGAATATATTGCAACTGCTGCAAAACTTGAAGTAGGACACCCTCCTGGGGCACCTTTGTTTCAAATGCTTGGCGCCTTTTTTGCCATGTTTGCAACCAGCAAAGAAACCGTAGCGTTAATGGTGAATATGATGTCGGTGATTTCAAGCGCTTTCACTATTTTATTTATGTTTTGGTCTTCAACCATTTTATTAAAAAAAATAGTTTCTTCCTACACTGAAATTAACAGAGACAACAGCATCGCAATTTTAGGTAGTTCTTTTGTTGGCGCATTAACCTTTACTTTTTCGGATAGCTTTTGGTTTAACGCCGTTGAAGCAGAAGTATATGCCATGGCCATGTTGTTAATTGCCTTATTATTGTGGTTAGGACTTAGATGGGAACAAGAAATGCACGAGCCAAAAGGAAACAAATGGCTGCTATTAATTAGCTTAGTTGTAGGATTATCATTTGGAGTCCACTTTATGGCTTTATTAACAATTCCTTCTATTGGATTTTTATATTTCTTTAAAAACTACAAGAAAATTACAGTTACAAATTTCATTTTGGCAAATGTGATAATTGTTGCGGTTTTACTATTTATTTTCAAACTCTTATTGCCTTACACTTTAGCTTTCTTCGGAAAAATCGAAATATTTATGGTAAACAATATAGGCTTGCCATTTAATTCGGGAACCATTACAGCAGTATTGCTTATTGTAGCTTTTTTCTATTTTGGATTAAAATATACGCGCGCTAACAATCATCCAACATCCAATACCATATTATTATGTATCCTATTTTTATTAATAGGATTCTCAACTTGGATCATGTTGCCGATTCGTGCCAATGCCAATACACCTATTAATGAAAACAAACCATCCGATGCTGCTGAGGTTTTAGCCTACTACAACAGAGAGCAATATGGAGTAAATCCTTTGTTTTATGGACCACAATATACCGATGCCTTTGCAGGTTTAGATCCTAACAATCCATACATTGATAAAGCGCCTAACTACGAAAGAAATTATGAATCGGGTAAATATGAAATTGTAAATAATTACAAAAATGCCGAGCAAAATACCGATGATGCACATAAAGCTATTTTACCTAGAATGTGGAGTACCGAAAACATTCAAGGGTATATCAACTTTACTGGAGTTCCAAAATTTACAATTAAACCCGATTATTCAGAAGAAAAAGAACTAATTGATATTGTAGCTGAATTTCGTCAAGCTTATGCCACGCATAAAATAGACAATGAAGGATATGTTTCTTTCTTAAAAGCCTATGGCGATTATTTGGATGTTGAAAAACCTTCAACTTTATCCAATTTAAGTTTCATGATCGAATACCAATTTGGTTATATGTATGGGCGCTATTTACTTTGGAATTTTGTTGGAAGACAAAATGATAACCAAGGAAGATACGACAACCTTGACGGAAACTGGATGAGCGGTATAAAAGCAATTGATGAAATTCACCTAGGATCTCAAGAACACATTAGTCCAGATGTATTAAATAACAAAGGAAGAAACTTTTATTATTTCATCCCTTTCTTCATAGGATTATTGGGCTTGATGTATCATGCGCAAAGAGATCTTAAAAGTTTTTATGTACTTTTAGTATTATTCTTATTTACTGGATTAGCATTAAAAATATACTTAAACGAGCGTCCGTTTGAACCACGTGAAAGAGATTATGCCCTAGTAGGCTCTTTTTATGTATTTGCAATGTGGGTAGGATTTGGTGTGTATGCCATTTATGAAATGATTAAAGAAGCCGTTGAAAAGAAAAAAGATGTTTTCATATATTCAATTATAAATATATTCATAAATCTATATATGTTTTTCTATTCAAAAGGTAAATATTTTGTAAATAAAAGAAAGCAATTTTTTAAGGAATTAGAAGGTAAAATTAAATTTTTTGATAATGTAGTTTGGTTTCCTGTAAATTCTTTAGTTGAATTAGATAAATTAATACCTGAAATTCTAGAAGCTAAAAATAAATATCCAAAACATAAAATTATAGTATCAATTTTTTCTTTAAAAGGTTATGAAATAATAAAAAATAAAGAATCTATAGATTTGACTATTTATTTACCCCCAGATACAAGTGTGAATTTTAAAAATTTCTTAAATATTATTAAACCAGAAAAGATATTTTTAATAAATGATGAATTAAAAACAAAATACAATTCGTTTAATTTATATACTGAAGAAATAAAACTTAATACTTTTATTGAATATAAAAATATAAACAGTATAAATACAATTAAAACTATTTTAACTTATCATTTTTTAAATGCCCATTTTAGAAAGTTTAATTTAATAAGAAATATTTCTAAGTTGGTTGGTCCTGTGGTTATTGCAGCATGTTTACTAGTTGCCCCGGTATTAATGGCTACTCAAAACTGGGATGACCACGACCGTTCAGGAAAATATACTGCTATTGCAATGGCTAAAAATTATCTAGATTCTTGTGATCAAAACGGAATATTATTTACCATTGGAGATAACGACACCTTCCCGCTTTGGTATGCGCAAGAAATTGAAGGATATAGAACCGATGTAAAAATTGTATGTACTAGTTTATTAATGACCGATTGGTATATCGATCAAATGAAAATGAAAACATACAAATCGGATGGGTTGCCAATTTCATTTAACCACCAACAATATGTGGCAGACAACCGCGATGTAATTATTTTTAACAAAAAAGTAGATAGCCGTTGGGATTTAAAAGATTTTATTGAATTTGGAAAAAGAGAAGACACCTTGTCTCAAGTAGAAATGGAGAGCGGCCACCGTTTGCATTTCTTCCCTACGAATAAAGTTCGTTTTCAGGTGAATAAAAATAATGTGATTGCAAACAAAATTGTAAATCCGTCATTAAATGATTCAATTGTGCCATTCATTGATATTGATATTAAAGGCGGAGCATTATACAAAAATCGTTTGATCATGTTGGATATATTAAATAACAACAAATGGAAGCGTCCAATTTATTTTAGTCCAGGAAGCTTTGGTGATGACGATTATTTATGGATGAAAGATTACCTGCAAATGGACGGAATGGTATATAAATTAGTTCCGATAAAAACTCCAGTAAACGAAGACGATTACCCTGATATGGGAAGAATAGACACCGATAAAATGTATAATTTGGCAATGCGTTGGTTTTGGGGTAACGGAGAAAGTACTAAAATATACCACGACCCAGAAACTAGAAGAAATGCTATTTCATACAGAACTAACCTTTCTCGATTAACAAAACAATTAATTACTGAAGGTAAATTGGACAAAGCCAAAAAAATAATTGACCTCGCAGTTACAAAAACTCCTGTTGATTATTATGGGTACTACCTTACTTTAGAGCCATTTGTATCTGGTTATTATGAAATTGGACAGAAAGAAAAAGCTAGAGAATTAGTTGGAAAATTAATGAATAAATACAAGGAAGAACTGTTGTATTACAGCACCTTTAGCTTTGCTGATCAAAGTTTTATGGCCGAAGACATTATAAGAGCAATTGAGCGATATAGAAGTTTGTTACTAGTAATTAAAGAACATGGTGACATCGAACTGTACAACAAAAGCAGAGGAGAATTTAATGCAAGCAATGGCCGCTTTTCAAGATTTCAACGCGAAAACGAATAAATAATCCGTCATTAATTATATGCCAATACTAATCCTATTGGCATTTTTTTTATTTATTTTTGAAAAATGAAGCTACGTTGGATCAAAACCCATTGGATAATAAAAAAGCTGTTTTCAAATTACATTTGGGATATTCCCAATAATGAAAATAAAATTTATTTAACTTTTGATGATGGTCCTACTCCCGAAATCACCAACTGGACGCTCAATCAATTAGAGCAATACCAGGCTAGAGCAACCTTCTTTTGCATCGGAGATAACTTGAGAAAATATCCTGAGATTTACCAAGAAATAATTAAAAAAGGTCATGTTGTTGGGAACCATACTTTCAATCATTTAAACGGCTTGAAAACCAAAACTGCTGACTATGTAGATAATGCTAAATTATTTGAATGCGAATTGAATAAAATGAGCACTAGAAAATGCAACTTATTTCGTCCACCCTACGGAAAAATCAAACCCTCACAATCTAAAATATTAAGAAATGAAGGGTACAAAATAATTATGTGGGATGTACTTAGTGCCGATTACGACCAATCGATTTCACCCGAAGAGTGCTTAGAAAATGTAATACAAAATTGTAAAAGCGGCAGTATTATCGTTTTTCACGATAGCATAAAAGGATTCAAGAACTTGGAATATGTATTGCCAAGAACTTTAGAATTCATTAAAGAAAAAGGATTTGTTTGCGAAGTATTGAACTAAACTTGTTCTTGTACCAAACCAATAATGGTATTGGCATCTAGCTCACCCGATTGACGCCAAATCATTTGACCTGACTTATAAATCATTAAAGTTGGTAATCCTTTAATGCGAAGTGCCTCGGCCAATTCTTGATTTTTATCGACATCAATTTTAATTACTTTTGCTTTGTCTCCTAGTGCTGCCGCTACATCTCTAATTACAGGATGCATCGAAATAGAAGATTCATTCCACTCGGTGTAAAAATCAATTAACACTGGAACTTGAGCATTGATAAGTTCTCCAAATTTTGACATAAAACCAAAATATTTTATTTTCTTTAGCTAAAAAAAGAAATATTATAGTACAAATGTAGCATTTTTAAGTAATTATACTAAATTTTAACCTTTTTTTAGTTCAATTACGGTAATTTCAGGCATAATTCCAACTCTACCCGGGTAAGCATGATAGCCAAAACCACGATTTACATAGATATATTTGCCCGATTTTTCATACAAACCAGCCCACTGTTCATAAACATATTGCGCTGGACTCCATTTTAATACCCCAGGAATTTCAATTCCGAATTGCAATCCATGGGTGTGACCCGAAAGCGTTAAATGAAAATCTTTCGGATGGTTGTTCACCTCAGCATCCCAATGACTTGGGTCGTGGCTCATCAAAATTTTAAATTCTTCTTGGGTTAATCCTTCCGAAGCTTTATTTAAATCTCCTGCTTTCTTGAAGTGTCTTCCCCAATTTTCAACTCCAACAACAACAATTTTACTTTCCCCTTTTGAAATGTAGGTGTGTTCATTTAGCATTAAGTTGAAACCAATTTTGCCATACAACTCTTTTATAGCTTTAAAATTGGCTTCTTTATCCTTTTCCGATTTCCAATCTACATATTCACCATAATCGTGGTTTCCTAACACCGAATATTTTCCATGTTTATGTGGTCGAATTCTATTAAAAGTTGTAATCCAAGGTAACATTTCTTTAGCATGGGTGTTTACAATATCCCCCGTAAATAAAATCATATCTGATGCCTGTTCGTTAATCAAATCAATAGCATAATTAATCTTATCTGGATTATCAAAACTACCGCTATGAACATCAGAAATTTGAGTGATTTTAAACCCATCAAATTCATCTGGTAAATCAGGAAAAAATATTTGTTGGGTAATCACCTTATAGTTGTATTTCCCTAAAGTCATTCCGTATATTAGAGAAGTAAATGGTATAGCTGCTAAGCCTAAAGCGATCTGACTTACAAATTTTCTTCTATCGGGTAAAAAAGTAGTCGTGTTTGAAGTACTCGAAAACCGATTTAATATTCCGTAAAAAACTCTGTAAACATCTTCTATAAACAATATCAATGTAATTACAATTTTAGGCAATACTACCAGCAACAATAGCCCTAATGTTATCATAGACATTTGGGTTTGCCCAACACTACGATCAAATTTAGAAAACTGGTAACCAATAAATAAAATTGCACCGAGAGATATTATAAAATAACTCCATAATACCCATTTTACTTTGGTAAAAGTTTTTACTGCTTGAAATACATAAAGTTCTAAAATAAGAACCATTGTAAAAAAGAGCACTAGGCGAAAAATCATAAATAAAAATTTTAGCAAAAGTAAAAATGATTATTCTTACAAAACATAAATTTTAGTTAATCTTTATGATTATATTTACAACTCCTAGAATGTAGGATTTTCAAATACTTTATTATTACAAAAAATGTCTCAAAAACGTCTTTATTTACTGGATGCCTATGCGTTAATTTTTCGCGGTTATTTTGCCTTTATTAAAAACCCAAGAATCAACTCCAAAGGAATGGATACCTCTGCCATAATGGGATTCATGAATGCCTTAATGGATGTAATTAAAAGAGAAAAACCCGATCATTTGGCCGTAGCTTTTGACAAAGGCGGTAGCGATTACCGTTTTGAAATGTATCAAGAATATAAAGCCCATCGAGACGAAACGCCAGAAGCTATAAAAATTGCAGTACCCTACATTCAAGAATTACTTCGCGCCATGCACATTCCAATTATTGAAAAACCAGGATTTGAAGCCGATGACTTAATTGGAACTATTGCTAAACAAGCCGAAAAAGAAAATTTTCAGGTCTTTATGGTTACCCCTGATAAAGATTTTGCCCAATTGGTTTCTGAAAATATTTTTATGTACAAACCCGCTCGAATGGGAAATGATATCGAAATATGGGGAATTCCAGAAGTTTTAGCCAAATTTGAAATCGAAAGACCCGAACAAGTAATAGATTACCTTGGAATGATGGGTGATTCTGCCGATAATATTCCGGGATTTCCGGGTGTTGGTGAAGTTACAGCCAAAAAATTATTGAAGGAATTTGGCAGTATGGAAAACCTTCTTCAAAATACCGATAAACTAAAAGGTGCTTTAAAAGACAAAATTGAAAACAACAAAGAACTCGGAATTTTATCTAAAAAACTTGCACGAATCTTATTGGATTGCCCAGTCACATTTATTGCTGCCGACTATGAATTGTCTAAACCCGATGTAGAAAAAACCGATGCGCTTTTTCAAGAATTGGAGTTTCGCCAAATGAAAGCGCAGTTTGATAAATTTTTTGGCACCGGAAAAGAATACGATGAAATTGACACCAATGAGTCTAGCGCGCAAGCAAATGAAGCAGCGCCAAGAAAAGCGCCATCAAAAAGAACAAATGAAGATCAATTTGATTTATTTGGTTTCACCGATGATGATGGAGAAGGCAGTTCAATTTCAAATTCAAATTATGCTACTTTAGAAACTACCGAGCACTTCTATCAAACTGTTCAAGGTGATTTGCCGGTGAAATTATTATTGCAAAATTTAACGCAGCAAAATTCGGTTTGTTTTGACACCGAAACAACCGGAATTGATTCTTTAAATGCAGAATTGGTTGGAATGTCATTTTCTTTTGAAAAAGGAAAAGCCTTTTATGTGCCTTTCCCAGAAAACAGAGAGGAAGCACAGCAATTACTAGATAAATTCAAGCCGTTTTTTGAAAATGAAAACATTGAAAAAATAGGACAAAATATTAAATACGATTTGAAAATTCTGTCGCAATATGGTGTTTCCATTAAAGGAAAATTGTTTGATACCATGATTGCGCATTACTTAATTAATCCGGATATGCGCCATAATATGGATGTATTATCAGAAACGTATTTAAAATATTCTCCAAAATCAATTGAAGATTTAATTGGAAAAAAAGGGAAGAATCAAAAGTCGATGCGCGATGTTGCATTAGAAGAAATAAAAGAATATGCCGCTGAAGATGCAGACGTAACCTTCCAATTGAAACAAAACTTCAGTCCGATATTAGACAAAGCCGAGACCAAAAAACTATTTGATGAAATCGAAATTCCGCTGATACCAGTTCTTGCAGCGATGGAGTTAGAAGGAATTAACTTAGACGTTCCGTTTTTGCAATTGATGTCGGTTGAAATGGCAAAAGAAAGCGCGGCATTGGAACAAAAAATCTATGAAACCGCTGGAGAGAAATTCAATTTAGCTTCGCCTAAACAATTGGGAGATATTTTATTTGACAAGCTTAAAATTGGCGGAGCCAAACAAAAGAAAACCAAAACTGGGCAATATGCCACTGGGGAAGAAATATTATCTTATTTAGCCAATGATAATCCAATTGTAAAAGATATTTTAGAATGGCGTCAAATGGTGAAATTACAAAGTACTTATATCGATGCTTTACCAAATCAAGTAGATAAAAAAACAGGTAGAGTACATACCGATTACATGCAAACGGTTGCGGCAACTGGACGATTAAGTTCTAACAATCCGAACCTGCAAAATATTCCAATTCGAACCGAGCGCGGACGATTAATTCGGAAAGCGTTTATTGCAAGAGATGAAAATTACACATTAGTTTCTGCCGATTATTCTCAAATAGAATTGCGCATTATTGCCGCATTATCAGGAGAAGAAAACATGATTAAAGCATTTCAAAACAATGAAGACATTCACCGAAGCACTGCGGCCAAAGTCTTTAATGTGCCTCTTGAAGAAGTTACCAAAGAACAACGAAGCAATGCCAAAACGGTAAATTTCGGGATCATTTATGGTGTTTCTGCTTTTGGATTGAGCAACCAAACCAATTTATCTAGAAAAGAAAGTGCCGAATTAATTGATGCGTATTATGCAACCTATCCAAAATTAAAATCCTACATGCAAAACCAAGTAGATTTTGCTAGAGAAAATGGTTATGTGCAAACGGTTTTAGGAAGACGTCGTTATTTAAAAGATATCAATTCAGCCAATCAAATGGTGCGAAGTGGTGCAGAACGAAATGCGGTAAATGCTCCTATTCAAGGTTCGGCTGCCGATATTATTAAAATCGCCATGATTACTATTTACAACCGATTAACTTCAGAAAATTGGAAATCTAAAATGCTGTTGCAGGTTCATGACGAGTTGGTTTTTGACGTACACTACTCCGAATTGGAGAAAATCCAACCGATGATAAAATACGAAATGGAAAATGCTTTTAAACTAGAAGTTCCATTAGAAGTAGAAATTGGATTGGGGAAAAACTGGTTGGAAGCGCATTAAAATCATCCTATAATTAAATTTCTATATTTGCCGAAATATTTAAAATGGCCTTAATTACATTTTCCAAAAAATCAACACAAACGATTAAAGCTATTACTAATAGCCAATATCTTGATATTATTGGATTAGTAATTGTTTTAATTGGATCAATTGTTTTAGGATATCATAAAACCGAAATCCCAATTCATTTTAACAATAGAACCTTTAATTTTCCGTTGGGAATTTTTTCTATATTAAATGTTGGTTTTTCAATGATGTCCACTCGATTGGTAACCAAAAAAAATAATTTTGGAAATTTAATTGGAACAATAAATACTGCCTTAAGTGGCGCAATTGATTTTCTACTAGGAAATGCAGCCGCAATCCTTACCTATCCTATTTCATTTATTGGAAACTATGTTGCTTATCGATTTTGGAAAAAGAAAAAAATCCTAAATAGCATAGATGCTATTTTTTATCGAAATCTATTCTTTGGAATGGTATTGTCACTTATATTAAATTATATTGGATTTATAAATTTTAGTGACAAACCAATTGATTGGCAATTGTTTTTTGCCATTGCAATTCCAGCCGGAATTAGTTTTGGAGGAACTTTTAATAACAGCCGAATGTATCCAGACAACTGGTTTATGTGGCAGTTATACAACCTGTCTAAAATTGTACAAAGCATACTTATTTTAAACATTGCCAATACCATTAAGTATATATTTTACTTCTTTAATGCCTTTATTGGCTACATCACTTGGAATGATGATAAAAAGAAAAATATTATAATTTCTTAGTAGAATCGCGTTGGCGTAATTCAGTTTTAATTACCGATGTTCTGTAATTAATTATTTCTTCTTTACTTTCTAATCGTTCAATTAGCATTTTCGTCGCTTCGGCACCTATTTCAGGTCCATGCTGACTAACGGTAGACAAACTAGGAGTCATTCTTCTAGACCATACCCCATCTGCAAATCCAATAATTGAGATTTCTTCCGGAATTTTTAATCCTTTTTTAATACTCATTTTCATTGCCATAACTGAGGCGTGCTCATCCAGTGCAAAAATAGCATCTACTTTATTTTTATCTAAAAATCCGTTTGTTTTATTATCAAAATCTTCCTCTGTTTCAGATAAGATGATGATTGAATTATCCACTTTAATTCCGGCACTTTCAAGAGCTTTTTTGTAGCCCTCTAGGCGAAGTTTTCCAACGCTCAAATTATTAATAGCCGAAAACAAAGCAATTTTTTTACAGCCCGACTGAATCAAATGCCGGGTCGCGTTTATAGCAGATTCTAAATCATCTACTATAACCTTATCACAATTTACTTCATCGGTAACCCTATCAAAAAAAACAATTGGAGTTCCCTCAGTAATAATCGATTTAAAATGATCAAACTGATGCAGTTTTTGTGCTTCCTCAGAAATAGATAATATAAAACCATCTATGGTTCCGTTACTAAGCATTTCCATTACACCTATTTCCTTATCTAAAGACTCATTACTGATACACGTGATTACTTTGTATCCTTTTTCATCGGCTACCTTTTCAATACCTTTAAAAACTTTGGCAAAAAACGAATTCAGAATATTCGGAATAATAACCCCAATAGTTCGCGTAGATCTATTTTTTAGATTTAATCCAATACTATTGGGCTTGTATTTTTTTAGTTTAGCATACTCTTGAACCCTAATTTTGGTAGGTTCACTAATTTCCGGACTATCATTTAAAGCCTTTGATACGGTAGATACTGAAACGCCTAACTCTTTCGCAATTTGTTTTAAGGTAGCTTTTGATTTCATCTTACAAATAAATTAGATGTAAAACTACAAAAATTTATTATACAAATCAATTAATACTTAGTCTGAACTGATTAGGAAACGAGCCATTTTATTGTAGCTGGAATGAAAAAATGTTACATTATTGTATTTATCTATAATTCAACCTAAAAGAAAAACGAAAACCTGTTTGCATATATAATAAATAATTGTACTTTTGCACTCCCGTAATTGGGAATGGAATGTTTAATTAAAAAAAATTATTGTGAACACATTAAGCTACAAGACAGTTTCAGTGAACAAAGCCACAGCAGATAAGCAGTGGATTGTTGTAGATGCTGAAGGTCATAACTTAGGTCGTTTTGCATCAAAAGTAGCTATGCTATTAAGAGGTAAATACAAGCCAAGTTATTCACCGCACGTTGATTGTGGAGATAACGTAATTGTTATCAACGCAGACAAAATCAACCTAACTGGAAACAAACTTGACGATAAAACGTACATTCGTCACACAGGTTATCCAGGAGGACAAAGAAGCTTGACTGCTAAAGTAATGCAACAAAAAAATCCTGCATTATTAGTAGAAAAAGCTGTAAAAGGAATGTTGCCTAAAAACAAATTAGGAGCGCAACTTTTCCGTAATTTAGATGTAAATGTTGGTTCAGAGCACAAACATGCTGCTCAAAAACCAAAAACCGTTAACCTTAACGACTTAAAGTAATGGGAGTTATTCACAAAATCGGTAGAAGAAAATGTGCTGTTGCACGTGTGTACGTTACTAAAGGAACAGGTAAAATTACCGTAAACAAAAGAGAGTTTGCAACTTACTTTCCAACAGCTACTTTACAGTACAAAGTTTTACAACCAATGTCTATGACAGAAAATGTAAACAACTTTGACGTAAAAGTAAATGTATACGGAGGTGGTTCAACAGGTCAAGCAGAAGCTGTGAGAATGGCTTTAGCAAGAGTAATGTGTGAAGTTGGTGAAGGAAACAGAGCCATCTTAAAACCAGAAGGATTACTTACAAGAGATCCAAGAATGGTAGAACGTAAAAAATTCGGTCAGAAAAAAGCACGTAAGAGATTCCAATTCTCGAAACGTTAATATTCGATATTTATCAGAATATTTTTTTAGAACCCTTTTTACAATTAAAATTGAATTAAAAACAAAGTTGTCGATATTCCTTATTAAAAGGGAATTAGTTTAGCATCTAAATGAAGCCTAAAAGCTCAAAAAGCGAAAGGAACATTGCTAATCACGGAACGTAAACTATTACACAATGGCAAAAAAAATTGACGTTAAAGAATTATTAGAAGCAGGTGTTCACTTCGGACACATGACTCGTAAATGGGACCCAAACATGGCTCCTTACATTTATATGGAACGTAATGGTATTCACATCATTAATCTATATAAAACTGCTGCAAAAATTGAAGAAGCTGGAGAAGCTATGAAAAAAATTGCAGCATCTGGTAGAAAAATACTTTTCGTAGCTACCAAAAAACAAGCAAAAGATATCGTTTCAGAAAAAGCTTTAGCTTGCAACATGCCTTACATCACTGAAAGATGGCCTGGTGGTATGTTAACAAACTTCGT
>Ga0078894_10002266_pt1 | contig 14556 bp, 24 predicted proteins | sample LauGreSu1BDMLBSD_2_FD_67506 | JGI IMG/M metagenome (GOLD analysis project Ga0078894, IMG submission 67506) | Freshwater lake microbial communities from Lake Michigan, USA - Su13.BD.MLB.SD (version 4) (version 4) | ecosystem: Environmental > Aquatic > Freshwater > Lake | place: Lake Michigan... | reverse complement strand
CAGATACTTATTCAATAGCTCTCAAAAAAGATGGTGAAAATGAATTTCTTAGGGATGAGAGTGATAATATTTATAAAACAGAATTAAGAGCACATGCAGATGTTATTGCAAATGCTCTTAAAAACAAATCTTGGAATGAAGGAGTTAGTATAGAGGTTGTTAAGAATGAATTCCAAACAACTGATTAATTTCAGATACAGTATCTTCTAAACCCTTGAATAAATCTTCTGGTAGATTGTAATCTTCAATAAGGGCATGGTGAATATAATTACCCGTCTTCTTTAGTAGACCTTCATACAGGCCGTATTGCGTCTGTTTCTCTGCCAACCTTTTAAGATAATCAAAAGAATTATTTTCCATGCATTATATTAACTGGTTTCGAATCCGTATTTTATTTTAGCCAATAGAAATTTTCTACAATTCACAACTTTAAATATATAATAATTTTCTTTATTTGCTTTTTTGCGGTGTTCACACATCCATTTAATCCCATTAGCTTTGTCAAACATTTTTATATCTTTTCCATTATAATTTTTGCTTGAAATTTTCTTTTCTATAAAAAAGCTATACATGGCAGCATCATATTTTTCAGCATCAATATATACTTTATTAAAACCCATATTTCATTTTGGCTAATATGTATAATTGTTCATCAAGAATTTCAAATATATAATCACATTCCAATACTTCATTATTTGGTCTATCTATCCATTTTAATCCATTTTTTGAATCAAATAAATCAATGTGTTTTTGTTTATATTTTTTGTGACTAATTTTATTTTTTTTGAAAAAAACATGCATGGCTGCATCATAATCCGATGCATCAATATAAACCATTTTAGAATCCATGCTCAAGCTTAGTAAAAAGAAATTTTTTTTTATCTACTATAATAAATTTATATTCTGTTGGTGAATATTGAGATACAAATTTTATACCCCACGACTTTTCTATTTCATATAATGAACAATCATCCGGATGTATATTATCATTATCTTTATAGATAGCTATCCTCCATATATCACAAGGTATAATAATTTCTTCAGGGCCTATAACAGACTCTGCATCTAGCCTTTTCATATAAATTATTTAATGCAGCTCTGTTTCCACATATCTCGCAAATTTGTTTAGAAGCTTTCATTGCCATCCAAATGGCACCGCGCAGTTCAGGAGTTTCTTTCGAAGCAAATATACGCAATTGCCCACCTTTTTCAATAACTGTCTTAATTCGGGGGGCGTTCTCTATAGCTTTATCTAAAGATTCTTTTGCTTCGTTAATTAATTCTGGATCATTAGAATTTTTTTCTATATTCTTAAGATCATGTTCAGCAAAACATATGTCATAAGACGCCAATGTCAGTACGTCGTCAATAAGAAAATTCCAACCGTCACCGCATTCTATACGACAATCCAAGAGATCTCTTTTATCAAAAGCCATATTTAATTCTTGTTAATAGAAATTGGTTTTTATCTTTTATAATAAACTTCCAACAATGTTGATTTTTTTTATTTCTGAAAACTTTATTATAAATTCGTTTATTATTATATTTTAATAATTCTTTTTCTAAGTCAGACCATGTATAAACATTAAATCCATTGAAATTGATTGTCGGAATCAATTCAAAATATATTTCATCTAATTCATCATCAGCCATTTGTTTGAAATAGTTTTAAAGCATGTTTCGGGATTTTCAAATCCTCTCCAAACAAGTCCTTCTCTTTCCGAAGACTTAGGCCCTACAATAGACTTACCTTCAGCCTTCTCTAAGAGACCATCAATTGATGTATTTTCATCTAAAACAACAATGTCCACCAAAGGTACTTTATTGAGGGCATGTGTATTACAAAATGCTTCTAATTCTTGATAGGAATAATAACGCTTATTATCAATATCATAGATAGAGAAAACAAATAATTCATGTTGGCTTAATCCATATTGATTCTCTTGAATACCCGGTCCAATAATTTCTCCTTGAATAGCAATGTTATTTGGCACAGACCTAATAACATTTTCAAGATTATACTTCTTATAGATCTGCCAATAAGTATTTTTTTCTGTCTCATATAAGGAATAATTTCTAGAACAAACATGAATATCATTTTCCAGCCTCATACAAGAAAAGGATGTACCATCTAATTTTTCAGTAATATAAAACTTCTGCTTAACATTTTTCCAAAATTCTAATTCTGTAGATAGGTTTTGAATTCTTTCTGCGTCAGTTTTTGGAACAAGAGAAGGAAAGTGACAACGAATATCACCTGATAAAGAAGCCGGAAGAGGTTTTTCATATTTCTTTACTCCTAGTAAATCAGTAACATCTTGCCCATTCTCAAGCAATGTATCTTTCAAAGAAGTTTCACGAATAGGAATAACGAGACCTTGAGATACCTGACCTCTTAGTCTTACCGTCTTTAGAACTTCACCTTTAATACCTTCAAATTCTTTCGGTTGCTTTCCTTCCTTAGTGAGAAAAGGAGCTAGCTCTGTAGGAACAAAACTATCAATTTCAAGATAAATTACATGATCTCCTTCTTCATGTAGGCCCGATTTAGCTACTACCTTCCAACCGCCGATAGTTAAAATATCTAAAGTATCAGCATTTGGGTGCTTAATAATATTATCAATTTTTACGATACGTGCTAACCTTCTCATAAGAAAAATTATAGATGGGTTCCCAATAAAATCAAATTCAAAAATTCGGTTGACAATAATTAGTATGATGTATTATTACATTTCGTATGACAACAAATAAAACAATCCTAAACGTACTAGTTGGTTCTATCGCAGCAGCAGCATATGCAGGTGCACCAGTAGAAACACCTAGTAGTAAGATTACTGTTGCAACAGAAGCAGGAGTAAACTATGAATCAGCATTTGTGTTTCGTGGCTTAAAGCTCGATACCAATCCTGTATTCAGGCCTTATGCTAATGCAGCATCTCTCTTGTCAAAGAATGTAGGAGGCTTTGATGCAGTATATGCAGTAGCTTCTACTACTCAGACATTCAACACTGAACAACCAAATGCTACTTGGAGTCGTTCAGATGTGGGTCTGGGTTTTGCTTTGCAAAAGGGTGATTTGACCATTGCACCCACTTATCAAATTGTCAATAGTCCTAATGGAGCATTTAAGTCCGCACAAGGAATTAATGTCGAAGTATCTTATGATGATTCAAAGGTTCTGGGAGCATTAGCCCTTAAGCCCCATGCATCTGTATATTTCGGATTGGATGGTAATCTTGGTGGAGGAACTAAGTCCGGTACATATTATGAAGTAGGAGTTGCTCCAAGTACTACCCTCGCAGGAATCAAGGTTTCTGCTCCAGTAACAGCTGGGTTTGGATCTGGTAATTATTATGCCGGTGATACTAAGTTGGGGTTTGTATCTTATGGGGTAACTGCTTCTAAGAAGATCACTGATTACGTTTCAGTAAATGCTGGTTTAAATTATTTTAATACCAGCGGAAATGTAAATGGAAGAGACAATAACTTCTGGCAATCAACCGTTGGTATTTCTTGGGGATTCTAAGAAAGATAGCATGACACAAAGCCTCTACGAAAGTAGGGGCTTTTTTTATTCGTCATGCGGCAGGTTATCTATGTGTTCCATACCTACTTCAAATAAAGTATTAAGTGTATACTTTACTTCTTTTTCAAATTGGAACTGATCCGCGTCAGGAATAGTTTCTAAATACCTTGCATATATGTTATATATCAAGGCTGCAGTCCATACAGCATCTCCACTATGATCTGAGATAATCTTTACTGCTGGACACCACTCTTCATTCTTACCCCTGATTCGATAAATTTCTAAAATTTTTTCCAGGGAATCAGGATCATACATAGAAGTATTTAGACTTCTGTAGTATCAAAAGTCCAATCTTCTTCTGGCAATTCTATTTTAGTAAATCTTGGTCTGCCTTTCTTTTTACAGATCTTGCATGGATCTGTTTCACCTTCTTGGTGATCATTCTCTTCGCTTTCCATCAATATAAGACATTAAAGATAATCTTAAAACAACATCTCCTACAGAGATCAAAGAGATTTGACCCCAATCCATATTCAAGCTACCTTCAATTTTTAATATAGTCAATAGTAAAAAAGTAATCATAAATTAATAATTATTCCAATTTTTAATAATTTCCTTGGTTTCCTTTTTTCCAATCAAATCAATTAATGTATACATTACTTCTTTTCTACATGCAAGGTCTATAGCAGGAGGCGCTTTAATATCTTTCATGGCTTCATCAAAACCATTAGCTGCTTCTAAAATATCAAAGTATGAATCTTCTTTTGTTAGAGTGCAAAGTCTCTCAGTCCAATAAAGAAGATCTTCAGATGAAGAAGTTTCATCACTTGGTTTTTTTAATTCATCAAAATTTGGAACATCAAACATCGAGAATTTCCCTTCTAATATTTTTTGTATATTTTACAATGCGTACCTTCATATGTTCATTGTCCATGGTGCCTCTAATATACTTTGCCATCTCTAAAGTCTGGTGTTCAATGCCATTTCCATTCCAAATTGATTCATCTAGAGTAGGAATCATCCATTCCACTCCGTAGGTAATTTGTTCTGTTTTAAAATTATTTGCATTGTATTGTGTATACAATTCCTTAATTTTTTCATATTCGTTTAATGGTGCATCCATAAATCTTAATTATATACCGTATTTTAGTTTAGCAACAAACCATTTTTTCTCATTTACAATGTAAAATTCGTCGTAAAAATCTTGAGTATGTTCTTGAAAATAGGAACTCTTATAAAAAATACCTAATTCTTCAGAAAAATTTTCTAATGTTTCTTCAGTCCATGGCGGGGGATAATCATCAAAAAGAAGTTCTTTTTCATTATTACCCAATATTACTGTCACTCATAATATTTAGAGTAGTATTTCCTCCAAGCTTTCTAGCTTTTGTAGAGATTGTTCAACATAATCTTGGAATTCTTCGGGTGAGATACCCAATTGTTCTGTGATTTTTTGAATGACATCTGAGTCTAACTTAGCTACATTTAATGTATTATATACAAATCCAATTACTTCCAATGCATTTAGTTTCTTTTCCATAATTTTATTTCCATCGATAATATGTCAAATAATTTTTGTCTGTTGTAGTGTCGATATATTCATTTTTAAATAATGCATCAAAAGATAAATTCCGCTGAATTAATTTTTTGTATATTTCTAATCTTTTCGATTCTTCTTTTAGAATATGCATTTCGAGACAAATAATGTTATCTAGTCCTATTTTACTTATTCCGTTTAATAAAATGGTAGATACTGCCTTCAAAACGGCAAATGCTTTATTCCCAACTTTATTCGTTTGATTAGTATTATTGTGTTCATCTCTGAATTGATATTTCAAAACAAATTTATCGGGATTGTTTTTATAAACTTCTTCTAATTCATTTAATAAGGTTGTATCAATTTTGTCGAGCTGACTCTTTACTATATTTTTCTCCAGATACGAAATTTCATTAATGCATTTACTAAAATCAAAAATACCGATATATTTGAAGTTTTCTATTTCAAATATATATTCAAGATGCCTTACATCATTTTTTCTGATTTCATCTTTATATAAAGATAAGCTACTTAATGATTCATAAATTGAAAATTTATCATAAGTTTCGAAGAAAATGGTCCAATCAAAATCGTCTAATGGAATATCATTATTCAAAAAATCTAATTTAGAATCTACAAATTCATTAAAAATGTTTTCAAATCGCATGTTAAAATGGACATTCAACTTCTTCTACAACTGATTTTGTAAGGCAGAAACGTGCATCGTCACCCCTACCTTCCTTAGTAACGCGATCCATCTTACGAAGATCTCTAAGCAACATCCCGGTTCTATGGAGATCCATATCAAGAACATTAGCAATAGAAGCAATATCTACTGAATTTTCATTGTCACGAATATGTTGCTCAATCTTATCGTAATAACCTTGTGTCTTAGATTTCTTCTTTGCAGACGGCCCATCTGATTCAGAAGGTGCCTGTTTCAATTCCAAAACATAACCTGAAGCATTCATCTCAAGATAGATCTCACCAGAACCACCGAAACGATTCTTATCAAACCATACCTTGCGAAGATCGGTATCTTCTACCTTTTCAATATAAAGGGTGGCATCGACATCATGCTGAACCATAGAGGTACCTTTGGACATTCCATTCTTGGTATTATGCGTGATCAAGATTACACAACATTGATTAGCCTTTGCAGCTTCAATGATTTGCTTCAATGCTTCTGATTCGGTTTTGAGAGAAGAATTAACCCCATCTACCTTAAGCTTAGAAAAAGAATCAACAATCAGAACATCCAAATCTTTTGTAGCTTCTGCAATCTCATTAGCAAAATAAGCATTGGCAATAGGAACATTAAAGGTATTGATCCTCTTACAGGTGAATGCCAATTGCTCAACACTCTCTTCATTGGATACATAGCCTACTGCATAATTGCGTGAGAGGCTTTCGAGAAGAGATAAACAAAATTGGGTCTTACCTGTACCATGCTTACCAGAAAAGGTAACGGTACTACCAGGCAAAAGCCCATCACCCAACAAGGTATCAAACACATCAGAACCAGTCTTAATGCGATTGAAATATGCATCTGGAATAACAACATTAGCGGCAACTTGGAATTTCATAGGTTTTGTTTTTCTTCTTTTTTATTATAAATGGTTTCGTATTCAATCATTTCCGGATGTTTCAATTTAAAAAGGAGGTATAATTTTTCATCTTCAACAAAGAAAGGCAAAAACTTAGAATCTTTTTTGTATATCCATGAATCGGGTATACCTTTAATTCCGTACGAAGATGTAATTGATTTGCCATCTTTTTTAATTAAATTCCAGACATTTGATGTTTTTATTACTACAATTAACTTTCCTATTATCTCTGGTTTCTTAATAAAGACTGATCGTTTAAAAAGAGGATATTCTCTTCTAATCATGCTATATAATAAATGCTTTTATATCCTTATCAACATTAGCAATGTGTATGATAAATAAAGGTATGTTCAGAGAGATTGTTACTAGTAGTATTACATTTGCTAATTCTGGTGTTGTTGTAGGTAGAAATGTCGCACCTGCAGTATCTGGATTAACGGTTTATGGTGATGTAAGTGCCAGTGGTAAAATTTATGGTTCAGTGACTGTTGAATCATTAACTAGCAACGTTTCATTATCCTCTTTCAGTGGTTCATTAAATGTATCAAAGCTTAGTGACAGTGGAGCCTCTCTGAACGATGTTTTAAAATACCAAGAAACAACGCCGGGAGTAAGTGCATGGGCGCCCGGTAAAGTGATGGTAGGAGAACTAACAGCAAACTATGAACTGAAGGATGGCGCAATCGTTACTTATAGTGAAACTTCTGCAAAATTTGTTGCATTGAATCCAGAAACTGTACCGGTATCTGAATCGAGCTATATCAAACAAATGGGGAAATGCTCTCAAGCTCGTGTACTCAATGATGAAGTAAAACAGGGATATGCGGCTATTACTAATGACAATAGAGTAATAGCTTGGGGATGGCTACCTAACGATATAATGATCAATGCTAGTAATTTAATTATATCACCAAATAATAATATAAGAATACCCTTTTGGTCAAAATATGACGGATATTTAAGTGCCTCTAATTCTGCATTATATAGTCCTTATGGTGGTGATTTTTTAGATGAAGCAATGAATGAAGATGAAAAAATAGAAAACCCTCTTGATAAAAATAAGTATTCTATAGTTGATTTATATTGGAGTAGACACGCTGGTATGGCTTTAGTAAGCTCTGCTAAAACATACGGGGGCGACGTATGGGTTGCCGGTAAAAATGTATTAGGTTCAGTATTTGCCGGTGGTTCAAATCCAAATAGCTTAGTAAAAACAAAACACAATAGTTATATTGTCGCGAATGGAGTTGCAGCAAATGCCAATGTTAGCCCTGTAGCCGGGGGGTTATATCTTATAAATCCCGACAAAGATATTTGCAATATTCAAAAATATGCTTATACCGCAAATGCAAATGTCGATATTATACCTGACTTAGCTGCTAATACTGATTTATTGAGCACTGAAGATTTTTATTATATAACAGAAACAGCTCAAATTAGAAAAATAAATCAATTTGGTGAATCTATAGCAACATATACAACAAGCGCGCCTAATGCATTTGTTAATTTGAGGGGGATGGTTATGGTTACTAACCAACCAGGATTAGCGACTCCAAATGACAAAAATTTATTATACGTATGTGACGGTGGCGCAGCACAATGCAAAGTTAAGATTTTTGATATAACAACAGGATTTAATTACATTTCTGGTATAGGAACCGGCGTAATACCCGCTGGTGCGGCGGCACCCGTAAATGGTACTACTGGTACAGGCAGTTCAATACAATTTAAAAATCCAAAAAAAATTGCAGTAGACCCGACAAACCCCAATTGTTTATATATAACAGATTCTAATACTTTGAGAAGAATCTGGCGAAAAAGTGATTTGCATTACCAAGTTAGAACACTCTCGCAAATAGATGATGTTGTCGGCAGCGATTTAGGTACATTGGGTTACAATGGCGGTACCACTCGATTTAGCAATCCAAATGGTATAAGAGTAAGTAATGACGGCAAAACCATATATGTTGCAGATCAAAATAATACTAGAATAGTAAAAATTGATATCACTGATAGTACAGAAACAAGTTTTTCCGGAACTGCTTCATTGTATGTTAGTAATACATTCAAAACTGCAGCTCTATTCAATAGGCCATTTTCTTTCGCTAAAGATAAAAATAATAACATTTATATAGCGGATTACGCAAATCATGTCATAAGAAAAATACCTTATGATCCTCTCTCTAAAAGCTATGGCGATGTGACTACGTTCGCAGGTTCTACAAAAGGAACAGCTGTAGGTAAATTAAGTGCTGCCCAATTTTATCATCCACTAGGTATTACTTATAGTGATGATACAGATCACAGTTTATATGTTGCTAACTATTATACACACGTCATACAAAAAATAGATTTGACTTTGAGTGCTGTAAGTATTGTAGCTGGTGTCCCGGGCGGTTATGGTCACAAAGATGGTGCTGGTAATACAGCTAAATTTTATAGCCCATGGAACATAACGTACCGCAGCACAGGTACCGGCCCCACACTCAAAAAATACTTATATGTAGCAGACTGGAATAATGTCAGAATTAGACAAATTGATATCACCGATGGAATTAATACCGTTTCAACGGTAGCTGGCAACGGAACTAATACGGCAGTATTGACTTCGGGTGTTGCAGCAACCGCTGCTAAAATCAGCAAACCACAAGGAATATATTATCATGCACCAACTGATGAATTATATTTTTCACATTTGAATTCTGTTCAAAAAATAAATTTTGCATCCGGACAATTATTGACTGTTGTAGGTACCGGAGTTGCAGGCTCGGCACCCGGAAATGCTACTGTAGCTACATTCAAAGATGTAAGAGGTATCACCGTAAGTGGTACAAATATGTACGTTGCCGACTTTGGTAACGGCAGAATAAGACAAGTCACTAATTTTACTAGTAACGTTGCATCGGATAAGGTTGTCACTACTCTTGCGGGTACTATAAACGTTGCTGCTAAAAACATCAAGGATGGACCAGCATCTTCCTCGCGTTTTTCAAACATAAATAGTGTATTTAAAAATGATGATCATTTATTAGTTTGCGAAGACACAAGAATAAGATCCATTTCATCTGATGGCTCAGCTTTTTATGTAAAAACTGTTAATGGTACTGCTGCAGCAGGATATGTGAATACTACTACTCAAACAAAGACTATTAATTTTGCTGGATTAGATATTGATGATAATAACGAACTTAGTTTTACTGACATAAACGCCGACAGTATTGGTTCTATTAACGATGGTGTTGTTAATGAAGTAAGAAGGATGTCTGCAGGTACTTTAGGTATAGGTGAAGGATCGGGAAAATCAACTTGTGGATTCATAAAAGTAAAAGCTGTAGATACTGTTGATTCCAGTAAGGAAGTAAAATTCACCCGCATACAATTTTTAGGAAACACAGCTGATAGTGTATTATTCGCAGCACTGGATACAGAAGATTCGCTTTGGGTATGGGGCAACAGCCCCGACGGTGCATTCGGTACGGGACAACTAAATACTATCGGACCAACTAAAGTATATGCATATGAGAAAAATATAAAAGATTTTCAAATTACTTGTGCTACTACAGGCGTTAGTTTAATTTCTATTATTACAAAGGATAATAAATTATATACAGCTGGTGACAATACCTATTTTCAATTAGGTAGGGGTGATAAAGTAGATACGGTTAGGTCTTATAGAGTTTTTAGACAATGTAAAAAATCTGCAACTGACTTGGTAGAAGATGCAGATAAGCTCATTGTATCTAATGAAACGGGCGCAAGAAATAATTTATATATAAGTACTAGCAGAGATGTGTATGCGTGCGGCAGTAGGGATACTATTGTATTAGCTAGACCTGCCGCTAGCTTACCAACTCATTCAGAATATTTTCTAAAAGTAGACGGCATAGAGGATGTGGCATATCTTTTAGGTGTATGCAATGGAAATTCTAGTAATTATGCTAATCACACTATATTTGCGAGAAAGAGTAATAATGAACTCTGGTCATGGGGATATAATGCAGCTAATATAGGTACATGCATGACTAATGATATTGTATCTCCTACTATTGATGCACCAGCAGCTTGTTTTAATTTCGAAACAAAGGATAACGTAAAAAATGCGATATATCTTTTTTGTAATGACAATTTAGCAAATAATAGGGCTACTGTAGCTTATATTGATGATATGAATGATCTCTACATCGGTGGATATAGTACTGGTACTAGTGTGCCTGACGGTGCGCTAAATATACCTTATTTTAGAAAATTTAACATGAGGAATATTGCGTCTCCAGTAAATCTAGTGGGAAAAGATGCTGTTATACATCGCAAAAATGGTACCGTATACAAGATCGATGATCTAGGTGCATCTAAACTATTCTAATCTTTATTGATAATAAAGACTCCTACTAACATCAGTAGGAGTCCTAATAATTGATTCAATGAAATTGACTCTCCTAAAAGGAATAAGCCTATATAAAAACCACCGAAGGTAGAAAAATCTACTAATGAACCTATTTTGACTAAGTCTATCTTTAGGTATTTCAACGAAAGTATCCAACCTAAAGCATACGATAGAGAGACAACTACATTGGAATAAATGGGATAATTATTTTTTCTTATATTAATAGAAATATAAGCAGCTACCATAGCAATCAAAAAATGATAAAGAAAAATTAAAGCAATTCCCATATTATTATTTAGACACCCATTATAAATGATTATGGCTAGAATTAAGCTTGAAAATTACACTGGTCAAATCTTAAAAGGAATGAGAGTATCTTGTCCCGAAAATGGTTTTTATTGGAAAGGTGATAAACCAATCAAAGCAAATGAACGCATTGAATTCAAATGTATGGGCAATAACAGGTTAGGTATTGGTAGATATAAAATTAATCTAGAGAAGGATGGGGAGACTTTTCATTCTTATAATTATGCCATGGATGACTATGAAAAAGAATATCATTCTATTTGGAGACTAGAGAGCGAACCATTATCATCGGATGAAGTTTTTAAATTATATGGTTATAAAGTGGGGCCAACCGGTGAAAGACTAAAGCCATATAAAATTACGGGGAGAAAAAGAGCTTTGAAATTAATGAAATATTTTAGAGACAAAGGAGATTCACATAGAGAATCGGAAATCAAAAAAGAATGGGAATACTGTAAATTAAATAAAAAGGTTTTTAAGAATCCTCTCTACTTTGAACTATTTAAAAAGTAAATAATGTTATGCATAATTTTGATAACGAGGTGAATAAAATTCTATCTGAAGTGAGTTTCATGGATGGATTGAAAACCTTTAGTAGAGGTGTGGTTGATATAGCTAAAGTAGGGGCATCCATCGCTGGTGCTGAATTTACTGTTAGTGATGCAGTTAATAAATTCTTAAGCGGAGTAACAGATAATTATGGTACTAAAACTACAGAATACGACAACATCAAAACTGAAAATTTAGCATCATTGGTATCTGCGATGAAAGAAGATAAATTCAAAATTAATAGCAAAAATGATCTTGCAGCTGCATCAAATTTATTGATAGTTAAAAACTTTTTTAACAATGTCGTTAAAAACTACAAATTGCAAGAATTGAAAAATAGTATTACGAATATTACAAAATCATTATTAAAAAATAAGCTCGATAAGAAAATTGTCGTTACCGAGCTTAATATACTGTCTCCAGTTGATATAAAAAATGTAAAAAATATAAAAGATGTAAATAGCTTTCTTAAATGGCTATTTACACTTCATGAGGGTTATACCTATAAGCAAGCACTTACACACTTCTTTGAATTTATCTTCGACGCGACCAAATCATAGTTCATAATATTGAACACATTCTTCAACTACTTCTCTGGCATCTCTCATGCCTACTCCACACAGTTTAGATTTGGTTGTATCTAAGATGCAATTTGATCTAGGAGCTGCAGCTACAGTCATAAATTCTTCAATAGAAGAAAAGAATTTCTTACTTTGAATTTTATCAATCAAAGAAGGATGATGTTTCTTAAAGAGATTCAAAATAAATTCAGCATTTACAAAACCTTCATTTGTTAAATTATAAATTCCCTTCTCTAGATCTTTGTTAACTACTTGAATACATTTTGATACGAATTCTTCTTTTTGAGAAATAGAATTATCCAGATTTAAAATAGTATCGTAATTCAATAGTTTAGTTAGATAATTTCTAGGACTGTTTTCAGTATTAAATGGGATCCTCAATCTTAAGATATATGTGTTATCATATGCTTTAAGAAGCTCTTCGGCTTGGGCTTTAGTACCTGAATAAAAAGAACAATTGTTTTGTTTAAAAGAGAAGTCTGCGGGATCTTCTTCTGTATAATTTTTGTTATATCCATTATAAATGCAGCCAGACGATACATGAGCAAATGGCACTTTAATAGAAGACGTAGCTTCTGCAATCCATAGAGGAAATAATACATTTCCGAAATAACATTTATCTTTTTCTTTTTCAGCAGCATCTACATTTGGCTTTCCTGTATATCCAGCAGCATTATATACATGCGTAGGATTAATTGATCTAATCAATTTAACAACATCACTTTGTGTTTTGTATGTTTTAAAAGATGGCGCACAAACAACTACACCATCACTTTGATGTAGTTGTTTAACAAATTCTTCCCCTATATAACCAGAGCTACCAAATACTAAAAATTTCTTCATAAATTAATTGTCTGTAAATAATTTTTATATTCAGAATTAGGAATAGCACTTACTATTTTTTCAAATTTAGTTTTATCAATAAATCCTTTACTTAAAGCAATTTCCTCTAAACAGGCTATCTTCTTCCCTTGTCTAGATTCAATTACATGAACATAGTCTGATGCATCTCTTAAAGCTGAAGGTGAACCTGCATCTAACCAAACAATTTCACCTTTCATTCGCGAAACATAAAGTTCGCCTCTCTTAAGATATTCTTTGTTAACATCTGTAATTTCATATTCACCACGCGCGGATGGTTTTAAATTTTTAGCAATTTCGATTACGGAATTATCGTAAAAATATAAACCAGGAACAGCATATGATGAAATGAATTCTTTTGGTTTTTCAACTAGCTGTAAGGCCTTTCCGGTGTTATCAAATTCAACAACGCCATAGTCAGATGGATTCTTTACTTGATATGCATATATCTTAGCGCCACCATGGAAATCAAAATTTAAATTACCATGGAAGATATTATCCCCCAAAATTAAACATACGTCATCATCTCCAATAAATGATTCACCTAAAACAAAAGATTGCGCAATACCATTAGGAATAGCTTGTTCCTGATATGATATAGATAGACCTAAGTGTTCGCCAGTGCAAAATAGTCTTTTAAAATAGTCTAGATACTCTGGCGATGATATAATTAAGATATCTTTAATACCGGCATGCATTAAAGTCGCTAATGGATAATATACCATAGGAACATCATATACAGGTAATAATTGTTTATTAATGGGTTGTGTAAGAGGATAAAGCCTAGTTCCTTTACCCCCGGCTAAAATAATTCCCTTCATATGGATAAATATTTTATAGCACAACCCCCAAGAATCTCGGGCTTTTTATCTTTTCGCTACGGGTAACTTTAAAGGTCATGGTAAGGTCCACCATGGGGGGTTGTGCTAAATATTTTATATGGATAAAATATCTTTAATTAAGAAAATTTTAATTAGCTTCGAACAAAGTTCAACCTCCATAAAATATGATAAATTATATTTTTGGAATGATGGGCCTAATAAAATTAAACAAATTACAGTATCTTTCGGGATTACAGAATGGGGCAATCTTAATAAACTAATAACCTCATATATCAGAAAAGGAGGACCTGTTAAAACGCTAGAAACCTATCTTCCGCAAATTGGAAAAGTTTCTTTAGTAAATGACCAAACGTTTGTAAATTT
>Ga0078894_10002265_pt1 | contig 14559 bp, 19 predicted proteins | sample LauGreSu1BDMLBSD_2_FD_67506 | JGI IMG/M metagenome (GOLD analysis project Ga0078894, IMG submission 67506) | Freshwater lake microbial communities from Lake Michigan, USA - Su13.BD.MLB.SD (version 4) (version 4) | ecosystem: Environmental > Aquatic > Freshwater > Lake | place: Lake Michigan... | reverse complement strand
CAAATGGTCGCACCAGTGAAGAAAATATGAAAAATTGAAGTATTTATTACGATAATAAATACATTATACAACAAACTAACACAACAAATAACGCCAAAATGAATTTATTTATACTATCGTTGAACTTCCAAGAATGTGCGGAATATTTATTTGATAAACATGTATCCAAAATATTATTAGAAGCCGTCCAAATGTTATGTACGACTATACAGGTGATAGACCCCGATAATGAAATACAAAATCATATAAAATTATATAAAATCGCACATAAAAACCACCCGGTTACGATTTGGATGCGTACCTCCTTAGAAAATTATATATGGACGTTGGATTTGGTTGAAGCAATGCATAACGAATGGAAATATCGTTACGACCATCCCGCCGATAAAATGCATAAATCATATATTGTTGCGACATATTTGAGAAAATATGCACCTACTGCAGACAAATTCCCTCAAACCGGGTTAACTCCGTTCGCATTGGCGATGCCAGTTGAATGTAAAAGCCTAGATGCCATTGAATCCTACCGAAAATATTATCAAACACCAGAAAAACGCAAAATCGCATCATGGAAAAAACGCGAAAAACCTAATTGGTACACAAATAACGAATAACTTATAGGTCCTCTCGATTCATAAAAAATTGAATCCTTTTTTTATGAAATTATAATAGGCACCCAACCCATTTAAATATAACTTACAATAACTTATAACAAGCGCTTTATCATTCAACATGTCATTCAAATTTGCCAATAAGAACGATAAGAAGAAAATGAATGATAGTAAAAATTCCAAATTAAAGAAAAACAAAGATAGTGACAGTAGTGATAACGAGGAGATTGATTCAGAAGAATTGGAAGATTCCGAAGACGAAGATACTAGCGATTCTAGTTACAAACCTCCTCAAAAATCTAAAAAATCCAAAAAATTCAATTTAAAAAATAAAAATAAACGAAGAATTATTGAATCTGACAGTGAAGAGGAGGATGAAGAAGATGTAGATGATGAAGAAACATTAGGTAGTGAAGATACGGAAACAGATGACGATGAAGAAGATGATGAGGAAGATGAAGAAGACGACGAAGAACAAGATGAAGTGGTTTTATCCAAAACTAAATTATTAGAAATTGTATCCAATATGTTTCCATCAAAATATTCCAAAGAAAAATTACAAAAACAAAAAGATAAAGACGCAGCCAAGTCAAAATCCAAGACATCCGCCAGTAAAAAATCCAAAAAATCCGACAAAAATGATAAGAAAAAATCCAAAAAATCTCGCAAAGAAGAATCTAATAGCGATGAATCAGAAGAGGAAGAAGAATATTATAGTGACGACGAAGATGATAGTGAATATGATTCCGAAGATGCCGAAGAAGACGATAAAAAAATAGATATTGTTTTCACCATTGGTGGAGGCGGTAATATGGATGAATATTATGAAGCATTCGAAGATGAATACAATGACGAGGGTGATGATGCGGACTGTAATAGCGATGATGAAAAAACATTTATGAAAGAAAATTACGAAGTCGTTGAAAATCCTACCAAAAAGGATAAGAAAACCGACAAAAAAAACGATAAGAAAAAATCAAAAAAACACAATACAACCGAAAGTAGTTCCGATAGTAAAAAAGATCAGGAAATGACTGATATAGAACATGAATATTTAGATTTCGTTGAAACTAAAAAAACATTAACCACCCAATTAAAAAAGAAACCAAAAAGTAAAATTCTTATCAATGCGATTAACGAATGCGATAAATCAATCAAAAAATTAGTAAAGAAAGCCCGTATTAAGAATGCCAAACATTATCATAAATTAATTCATGATGATACAAAGTATACCAATGAAGTGGACTATTTCAAGAAAAAATTATCCAATAAAGAGCAGTTAAAAATTATGAAGGATTTAAAAGAAATTAATAAACATGTCAATGTGGAGAAACCATATCGTTTATCTTTATTAGAAAGTAAAATGCCTGCAAAATTCAAAGCCATCGCATTACAAAAATTAAATGTATTGAAATCTATGGAACCAGGTGAATCCGAATATTATAAAATCAAGAATTGGGTAGATACATTTATGAAAATACCGTTCGGTATTAATAAAAATTTATCTATTACGATGAATGACGGATTAGATGTCTGTAACGAATTTATGACAAATGCGAAAAAGACGTTGGATAATTGTGTATATGGTTTGAATGATGCGAAATTACAAATCATGCAATTGGTCGGTCAATGGGTAGCAAACCCTGGCTCCTTAGGTTCCGCAATCGCGATTAAAGGTCCGCCTGGAACTGGTAAAACATCGCTCGTGAAGGAAGGCATCAGTAAAATCTTAGGTAGAGAATTCGCATTTATCGCTCTCGGTGGTACTGGTGATAGTAGTTTCTTAGAAGGTCATGGATATACTTATGAAGGTAGTTCATGGGGTAAAATCGTACAGATTCTGATTGATAGTAAATGTATGAACCCAGTGATTTACTTTGATGAATTGGATAAAATCAGTGATACTCCAAGAGGCGAAGAAATTATCGGTATATTAACCCATTTGATTGATAGTTCACAAAATACACAATTCCATGATAAATATTTCTCCGATATTGACTTTGATTTGAGTAAATGTTTATTCATTTTCAGTTATAATGATGAAAGCCGCGTGAATCCTATTTTAAGAGACCGTATGTATCGTATTCAAACCAAGGGCTATGACTCAAAAGAAAAGTTAATTATTGCTCGTGACTATTTATTGACAAAGATACGCGAACAGGTGAACTTCACCAGCGAAGATATTATTATTCCGGATGATACGATTACGTATATTGCTTCCAGCCAATCATTAACACAAAATGAAGCCGGTGTTAGAAATTTGAAAAGATGTTTAGAAATCATCCATACCAAGTTAAATTTATTTAGATTAGTGAAACCAGATGCCAAGATATTTGATAAAGAAATGGATTTGGAAGTGAAATTTCCAATGACGGTTACCAGAAAAGTCGTAGATGCTTTGATAAAGAATGAAGAATACCAAAGCCAAAGTATGTTGGCAATGTATTGTTAGATTTATAGATTATAAAATTTGTATTATAAAATAAAAAAAGTATTTACAAATACTTTTTTTACGATTTCTACCTACAATATACTTGTAATTACAATAAGATAAAAATATAAAGATTTCTCCATATAATATAAATAAGCCAAATGTATAAATCTATTAATATTGAAAATGAACTGTTAGACCATTATAAAAAACCTACTCTATCCACTGCATTGAACCTATTTTATGTGGGGTTAAAAATTTGTTCTTCTATTTTTGTCACGATAGCCTTTATTATGATTTGTAGTCGCACATATACCAAAACCAACCCGTCCAATACTTTATTAGCAACCACTTCCTCTACTACTTTGAATGATTTTAGCAATATTGGCACTACCGCATCGGATTATTTTATTCGTATCAAAGTGGAAGACCCTACCTATGGTGAAATACAAACATTGGAAGATTTGCCATGGGATGCCCTCGCCGAACCATATAAAAAACAATACTTTTCCGTTGATGAATTCACCATTGCCGATAAATCCATAGACCTATCCAGTTATATCGTCTCGTGGAGTATTGCCGACCAATACAATTTTATTGGCAACGACCAATACATCATGTTAAATAATACAGGAGTTTATGACGCCTCCGTAACGATCTCCTCCAAATTGCCTACAAATTCAGTATATACCTATGACTTTACCTTAGCCGTCAAATATGTTCGTCGTGAAATTCGTAGTCTTACTGATGAAGACCGAGAAAGCTTTTTTTCCGCATTAGAATTATTATATTCTTTAAGTGAAACCGAAGGACAACGACTCTATGGATCTAAATTCCATACCGCGGAATATTTCTCTTATAAACATTTAACCGGCGCCGGAACCACCGACTGCGACCACTGGCATGATGGAGCAGGCATTATTACTCATCACATGGCTTTCACCTTGGAGTTCGAACAGAGCATTCAATCTATAAATCCTGCTCTGACAAATCCATATTGGGAATATGGCATGGATTCATATTTATACGACCATTGGGCGGATTCACCTATTTTTGACGAAGATTGGTTTGGTATGTCAAGCCCTACGAACCCCGAACATAAGATTGATGATGGAGGTAGATGGGATAATTTATTGGTTCCGAATGGCGACGATTATACGGAATGGAGTATTCAAGATACCGGTTCGTTAAATCCTTATATCAACGGGTTCGGTCATATGCGTAGTCCATGGAACAATAATCCTTTTCAGCAATTGGGTAGACATAATAAAACGTATTCTATGACCCAATATGAAACCATGCCCGATTGTTCTATTTTACAATCCTGTTTTAAAAGTGATAGTTTAGCCGATTTGAATGATTGTTCCAATGGCGAAACCCATGGTCCCGTACATATTTTGATCGGTGGAGCATGGGGCGATGGTGGATTATTCAATGACGAAGATGTAACGATGGTCCAAAAACCCGATAAATTATTATTTTTCAAAGTATTATGGCGAATGGGGTATACTCGTTGTCCGGATACATGTACTTATGGAACACCATGTAAATGTGCGGTACCACAACAATATATTGATGACTACGGCGCGGAAACTATTTTAAAGGCGACAAATGTATATTATGCTTTGGAAAATCAATTGAAAAATGCAGACGACGAATTATTTTTAAAGGTATTGAGAGCAGTAGAAGACCCCGGAATTGCCGGCGAAATGTTTTCTTCTGCGGCGGCATTTGACCCCACTTTCTGGCCCCTACACGGACAATTAGAACGATTATTAGGGGCGAAACGTATTATGATTTCACAAGGCACAATTACGAATTTTGATGAAACTTGGGCGTTTACGGAATATAATAAAGCGTCTGGTGCGGCATATTTAAATGGTGTATGCGATTGGTCGAATGTTGCCGGTGCTGGCGATTTAACATTACCTACTTGTACGTTGGATGTTATTTGCGACGGACATAACGAAGATGATATATTGGAATTTTCCAATTTTTTGAATTTGGATGAGGAATATACCAATGCGGATTTTTATGAATTTATACATCCATGGTCGGAAGATTTACCATATACATATGATACATGGGATTTTGACTATTGTGCCGATGCCGGATTTTCATTTACTGCAACTTCTTCTGCTACCAATCCAGGTGCTCCAAATAATAATCCATTACCCAATGATAAAAATACGGATAACTTACCGGGAATTCCAGGGAAACAATAATTATATATGTATGCCCGTTATACATATATAATGTGTGTATGTGATTATTTAGACTCCGATTTCACTATCTTTTCCAGTAGAATTACCACCACGAGTAGTTAATAATTGTTTTTGTTTTTCATCCAAACATAAATATCCTAATGAATTAGAATATGTACTTGGAGTACAGGTAGCACTTCCAGGAACTTGGGAAAATGTATCAATTAATTTGTCAGCACCAAATGGTGCGCTATGTAATCCTTCAAAACCTTCTACTTTTACAGCGGGTTTTACTGCGGCATTGCCTGCTACTTCTAATCCGGTTGATGGCGCTGGTCCAGATGCAGTAAATTCAGAAGGACTTAAAGGAGCGAAACCTTCATAATTATAAAAACGAGGGAATAAATTATCTTTATAGTATGGACTTACTTTCACACAACCAAAACCAAGGGATAAGAATAAAACTAAAACGATTGTCACAGCCAAAATCACAATATTAGTATTGATTTTCATTTTTCAATATAAATATTTGTTAGATAAAAATATTTATAGACATTTATAATTGCCTAAATTCATAGACTTAATTTAATAGTATTTCCCTGAACTTTATTATTGAATAAAATTGTATAGTATAAATCTTGGGTTTTTTCTTCTACCCAAGAAACGCCTTCTTTAATTTTATCGGTTATATACACATTACTTTTTCCATAAATATATAATAACCAACCCACTATGATTAACGCGATTAATACATAAAATAAAACATCATATATCGATGTCTCTGTATTTTCGAATTCTACAAATGTAATATTTTCATTTTCCATTTTCTATAAATTATGAATAAATATAAATTTCGTTAAAAAAACACATAAAAGACATTTAGTATTATATATATTAGAAAGCATGAATGCCAAAGAAGCATTAGATTTAAAACGTTTAGTCAATGAAAGCCAATGTGAAGATAATACAGAAAACATACGCAAATTAAAGCATAGTGTATTGATCCGTAATGATATTCGCAAATTAGAACAATTAAAAAAACAAAATGAATATTTAAAGACGAATGACATAGCACAATTCCGCGAATTATGCCTTAACGAGTGTTCTTTTTTATTCAGTAATTATACCGATATTTTTAATAAAATTATTAAAGATGAGTTGGATTTAAAAATCATGACCAAATTACTTATCGTATTGAAATTAATTGAAGACGGCCAAGTAGACCAACACGAAGGTTCTGTTATGGTTGGTAAATTTTTGAAAGAATTATATATTGATAGTGCCATAAAACGCGCAGATAATATTGATAAAGAATTTGAAGGACAAAAAGTCGCTCCCAATAAAGGCCGGGCCGTTTCATGGCGCGAATTTAAAAAAACCAGGGAACCATAGATTCCCTCGGACGCTCCCTTTGTAGGGAAACCAAATTTTCCCCTACGACCCCTTCCCTTCTTTTTATGTTGACCCAGAATATAATATATTTGATGTATATTATATTTTTATTGGTGTAATAGTGCACTAAATGATACATTTAATGCCCGTCACAGTCCATCTGTTCTAAACATTTGTTGCATCCGATTGCCAATCCACTGGCGAATAAACAGCATCCGGATAATATAGAACATGTGCCTTCTATGCCATTTAAACATAAAGACCATGAACGTAGACAGCAATGACATACTGATTTTACTTCGGCACTGACTTGGCAGCATTTCTTCACTGGTTCTCTTGCCATCTCTTCAACCACTGGTACAACTTCCTCCTTGCGAACTTCTTTGTCTTCTGGTATAGTTTCGGGTGTATTCTCGTGCATTTTATATAAATATACCATATATTTTTTTATAAATATATTACGCTAAATATGTTACTGACAAATATCTACAAATAAATCATATCGAATAATATAGGGATTAATGCCTTTTGCGTTATCATAATTACGAATAAAACTATTCCAATCCCAACATTCCTTGAATTTCTGAATGGTATACATTATTTTATCAAAATTACCATATTTTCGTAATTTATTGTAAAGCGCTTTTTCATAATTTGATAATCCGGTATATCTAGTATCATTCATATTATAAAACTTTATTGGAGTATCATATTCTCCTATATACAGTGAATGGTGTGGTGATATGTTATGAAAATTTTTTTTACTCATATATTATATTTACTGGTTTATATTTTGGAAGAATAAACATAAAGAATTAAATATATACAACCTTATAACATGCGTTCATCTGAATACATAATACAAGAATTTATCAATAACTATGATAATTTCTTAAATCGGGTTGGCAAAGTAGCTGTTTTAAAATTAGTTGTTGCAAGCGATGATCCATCATTTAATATGTTATATAAAAACCATATAGATAACCATAATCATGGCATTGTGAATGATGTGTTCCCTAATTCTGGGTTTGATTTGTTTATTCCCAATACAGTCGTTTTTGATGAACCGATTAAAAGCAAATTCATTGATTTAAAAGTGAAAGCCGAAATGGTGTATATTGATAAAAAGTTGGATTCCCGCCAAACATGTGCTTATACAGTTCATCCACGGTCCAGTATGTCTAAAACCCCATTGATGTTGGCAAACCATACCGGGATTATTGATTCAGGTTATCGCGGTAATTTGATAGGTGCAGTTCGTTGGTTAAAAAATGATGAAAATAATAATAACAATAATGAATATATTTTGGAAAGACATACCCGCTTATTACAAATTTGTCATCCAACGTTATGCCCTGTATTCGTATATTTAGTAGAGGAACACAATTTAACAACTACAGAGCGTGGTGCAGGTGGCTTTGGCTCCACCGGCATTACCGGATTGACAAATCAATTACGTTAAAAATATACCAGCAAAATAAAATATTTCCATTCTATATAATATCTATATATTATATAAAATATATGTATGTCTGCCAATGAATACAGTTATTTACAAATTTATAAAGGCGCATGCTATAATAAAAAATACATTAAAAAATATAATAAGGCATTTGTCTTTGATTTAGATGAAACACTCGGGTCATTCTCTGATTTATATGTATTATGGTGTGGAATGAATCATTTGAAAACTATAAAAAATCAACCAATAGAAGAACAACAACCCGAATTTAATAAATTATTAGATTTATTCCCCGAATTCATACGCTTTGGCATTCTCAATATATTAGACTATTTATACATGAAACGTAAAAAAGGTATATGCGATAAAATTTATATTTATACGAACAATTCCTGTAATCCGCCATGGATTAAATATATTACCAATTATTTCAATTATAAATTAAATTTAAAAGACGAATTGTTTGATAAAGTCGTTTGTGCGTTTAAAATAAATAACAAAATCATCGAAATAAAACGTACTAGTCAAGATAAAAATATCAATGATTTTATAAATTGTACTCTTTTACCCAAAACTACGGAAATTTGCTTCATTGATAATACTTACTTTAACAATATGGTAAATGAAAAGGTCTATTATATCAAACCACGGGGTTATTGTCACCCATTGAGTACTCGCGACATTGTAAACCGATTTACTGTTTCGGATATGGGCATAGATTTATCCAATCAAATTGATACTACTGATAATTTATATGAATTTATATATGATTGGTTTGAATTAAATAACGCGGTCCATGGTCCCATGTCAAAACAAACCGCGGATATTGACATTTTTGTCGCCCAAAAAATTATGTATCATGTCAAAGAATTCTTTTATTTAACCCAACGGAATAATAAAACCCGCAAAAAAATAACACGAATGGGTAATAAATATTCACGTAAAAATAATTGATATTATTTATCTATGTATTCGTATGCCATCAATATTAATTGTTCTTCTACCGATAATTTTTGAAATATGATACATTCATCAAATTTGATTTGTATAAACAAATTTTGCGAATTTTTAGATACTACATGTATGCCATTATCTAAAAATTTTATATTCACTACAATCCCTCCATTTGTCAATATTTTTTCTTTACTATTTGTTCTCATCCACCGAATATGTTTTCCTTTATGTAATTCATTGATCTCATCCACATATCTATATCCGATTAATTTACTACATAATTCTTTCGCACGTTCACTACTCAACTGCAATTCGTTTATTTTGTCATAAATTTCATCGGTAATTGAATTCATTGATTTTCCATCCAAATATTCATTCGTTTCATTCTCGATTTTATCTAATAATTGGTCTATATCTAATGTAGAGAACGTAGATGGGTCATTCATCGCATTTTCGAAAATTTCATTTATATTTATTTCTTCTTTTTTAGGTTCTCTATGTACGATCTCCGTTTCCATTTTCTTATACCGGAAGTTGGATATTTCTATTTACAATAATAGTGTTTATGTAGTTTTCCATAAATGTAGTAACTCCTAAATTCGTTAATAAAACAACCGCACTACCAAATATAATATTTGCATCAAACGGTTTCAAATAATGTTTACGAAATGGATGAAACCTCACAATTAAAAATATACATACAAATGTTTGCATAAATAAATGTAAGTAGTATAAATATCTTTGATTATAACTATATAATCCAAAAAATGCTACAAAATATAAAATAAAGATTAAATAGAGAGAACCTCTATATAACGGTTCTTTAATTTTATCTAATAGGTTCTCTACTTTATAATTAATTTGGGAAAATAATTCCATATACAATATAAAACGAAATTATTATTATAATACAAAATGAATGAAACAATAAATGAAATAATAAACAAAAAATATATCATTGAAAAAACGATTGGTAAAGGTCAATTCGGTATAGTCTATAAAGGTTCTCATTATAAAACGAGAGAACCTATCGCCATAAAAATGGAATCGCTTAGTTCTCCCATTAAATTACTCAAAAATGAAACGACGATCATTAATTATCTTTCTACCCATAATGTTAAACATATACCTATTGTTTATTGGTATGGTAAATACACCGACCATATTTGTACGATTATGCCTCTATATGAATGTTCGGTGAGTGAATATATCAAACTAAAATCGATGACTCCTTCTAAACTATATACGATTATGTTGAAAACCATTGAAATTATTGAGAACGTACATCATAAATTCGTCATTCATCGAGATATTAAACCCGATAATATTATGATTCGACAAGGAGAAATTTTTTTAATTGATTTCGGGTTCTCTACCTTTTATATAAATGAAGACAAAGAACATATCCCCTATAATGATAAAAATATGAATATGTTAGGTACACCCAACTATGTAAGTATTAATATCCATAATGGTTTTGAAGCAACCCGACGGGATGATATGATTTCTCTGGGATACATGTTTTTATATTTGTTTTATGAAAAATTACCATGGGAAAATATTACGAATATGGAGAACCCGAGTGATTATCCCGCTATACATATTTATCATCCCAAAAATATGAAACGGAAAGAGTTGAAGTCCATTGATAATATAGAAACACTTTGTGCGGAAATAAAACCTCTGCTATGTAACTATATCAAATATTGTTATACATTAAAATATGACGAAGAACCAGCATATAATATGATAAAACAATTATTAGAGAAAACAATATAAAAGGTATTTTGGTAATAGATTATATTGAGTAATACGATGAGTAATACACAAGACGAAACTACCCCATCAACCACAAAAACATTAGGTCAAGTCAAATGGTTTAATAACAAGGCCGGATATGGTTTTATCACTATCAATGATGGAACCGACCAAGCCAAGGACGTTTTTATCCATTATTCAAATATTCGTGTTACTAATTCACAATATAAATATTTAGTTCAAGGCGAATATGTCGAATTCGATTTGGAGACCTCCACCAATGAAAAATATGAATTCCAAGCCAATAATATTACTGGGTTAAAGGGTGGAAAATTAATGTGCGAAACCCGTAACCGTCCTCCATTAGCAGGTGAATCCGGCGAGGAACCAGTACAAAAACCATATCGTCGTTACAGAATTCGTCCAGAAGGTCAACCAGAGGATAGACCAGCCCAAGATGGTGAATTCACAACCGTTCAACGAAGAAGACCTATGGGTGGTCGTGGAGGACGTGGCGGTCGTGGTCGTGGCGGAAGAGAACAACCAGCTCAGCTATAAATATGTCATGTGTAATAAATATAATATACAATAAAAACATATACATAAAAAACAATATAAATATACTTTTCTATTTTCTACATAAAAGTATATTTAGACATGGAGAATATTATTCGCATCGATGATAATGTAGCGGAAGTTGAAGTAAATAACACGGATATTTTACCTGCAAATTTAACCAAAATAATTGCCAAATTTGATATTATTAGAAATAAAATTTCCGAACAAAAAAATTCATTAGATGAAGTGAATAAAGAAATCAAAACATTTGAGAAACTCATTAACAATTTTGTGAAGAATTATGTGAAAAAAGAGACGAAACCAAAAAAACCAAGGAAAAAATCGGGATTTGCTCTACCAGTTACATTAAGTGATGCGTTATGTGAATTTATGGATTGCGAAAAAGGAACAAAACGTGCGAGAACCCAAATTACCAAATATTTGAATTTATACATTGATGAAAATAATTTGAAAAATCCAGAAAATAAACGTATTATAGTTCCTGATACCAAATTACGTAAATTATTAGGGGACGAAATTGAAGGCATTGAATTAAGTTATTTTACTATCCAAAAATATATGAATAAACATTTTGTATAATTTATCTGTTATATAGGTGTATCTTAACATGTGCGTCATAAAATATTATATATTCGTGTATAATATTTTACATTCTATTCGTTGAAATATTTATAAAAGATATGGGTTAATTGTTAGCATAAAATATTGTTTATATGTATTTGTGTTATCATATTTCGGTTGGCGACTTTTTATTAGCCAAAAGTCGCCATTTTATTTATGCAGCGAAAATATTTTATAAAACAAAATATTATTGTTACCATTTTAGTAACATTTTTAAAAATATATTTATAATTTTGATTTTTTGGCGACTTTTTATTAGTCGTTTATTAGCCATTTTAGACTAATAAAAAGTCGCCAAAATATTTTGTCAAAAATAATAAAAAAATTTATGGTAACAATAGTTGACGTATTTTTTTGGTATTTAAAGCATATACGAGTGAAAATGGATTTTTTGATTTTTTTTGAAAATTTAATAATCGCATTTTGAAAATTGGACATTTTTAAAATGTCCATTTTTGAAAAGTGACCCCATTTCTTTTTACGATTTTTTAGGGGTACCACTAATTATTTCGTTAAAATTATATAAATCCAGGGAACCTACGGTTCCCTCGGACACACCCTCCCTTATCCGGTGTATAAATTATATAATCCATCACATTTTGTCCACTACTATTTCTCTAATCACATTTTTCATTATTTTTTCATTAAATTTTTCAATTTCTTCTTCGCCCCTTCCCCCCAATGCCACTAATGCCAATTCGGTAAATTTTTCATTTGCTGGAGTATTGTTCTCTATACAATCCGGGTATTTTTCTTGCCATTGTTGTATTTGATTTAAATTGAGTTGCGCGATACGATTAACAGCCCATTTTAATTTTTTCTTTTCGTCAGTATCTTTCTCCCATTTATCATTATCTTTTATATAAAGTGTTTCTCGCTTCAAATCGGTACAATGTAATGGACGACATACAACATCCACTTTTTTTAATTGACTTATAAATATTTTTGAAATGCCATTGACAAACCCCAATTTACCGGTTGTTTCAAAATCATGCGTGGTTAATTGCAATGAATTTATAAAATCAACTATATTCATAGCGTCTTTACATTTTTCATTCAAGAAGACATTAAGATTGAACGTATTATTAGAATTAGAATTTATAATATTGGGTTTCTTTGCTAATTCTAAAATTTGTTCGTTATATTTTTCATTCTGCTCTAATAATTGAGTTTCCTTTTCTAATAATTTAGTTTGCAATTCTTTATTTTGTTCTATGAGAACAGTTTGAACTTCCTTGCTTTGTTTTATCGCTTCCAATATCAATTCCATTGGTATTTCATTTGATATGCAAGGTTCTTTCATTCCAACTAAAATAGCAGGTGTGTCTGATATAACAGTAGGTTCTCTAGAAGTGGAACCCGAACATGTTTTTTTATGTTTATATAAAGAAGATAAATGTTTATAATTGTTACCACAATCACATGAATATACTTGATTTTGACAGCATATATCGGTTGGCGACTTTTTATTAGCCAAAAGTCGCCGTTTATGTTTTGCAGTGGTTAAATGTTTGTCATAATCACTTATTTTGTTACTATAATAGTCACAATTTATACAATTAAATTTATAGTTGTTAAAAAATGGCGACTTTTTATTAGTCTCCATTAGTCTAAAATAGACTAATAAAAAGTCTCTAAATTATTTTGTAAAAAAGTAATAAAAATTTTATGCTAACACCTTTTGGCGTATTTTTTTGGCATTTAAAGCGTTACCGAGTAAAAATGGATTTTTGATTTTTTTTTCAAAATTTAATAATCGCATTTTGAAAATTGGACATTTTTAAAATGTCCATTTTTGAAAAGTGACCCCATTTCTTTTTACGATTTTTTAGGGGTACCACTAATTATTTCGTTGAATTTACAGAAAATATATAAAATTGTTTCGTATGAATTATAGAATTCTATTTTTTAGGGGGTACCACTAATTATTTCGCATAAATTATATAATTGCACAAAAAATAGAAAAATAAAAATATCATTTTATTATAACCAAATGAAATTTTTAGAATTAGAAGATTTTTTAAACCTCTTTAAAAGAAAACCTCAAACCCTCACTGAATTTATCAACGAAGCCCAGGTAAAAATAGGTGATAAACGAGAACCATTGAAAGATTATATGAAAAGAAAAGATATTGAAAAACCGATTATCAAATTACTCTTGGAGAACATTGAAAAACGTAATGAATATTTAACCAGATATTATAATTTATCATTATCTGTAAATCCGGAAAAATTACATATCACTACCCCGGCTATGAAAAATAAAGAAATGAATAATAATATTGAATTGAAATATAAAAACATTATTCGGAATATGCACTATCAACATATTTTGAAAAATACCGCATCGGGAATTGATAATGTAGCCACTTTTTTGAATATGCTGGACGATTTATACTTGAATTCCATTATTGATTATAAACTATTAACCCCCAGTGCGATTCATTATATACAAAAAGGTCGTATAGGTAGTGTGTTCTCCTCTTATTTTTTTAGAGCATCTATCATGAACCCATATTTAGTATATTCATTGAATCATTCCGTATT
>Ga0078894_10002264_pt1 | contig 14562 bp, 21 predicted proteins | sample LauGreSu1BDMLBSD_2_FD_67506 | JGI IMG/M metagenome (GOLD analysis project Ga0078894, IMG submission 67506) | Freshwater lake microbial communities from Lake Michigan, USA - Su13.BD.MLB.SD (version 4) (version 4) | ecosystem: Environmental > Aquatic > Freshwater > Lake | place: Lake Michigan... | reverse complement strand
TTTTATATGTTACTTCATAATAACTTCCTTCTTCAATGTCTATAACATTTACTCCGTCTGCATGATGTATTTTGCGTTGATTTGTTTTTACGAAATTATTTAAATGCATAAATTCCTCTATGTCTTTAAGAAGAGGCTGACCTTTACGAGCTTCAAAGTCTGATGCTTCTAAAGTAATTGTTTCAAAGTTACATAACTCACTCCCAATTCCTTTTAGTACTAAAAGCTCAGCTCCTTCTACGTCCATATTAATATGTTTATAAACTTTAATATCAATGTGGTTTTCTTTTAAAATAGTTGGCAAAGTTTTTCCTAATAGTTTCAAACTTTCTCCCATAATAACTTTAGGAAACATTTTTTTATGTAAGTGGAAATCAAAAATAGAAGATGATTGTCCGCAATTGTTTTGATCGCACAAAAAATCGTACTCAACGTCATCTTTATCCGTAACTAAAGCACACAAGGCTTTTTGATTACTAAAGTCTTTAATTGTTTTTTCCAAACGTAAAAAAACTTTTGGATCTGCTTCTATCCATAAAACCGGAATGTTTTTTTGAAAATATTTTTGAGCTTCTTGCCCATCATTTGCTCCAATGTGTATTGTTCCTTTTTTATCGTTCATAATATTTACTTCCATTTGTTTCGTAACTTTTCCAAATTTCTAGGATGTTCTGTATAAAAATATTGTTCTTCTTCTGCTCCTAACAATTTATAACTATTTGCACCACGGCCACTGTTGCCTTTTATATTTAAATGCTCTGCCTTTGCAGACCCAACAACTGCATGGCGAAATTTATTGTGTATTAAAGTTCGTATAACATCTTCATCTTGTCTATAGAATTCAAACTGTTCGTCAAATTTTCCATCAAAACATTCATTCATAGTTTTTCTAGTAAAACAATAACACCATCCTAAAAAACTTCTATTTACTTCTATATGCTCCACAGTAGCTTCATCTTCAAACCCCCAAGTATACCGAATACCATATGGACAAACGGAATCATATGTTTGTAAACCATTTATTAAATTTGATAAAGAATTTGGAAAATATCTAACATCATTGTTAGAAAAACAAATATATTCTGCTGTTGAATGCTTTAGCCCATGATTCAAAAATCTATTAAAATTAAACTTTTCATTTGGAACCACTAAAACATCTATTGGCAAATTATATTGTTCTTTTGTTTTATATTCGGTATTCGTTTCTACTAAAATAATATTAGATTCCGCATCAGTTTGAGCTTTAATAGAATTAACAGTAATACTTAAAATATTGTGATAAGTCTCGTCAGCAGTATTAGATAGAATTATTATGTCAATTTTTTTCATTTTTTAATTCCCCAAAAGTACAAATCTTGTGGAAACTTTAAAGTATATGATTTAAATTCAAACTTTGAAAAATGCTCTTCTATATCAATTTTGCTTCTAATATCCGCTTCTGTTAAATTTTTATAATAGTCATTTTCTATTTGAGAAGTAAATGGACTGGCATACGGTGTTGTTTTTCTTGTTCCGTGTTCGGGTCTTCCAGTAGTTGCACAAGTAAACAAAAACATTCCATCGCTTTTAATCAAATTTATTGCATTCTCTATTGTTAAATACCAAAATTCGTCGTGCTCAAAACATTCTGTGGAAATAATAACGTCAAATTGTTTTTCGGATTTATATTCATGTCCTCTACAAACCAAATCTACATTTTTTCCTTCTCCAATATCTAAACCAATATATGTATAGCCTGAAAATAAATAGCGGTTGTTTCCGTTTATATCTAAAGATCCAATGTCTAAAACACTACAGTTTTGAAACCGCTCTGGAAATTGTTCTTTAACTGATAATAAAAATTGTTGTTGTTCTTTGTGTGCCATAATTTATTTAAATTGTTCGTATAATTTTTGATCCCAAATAGTTCGTTGTTTGAAAACATCTTGAGCTTGTTCTGTAAGTTCTTTTATGTTTATCTTTTTGTAATTTGTTTCGTTTTTTGTAAAAACATCCCAAGGCTTAAGCTCTATCTTTCTCGTATCAAATCCATAGCATTCTTTAAACGTTTGCTGGATTGCTATATCTGTGTCTTTTATATCATATATATTAAAAGATTTTAAAATCTCCAGAGCTTGTTGAAAATGACTCTCTTGTAAGCTTTCTGCGTCATTTAAGTTTATTAAGTTTCTAATCAACCAACTATCTTCAAGTTGGTTTGACATTACATAATCTTCAAACGTTTTAGATTTGATTGAATCATGAGAATAATCATTGGCTGATTCTTCTGATGTGTTGTAATTGTAAATTGATTGTGCTCTATAAAAGGGATCTCTTAAAATAAGAAATTTATAAATGCCATGTCCTTTTAAAATGTTTGAAATTTCTTGCTGTATTCTAAACCCAGTTGATTCGATAATCAAACTAAACACAAAAACATTATCAAGAAGTTCTGATGTAATATCTTCAAAATTAATTTCCCATTCTGTTTTTGAATGTTTTTTACTAAATTTTGAATATGATTCGCAAAAATATGTTGGATTTCCTACTAAAAGCCTCGCTACTACGACCCCGTCCTTCATTATTTGGAGAGCCTTTATGGTAGTCCCGTTATCTAAACGTCCAAGCTGATCCCAGTTTGTATATTTCCCTCGGTAATATCTAAAAGCAATTAACATCCAATCGGAAACATAAGTTCCTGCATTTTTTGGTATATGATAAAAGACCGGAATTTTACGCTTTTGCATTGCAAAATTCGTTTAGCCAAACGCTGTATTCCGGAGAAGTAACAATATCAGCTAAAGAAGTGTCTTTACAGCCATGGTGAACTACAGCTTCAGGATCTAAAGGTTGATCGTACGTTACTACTCCTTGCAGATCTCCGTTGTCTTCTCCCTTAACTAAAAAAGGATTAGTGTGCAGAATTTTATAATTGAGTGTTCTAAATCCTTGTTGGATTAATCTAGTGTCATGTGTATTTGGGACTATCTCCCACTGACAAACTACATCGAACGCTGTCGGTAGACGATCCACATATTCCCACACGCTGCAAACTTCGTGTAATTTTGGTGGATATATAGCTGTTCCTTGCACGTGTCGTCCTATATTGATGAGTAGATGATCGGAGGTGACAGTTGTAGTGTTTTGTATTGTTCCCAAACAAGGTTTTTTACATTTAATGTACTCCTTTTCGAGGGAATCTGCCCATTTAGGTTTTAAAGGATATATATCCAGCTCCATCCAAAACCATGGTTTTTTATTATTAATGGATTTTAGATATTCGATGGTTTGTTTCCAATAAAAATTTGGACCTTGTGGCCATCCAAACGGACCATCTTCATCAAAGACGTGAAATGAGCTTTTGTGGAATAAATCCTTTACTAAACAGTCAACTGAGTGGGCATAAGATACTGCTGAAGGTCTTGTTACGACGAGCAACTCGTGCTTTGGATATGGTCCAAAATGCTTTAATGCCTTTATAAAGGCAAACACATTTAATGGATTATTAAAGTCATTCTGAGAAATAGGTAAAACAATTAACACGAAAATAATTATTCCTGTTAAAGTTTTAAGTCAAGAAACGAACAATTAAGTTCCGTAACCGACAGCAACTTTACCTGTGTTTGTAATTTTAACTTTTGTTCCTGGCTGGATATTTAATAACGACATAATACTATTATAATATGGTAGAAATGTTTAAACCGAGGGGATCTAAGACTTGGGAAAGCACAGTTCCTGTAGACATTATTAAAGGAACAACATAAGGAATGGCAGCAGCAAGAGATTTTCCTTTTACTTGTGCAGGAATCGAATTTCTCATTTTTGCTATTCTTGTCTTGTTCAATAAACGAGTCATGGATTTATTTATCTAAATTTGTTTTTTTTTATAAATTAAACGCTTGACATAAAGCGTCAATCGGATTTAATTTAATGGGAGAGGGTTCCGTTGGGACGGCATCCTCTACATACAAAGCATAGTCTCCATAAGGATCGTCGCTCGTGGAAGTATAAGAGCGGCTTGATTGAATTTCCGGGTTTTTATTAGTTTGCTGCTGAATTTTGTATAAAATAATTTCAAGCAGCTGATTTAAAACCGGATTTGAGTTGCAGGTGTTTACAAATTCAATTATATCTTCTTTTTTGAATTTTCGAGATAACGTTTTAAATGGTTCTTGATACGAGCTAAATACAAAGTGTGGCAGGTAAAGCTGGGTTATATTTGCACAATCTTTAATAACATGATAGGCTGCTTCATTTTGAATTGTAATACCAAGAGCTGGATTTTCTGAAGCTCTTTTAGCTGCTGGATACAACTTTGCTTCTTTAACGTTTGAGTTTTGCAAAATAACGTTTAAAAAGTTCATTTGACTACACAACCGCATTTTTTAGCTGTATATGAAAAGCACGAATTCAATGAAATGTCGCGTTCTAAATTCAAACATTCTAATTCTCTTTTTGTAAAAAACGCTTTAGCCTCACTTAGTAACTGGTCGTTTTTATAAACATTTCCTTGAAATAAATCATACAAATAATTATAAGCTTCTGTTTTGTTTGTTATTTTGGTCATAGAATTAATAAACTTGCTTTTGCGTTTGGATTGGAAGCAAATATCCATGCTGTCATCGGAGTTACAAGAGTTGTTGGTACCGTATATGTAATATTTCCTGTTCCTACGTTATTGTTTGTTACTCCGACCGTTATAGGTGTCGTTCCACTTTCATCGGATGTTATTTTTATTGGGTCTCCAAAATCGCTACTAATTTTGAATGTGTATGTTAAACCTTTTCTTAGTTTAATCTCTTTTCCAGGAGAGGTCGACGTATGGCCTAAGTCACAATATACTCCTCCATAAAAGTTATTAAAATCTATACAAAGAGGAGTGTTGACGTCACCATTGTATCGAATAGTATGATTTAAAGGTTCGAACCTATCAGCCATGCTATAATCTACATTATACCCTAAATCTTCTAATGCTCCTAATGTAATTTTAGATACAGGAGAATTGATTTTCGGAGCTTCAGATTCTGGGGTCATTAATTCATCATGTAAGCCAGGAGCTCCTGGGTAATTGTTTCCGTAATATGCTCTATCGTCCGAACCATACGAAGCGCTAATAGAATGACCTTCGTCCCAGTGTGCTCCTATTGAGCCAAAGCCTCTGCCATTTTCCACAGGTATTGCTGTTAAAGAGAGACCAAAATATTCGTTATAAGCTGATACAGCCTTTGATATTGTTTTTACATTGTATCCGTTAAAAGCAAATTTGTAATCCGCATCTCCTATATAAGCACCATACGAGCCGATTATAGTAGGCTTACCTACGTCAGTTTCGGAACGCAAACCGTGATTATTTAAAGCATAAAAGAAATTTGCTGATAAACCAAGACCTAGCGGGTTTGGAGTATTATCCCCAGCTCCTACAATAAAGCTATTGTATAATTTTCTGTTACCTGTTCCTAGATCTAAATACGAGTTGTGCCAAGAAGGACCTATACCTAAAGCGTGGCCAATTTCGTGTAAAATTACATAAAACGTTTGCGAGCGATTTTTAGAATTTAATTCCAAAGATTGATTGGTGAGATAGTGAGTGTTTAAAGCAAAGAAACTTTCATAAGGAGTATTGAAAGAATTTGTGTTGTATGTAGCTACCCATCTTCTGTTGTAAGCAATACCTGCATATCCCAGGACTCCGGTCGTCGGATCATTAAATAAATCAACTGTTAACAGCAGTCCTTTATTTTCGTGATTTCTTAGGGGATTTGATATCCATCGATTTCCATCCCAAATGGTATCCGAAGTTTCTGCTGGTAAAAAATCTGTGCCATCAAGAGCTTTACTCCAAAAATCTAAAGCTGACATACACGCTGTAATAGTTTTGCCTTCAATAGTAGAGAAGTTAATTGGTCGAGAATTTCTAGTAAAAATAGCAGTTATCGGATAATAACAAGTTCTATAAACATCGTATCCACTATTTTGAAAGTTTACAAAAAACTGTTGAGTTGAGCAAGGAGGAAGAGGAGTTTGTGTGGGAGTTGGGGTGGAAGAAGGCGTTGGTGTCGGAAAAGGCAACATTGATATAGTTTCAGAAAAACACACTGTTCCGGTTTTAGGCTTACCTGGTAAATTAGACTCAGGAGCACCAGCTGCAAGAATGCTTCCAGAAGCGTTTAGCGAAACATTGTGACCAAAGCGTTGATTGCCGTATATTATAGAACCGAAAAAATTAGCAGTGGTGGGAAACCAGTTCCCCCCAATATACTGAAATGTTCTAGTGGCTCCAACTCGAATACCGCTTTCAGTTGTGGTTGGAGCTCCGACTGAAAGTATATCTCCTAAATAATTTAGAGCTACGGAATAACCTGTATTTGCTCCTGCTTGAGTTGAATCGATGGAACTTCCTAATATTAGCCAAGAATTAGAGGTATTGTTAAATTCATATACTCGAGCTTGACCTGCATTCGAATTTATACCAAATGGTGTATCAGCAAAAGGGTAACCAATTGCAATGCGATCTCCTGGACCATTTAAACATACAGACCAACCACAAAAATCTCCAGCATTTACTCCAGAGTCAAAGTCAATGTTGTCTCCTTTTTGGATCCAACTTAACCCATCAAAAGAAAAAACTCTCACTTGGCCAGCATTGGTTGCAAACGAATTGCTTGAAGGCAGACCTGTAGCTAAGACGTCTCCATTAAAATTTAAAGACACAGACCCACCTAATCCTCCACCAGGAATTTCTCCAAAAATGGGCTGGCCTAATAATACCCATTCAGCAGAAGAAGGTTCATATTGATAAACTCTAACTTGACCTCCAAGATTGACTAATTCGTTATTAGCATTTATTCCAATTGCTATGATGTCACCAGCTCCATTTATCGAGACGGCAAATCCACCTTGATCTGAAACATTTAAACCGTAAATTGTTTGACCATATTGAACCCACGCACTAGCCACAGGATCAAATTTGTAAACGTATGCAGCACCTGGCTGTGTTAACGAACCTATAGAAGGAGCTCCAACAATTACTACATCTCCTGTAGCATTCATGTCTACAGTGTAACCAAAGCTCGTTTCAATATTAGCATCCTGTAAAGATGTTAACAAGATCCAATTGCTTGTAATCGGATCCTTTTCGAATATTTGAGCAGAACCGCTCAAGAAAGGAGTTAAGCCGACAGGCGAACCAACGATAACTCTATTGCCTGCAAAATTTAAAGAAGAAGCAGTCCCAAACAATTGTTGTTGTTCTGTACCGCTAAGGCAATTAATCATTACTGTCCAAGGGGTTGGAGTAACTGTGTTCGTGGTAGTTGGGGTGTCTGTTGGTGTAGGAGTGTCCGTTAATGTAGGAGTGTCCGTTGGTGTAGGTGTAGGCGTTGGAATAGGATCATTAAAATTCCAAATTTTCCCGACCAGCATATCAACTCTTTTTAATTTCTTAACGCGCTCATCGAACAACATATACAATATAATTATCTAATTACAAATTTTAAAAAGAAATTATTAGAGTTGACATGTCGTTTTCTGTCCATTATGGTTATTTCATGAAAACAAATCAAACTTACCACATCGACGTAACAGAAGAAGAGAGTAAGCTGTTTGCAGATGAAATTCCTTTGGAATCTATTCAAGTTGCAGATAAAAAAATGTTTGGAAAAACGTTCTGGGTCGTCGTTGGAGTACATGTTGTAGTCTTAGCTGGAGTAGCATATTGCTCTAGTCCGAGTCAAGATTCGTTTAAAAAAAGCGAATCAAATCAAGCAGAGGATTTGGCTACTTTGCATTCAGAAGATAAAGAGTACGTCAAGCAGCAGCCAATAGCTCAACCAGAACCGCAAGTTACTCAAATCGCTGAACCCATACCAGAAGCAACTCCGGCGGCCGCCCCCTCTCCTACACCTGAGCAAAAAAAAGATAAACCTCCAACCGAACGATTCGTAAAAGTTTACATTGTAAAACAAGGAGATACGATTTATAGTATCGCCAAAAAATACAAATTAAATACAAAGCGCCTGCTCGATATGAATGGCATCAAAGATCAGAATAAGATAACAGTCGGACAAAATTTAAAATTTATGTAATATGAAAAAACCGATTACATTTAAAACTGCGCTGTGGATAGTATTAGCCTTGCATGTATTAGTGTACGTAGGTATAGTTCAAATTTCTTCTCTTCGATATAAATTAGCTAAAACTAAATGGAATGAAAAAATGCAGTACCTTGCAAGTAAGGGACCAGAAATGTCTAAAAACTTTTGGCCGGATGCAGATGGCAAACAAAAAGTTATAACTAAACCACCAGCACAGAAACTCCCTGCATCGTCTGTTGTTGCAACAAAGCCTCCTTCTCCATCAAAACCTTCAATAACAATCGGTTCTCCATCTGTTAAAGAGCCTATCAAATTCAAACCAATAGTAATACACGCCACGCCTGTAAAGCAAAAACCCCCGACATATCCAATACACGATGTTGCAAATAATCGAGTTATTTACAAACGACAAGTTGACCTTACAGAAAAAATAGGTAGCATTGTTGAAGAATTTACTGAAATCGTATCATCTAATATAATAATACAATAATGAAACTCATTGCCTTTGGTCTTATAATATTAATTTTAGCAGCGTTTTTATTTCCGCTTTGTTCTATATGGGCGTTGAACACGCTGTTTGGATTTAGCATCCAATATACGTTCTGGAATTGGTTGGCTATAGTCATATTAATAATGACATTGCAGGGAGCTGTTAACATAAAAAGAAAGTAACTATGAAACTAGCATCAATAGAAACAATCAAATCTCTTAAGCCGCATCCTAACGCAGACAGACTTGAGTTAGCCCAAATTCTTGGCTGGCAAACAGTTGTCCAAAAGGGATTGCATAAGGAAGGAGACAAAGTGTTGTTTATTGTTATTGACTCCATTGTTCCTAGATATGATTGGATTGATTTTCTTGGAGACAAGAACGATTCAAAAAAACCTGTAAGACTTAAAATGGTAAAACTTAGAGGAGAGCATAGTGCTGGATTAGTAATTTCTTTAAACACATTTCCACCGCGTTTTAGTACGTTTGAGGTAGGAGAAGATGTTACTGAATTATTAGGAGTAAAAAAATATGTTAAAGAGCTTCCTGCAAATTTAGCTGGAGAAAACGTAGGAGATTTTCCCACACACATTGCATCTAAAACTGATGAGGATAACGGATTATCCCACTTAGATTTAGTCAAACAAGTTTTGGATAAAGGACAGCTTACTATTACGCAAAAGCTTGACGGTTCTTCTGTAACGATAATTGTCGAAGGAGGAATAATCACTCACGTTTGTAGTAGAAATTTAGCTAAAAAAGACACAGGAAAAAGTGCGTTTTGGGAAGCAGCGAAAAAGCTCAAAATTCCCGATGGGTTTTCTGGAGTAATTCAAGGAGAACTTTGCGGTCCAGGAATTCAAAAAAACTTGCTAAGACTTGAGCAACCAGAAGTATTTGTTTTTCAAATTAAGAAATCAAACAATGAGTATATGGTGTACGACGAAATGAAAGGATTTTGTATGGTCGAAATGGGCTGCAGGGTCGTTCCATTGATTTCGAACGACACGACGTTTATCGGATGTCCTGATGTGGAGACGGCTATTCAAAAGTTGCAAGACCTTGCTGACAATCAGTTTTACGATAAAGCCGAACCAGCAGAAGGAATCGTGATCCGTCCAAAAACATACGAAAAATCATATGAGTCGAGAAGGCCATTAGGGTTCAAAATATTAAACCGAAATTACAATGATACATGAGTTTGCAAATCCAATGCCAGTCGTTACACCTCTCGGAAGCGGTTATGCAATTTATGCAAGAGATGGTGGTTCTTTCGAAAACGATATTTGGACGGTCGTATTGGAGACCGGAGGACAAATTTTGCACTTTAGAACCGATCAAGTGAAAATGTATAAAAATGCTACATTTGATATAACTAATAGCTCTAATAAATAAGTTAAGTTCTTTGAAATTTTGGGGGTGTACTGGTTTCGACACATAATTGAAACTATGAGTGCATGTCGTGGTTGATCAGTTGGCCACGTTAAAAGCTGATCAAAAACTAAACGCAGAAGACAACACTTCTGACCTCTTAGCTGAGGCCGAGTATATCTTCAACAACGCTGATGAGTTCCTCGCCGGCGTCGAAGATTACGAGCTCGCAGCCTAAGAGCCTAATAGAGGATCCTCTAAATCTATTTTGAAACGCAGAGGGGTTGCAGTGAGTAGGTGTCGAGCAACAGAAAAGCAAAAAGACCTATCGACAGCGGACGAGCGATAAGTGTTCGCAGGCAGACTAAAACTCAGCAGATACAGCTAAACAGCCTAGAGTCTTCGTTACCGTAAGGTAGCTGAAATGTTAAATGTATCCAAACATGTGAAGACCTTTTAGCATAGGTTATTTGGACAGGGGTTCGAATCCCCTCACCTCCACCAATTTTGGAACGATGGCTGAGTGGCTTAAGGCAGAGCTTTGCTAAAGCTCCGAGGCCTAAAAACCTCCGAAGGTTCAAATCCTTCTCGTTCCGTTTACTTGTTTTTGTATTTCAAAATGACTGTAAAAAACCTGTTTATATGGATCACTTTCGTCTCCAAGTTTTATGCCGCTTATGTAAAGCTCTCTCAATCTGCAATTAGCTGTATTCAGCAACTTGACTCGTTCTAATACATTAAGAGTAATGTGTTTAGAGCTACTAAACAATTCCAAGGCGTGATAATAAGACACAACTCTAGACATTTTTTCAAAGAGTTCTTCTTTACTATCAATCTTACAAGAAACGTCGAAATTGGACATACAAACACTTAAAAATTAATTAATGTTTTTGCTTGAAAAAAATATTTTTTTATGTAATATTTTTTTAGAAATTAATGAAAACTATTAAAGAACTTCGACAGGCTGGTTACAAGGTCAGAGTAATGCATACTCGACAAAATTGGATCAAGGCTAGGGCCACTGGACATTCATTAGAATTACACGCAAGAGGAGGCTCGACGACCATTGAGGTAACAACTCCTGACGGAAAGTATGATGTCATCGGCAAGGCAGTATGTTCGCTCGAAGACAATTTCAATCGCAAAATAGGAAACTCGATTGCCCTCGGCCGGGCACTTCAACAATTAGAAAATTTTAAAGCAACTCTTTAACATATTCTATCTTTTTATCGGGCACGAGGAAGAAAGTAATCCGCTTCGTTTGGGACGAAGAAATACTCGGGGCAGTACCGAGGTGCCCGAATTTGAAATTATTCTCAAATCCATACAACTAGATTAAATAGTATCGTGAAATCAAAATATTCAATTATTTGTCAAAGTTGTAAAACCCAATTCAAAAAATGGGAATATGAAATAACAGCTATTAAAAACATAGCAACTTACGTATGCAAGAGTTGCAAAAGCAAAAATTGCAGAACAACAAAGGAATGCCCAGTATGCAATAAGAACTTTACTTCTTTTATAAAAGAAAACAAAACTACTTGTTCTTATGCATGCTCTAATAGATATTTTCGGACCGGTCCTAACAACGGAAACTGGAAAGTAAGCAATTATCGTTCAACGTGTTTTAATGCACATAAAAAAGAATGTGTTGTTTGTAGGGAAAACAAAATAGTAGAAGTGCACCACTACGATCACAATCACGACAACAATAATACCGAAAACTTAATACCACTTTGTCCAACTCATCATAGATATATGCACAGTAGACATGCAAAAGAAATAATCGATGTAGTAAAAAAATATCATGAAAAATTTATATCAAAACATTTGAACAAAAATTTTATTGTAGTATAATACATTTGTATGCTCGAGTGGCGGAACGGCAGACGCAACGGACTTAAAATCCGTTGGTGATAAACACCGTGTGGGTTCGAGTCCCACCTCGAGTACCAAATTTTAAAATGGGTGTGCGGCGAAGCTGGAGAGTCGCAGCAGACTGTAAATCTGTTACCATTGGTTGAGTTGGTTCGAATCCATCCACACCCACCATTTTTATGAAAGATATAATAAGAGAGTTTGCAGGAATAGCAATGGCTATGTGTTTTATGTTTTGCTATGTTCCTCAAATTATCAAAATAACAAAAACAAAATCATCCAAGGACGTATCGCTATCTTTAATTTTTATGTGCATGGGGGGATACACATTTGGGTTGTTGTATATGTTCTTGACAAATTTTGCTTTGTGGATATTTTTGAATTACGCTTTTGGGCTTGTCATGTCCTCAGTTCTTATATATACTTGCTTTAAATATAAAAAATAGACTTGTAGCTCAGTTGGTTATTTTTTAAGACCAAGCACTTTTCTTCCCTTGCCTCTATTCCGTCCACCAAAGGTCTGATTAAATGAATCACAATTTGGACAAATTAATCTTAAATTTGTGGGATGGTTATTTGCAGCACACCCATCAATATGATCTATCCAGACAGGCATAGGCTTGCCAAACCAATCTGATAAATTGCATATCGAACACTTTTGCTCAAAAATTTTAAGCATTGTAGCTCTAAGCGTTCCGCCATCTGTTAACTTTCCTTCATAAAATAACTGCTTTGAATTTGTAGTTTTGAAATCCCCGCAACATTTGGTACTACAAAATTTGCCTTTAGATTGACTGGGTTTATATGTAAACAACGCATTGCAGCACATACAATTGGTTGTTTTTGGAGCTGTTCTTTTTTTCTTTGGCACTAAACGGTTATTGTAACTGGCTGAACAAGACCGACTACAAAACTTTTTCGAGCTACGTGGTTCAATATTATTGTTGCAATGCAAACATTTTGTCATATAATTATATTTAATCAAAAGTGAGACCTCTTCTGAGTAAAATTTGCTCGTTGGTTCGAGTCCAACCAGGTCTACCACGCTCCCATAGTGTAATGGTTAGCACACCACCCTTTCACGGTGGTAGTAGGGGTTCAAATCCCCTTGGGAGTGCCATTTTAATACGGAGTAGCACAATTGGTAGTGCATCAGAATTTGGATCTGAAAGTTATAGGTTCGAGTCCTATCTCCGTAGCTTTTACCATAAATAAACTAAAATGAAGGTAGAAAAACCATCTCAAATTTACGCTCCTTTTAAGGACTACTTTAAAAAACAACAAGAAAAGAAAAAAGAACAGCAAAAGAAAAAAACAGTTGAACAATCCAAAGAGAAAAGGGATAGTAATTTTATTGGATGGGCATAATTAATTTCATATCGCGGGTGGCAAGGCCGGGTGGTCTGGCGTGTCTCATAAGCACGCAATCCGAGTTCGACTCTCGGGCCCGCTATTTTCTTTGCCGACATAGCTCAGTGGTAGAGCAACGGTTTTGTAAACCGTCGGTCCTCGGTTCAAATCCGAGTGTCGGCTCCATTTTATTGGCGAGTAGCTCAGTGGTAGAGCGGTCGGCTGTTAACCGATTGGTCGTAGGTTCGAATCCTACCTTGCCAGCCAACTTCGTTCTCGTAGCTCAGTAGGATAGAGCACCGTCCTTCTAAGTCGGTGGTCGCTGGTTCGAATCCAGCCGAGAACGCCATTTTAATTTATGATTAAAACAACACTATCAATACGAAACCCGTTAGCAAAAGATGAAAATTGTTTGTTGGGTTGGTGCAAAACAATCGCTTTGACTAAAAACAAAACGTTTGAAATCGAACTTTGTTCGGCTTCTATGTACAATTTATTTGCGATCAGCTTGGATTTGGGTTGGAGGGGACATGATCACGCTGGGCCAGAATTGCATGTTGAGCTATTTGGGTTTGAAGCTAGAATTAAAATATATGACAATAGACACTGGAACTACGCCGACGGAACATGGGAACAACGTGGCATTTAAAGTAGAAAGAACAACTGGGTTGGGTTGGTACGAGGTAATGCTCTCGCCGTTTAAAACGCTGTCGGATGTAGCGGCTTACATGGAAAAGTATAAACGGTATTATCCTGTAGAAGACAGGGTGTATAGGATTACCGAATTAAATCTGCCCTTGATTTCTTAAGCGCAAAAACTCCTCAACTGTTCCAAAATTAGCGGTGATTTGAGCAACAGCGGTTTCAGAAAATCCGAATGTTTCAACGGCTGGAGAAGTAGTGACCGTTGGGGTGCTTGTAGGAGTAGCCGTAGGAGTAGTCGTAGGAGTAGTAGTTGGCGTAGGAGTCATATTATTATATTTATGGTTTTTTTTAAAAAAAATTAACTTAAACCATCCAAAGATGTTTAAGACCAGCTAGCTGGTCTTTTTTTTGACGTTTTGACTAAATAACAGCATGAACCATTGGTTGTTTTTAATCGTAGCTGTTATAGTATTTTTTACACCTTCGTGTACAGTATACACAGAAAAACAATCAGAGGCTTTATCTCAAGCTGTTTATTTAGCTGATGACTCTTTTGAATTGGGAAGATTTGATGTCACTGATGTATCATTAGATAATGCAATAAGAATTGTTAAACCTCCAAAGAAAAAAATTGAAATTAAATCAATCGAAAGGTTTGTTACAAACGAGTTAATTCCATCCGCTACGCCTGCAGGAACAAAAGCAGAACGAATAATTATCGTCCCAGAGAAGTTCAAAAACCAACAGGTAATTGTTG
>Ga0078894_10002260_pt1 | contig 14566 bp, 22 predicted proteins | sample LauGreSu1BDMLBSD_2_FD_67506 | JGI IMG/M metagenome (GOLD analysis project Ga0078894, IMG submission 67506) | Freshwater lake microbial communities from Lake Michigan, USA - Su13.BD.MLB.SD (version 4) (version 4) | ecosystem: Environmental > Aquatic > Freshwater > Lake | place: Lake Michigan... | reverse complement strand
GTTTTTAATCACTCGCCTTGCAGATAGAAAATCCATGGTGGCAGTCCCTTCGTGGTGACGATCATGCGGCCAGTCGAAGGTAGGTCACTCTTTCCGTCATACTTAATCTGCAAGCTTGTCACTTTACCGGGCTCAAGCGGTCCGGGCAACTTGCTTGCGAGCGAGAAGTTTGCGTTGTCGAAAGTCACTACGAATTCGCTCTTTTCATTCAAGGGATTCTTGAAGTCGATAGCTGCTGGCTTAGCGCCGATCGGGCACTTAATTGGTCCTTGTGGCTAGGGAGCAGACGATCTGCCAAAGAGCATGGCGTTATACTCGATACCCTCCACGGAGGTAATCTTCAGGATGCCTCTCGAGTCACCAATCGTGTACGGCTCATACTTGATGTTGACCTGCAGATCTACTCCTTTGAAACTGTCGCAGGCCGGGGCGGCGATCGTCGGATTACCATCAATCTTGAAGTCACAGAGACCGGGCAAGCCGTCAGCTCTTTCGATCTTGATTGTGTAGGTGACGGCTTTCCTCATGTAGTGCACGAATTTGAACGTCTGCATTTGGTCCTGGCCAAGTGAGCATTTGAAGGCAAGTGAGCGTTGCGAGGTGGGAGCAATTCCTTTGAGGAAGAAGTTGTATTTGAACTCGCCAAGCTGCGGGTTCTTCAACACAACGTCACAGCTGCTCTCCGCGATGATCAGTGGTCTGAAGTTGACAGTGAACTCGCGAGATTCGTGCGCTTTGACCATGACCTCGTCGGGTGTGATTTCCAAGTAGTCATTTGCGAAGATGAACTGGCTCTTTAGGACCTTGATGTCGTCGTTCGTTGGGTTCTCGATCACGATGTGCTGGGATACTTGTTCACGAACAGGCGAAATCAGTTCATGTTTTTCGATTTCCTTAGACTCCTCAACATTGACGACGAAGTTGTAGAAGATGTACTCGCGCGTGGTCTTCTCCATAAAGGTGACACTGAACTTGTAGACACCTGCTTTCAGCGCCAAAAAGTTGAGCTTATACTCCTTGTGGGACTCGCCGGCGATGTCAAAGATCGTTGCACCCCTAATGAACAGAGATTAGTCTGCGGTGCCTTCGACCTTCCATGAAGCTTCGAATCGCTGGGTTGTTTTGGCCCAATTTCGCACATTTACAACGAAGTTCTTTTGCTTGCGGGCTTGGACCGACTCCTGGATTGTACCCTCAGCTTGTGGCGCAGTGGCGATACCCTTCAAGTTATATAGAAGAGCGGTGCCATTTGGCAACGGGAAGAAAAGAGAACCGAGATGAGGCATTTCTTCTTCTGCATCTGTACCATCCTTCTTTTCTTTCTTCGTCATAGCTTTGGGCAAGTAGACGACTTCGTAGTTACCTGAAGTCTTTGGCGCAATGATGAAGGTTTCCTTGCCAGAGAAGTAGTCAGCGTCTTTGGTGCTAATTGTGGGGTTGATGGCCCACTCCTTGTCCTCGGTGTTCTGGATGGTGACATGTTACGTGTTTGGCTTGCGAACCATCGTATTGAACTTGAGCTCTTGGGCTGAGGATGTATCTTAAGAGATAGGTTTACCCATCATCTTTAGTGACATTGCCTCACCACCTTTGACTTCACAAGTGACTTTAGTCTCGCATGTCTGATTCTTATCGTTGTCGAGGTCTCTCGGGTGGAAGGTTACCTCAAGGTCGAGGTTCGAGTTTGGATTGATGTAGCCGCTTGCTGGAGAGATCGTGAAGTTCTTTGTGAATTCATTCTTGTTCCAGCTGAAGTTAGCTTTTACATCACCGAAGTTGGACATCTGGATGTACTTAGTCAACCTGCTGCCCTGAACAACATTGCCGAATGCAGCTACCTCATCCATCAACTTAATCTCAATACCGTGCGCAATACCGTTGACACTAAGTAGCTTTCTGGGCTCATCGATGCCTTCGATCTTAATCATGACATCGTGCTCAAAAGGCGGCAAACGAGTTTTAGGTCTGAATCTGAGTTCGACGGGGATGGACTCCTTAGGCTTGAGCACTATCTCCTAAGTGTGTTCAGGCACCAACGACATAGCAGAGGCAGCGAACGACTTGGGATCACGAGGCACCACATTGAACTTGATTGTCTTCAAACTGCGATTAACGACAGGCACAATCTTGCTGACTTCTTGGCCGACGGAGACAACTCCAAGGTTGACTTGAGATTGGTCCGGATCCTTAAGGTCCAAATGCATGGGTACGCCTTGACCCTTCACCGTAATATCAATGAAGTAGAGCCCATTGTTGAAGTTGAGCTTGATGGTCTCGTGATACTGCTTGAGCTCTCTGGGCGTGAACGTAATCGGAATCTCAATCTTTTCCTCGCCAGGCATCAGCACTTGTCCAGGCACAACTGGGAAGTCCAAGTAAACTTTCTTCTCGAAGTTCGATTCCACCGAAATTGCCTAGTTGTCAATATTTGTGATCGTAAGCATCTTCTTGATAGGTACAGGCTGGGACATCACGAAGCACTGACCAAAGTCAAAGACATTCTAGTTGAGTCTCACGCCAGGTTTGCGAGCAGAGCCTGTGAATTGGAACTCATACTTGGGTCCGGACAGTACAGCCAGTGTCGCTCGGTACGACTTTAGCTCATTCTCAGCTGAGGCTGCATATTGAATAGTCACCTCAGCAGTGGAGCCTTTTTGTACGGTACCATTCTCAGGCGAGATCGTAACGAATTTGTTAGCGACGCGTTTCCACATAAAGTCGAAGTTAAATTCACCGTTGTTCGTCAGCAGCACCTTCTTCGTCTTGACCTCATTGATGAATACTTCACCGAAGTGAAGCTTCGTTGGCTCAGAGGACGTAGCTTTAATCGCAGGTTCATCAGCCATTACCGTGTGGTGAATCTAGTAACCTTCTCCTTTTACATTCAGGATCAGGGGACGAGCCTTTCTCTTAACATTGCACTGGAGGTTGTAGTTGTAGTTGATCTCGTACTTGGGGTTGAACTGAATTTCAATCTACTGCTCGCTGAATGCTGGCACAAGACCACTCATCGGAGTCACTTTGAGTGAGTCACCGTAGTCGGGAGAGCCTTTCACTGAAGTGTTCGTGAAGTTAAATGCGAAAGGAATGTGCTCCTGGTTAATGATACGCACGGTTTCCTTAGCCTTACCGCCCAAAAGCAGCGGGCCAAACTTCAGTTTACCAGACTCGAATAGCACGTTAGGCTCGTTGACCCTTCCCACAACCAAGAATTCCTAGGAGATCTTCTCAGATGGAATCTTGAAAACCCATCTCGACTCATGCTCACCCACTGCGCCAGGCACATACTCAAAGACCATCTCGGTCTTCTTACCCGATAAGATCAAGCCTTTGGGTGTGGCACACTTGAACAGTGACTTCTTGTTCGTTTCATCAACCAGCTCCTCCCATTCGAACTCGTAGCCTTGCGATGTTGGGTTAACAGCCATGAAGCGATTGGTGTTGCGAATGTTCGTTCCCAGAGATTCAAACTCTATGATCTTAACTTTATCGTCGATGAAAGATTGCTCTTTGGCTTTGCGTTCACGGTAGCCAGAAACAGGCAGCTCAAAGTGAATTACTGGTCTTAGCGCAGTTCCGCTCAATTCAGCGATCAGAGGCTCTTGTGTTGGTGAGAGGTGGTTGATGTTTGCGGAGAGAATTCTTGAGAAGTCACTTTCGACCTCAACCGGCGCGAATCTAACAATGAAGTTCTCGTCGCAGCCAGGCGAGATGGATCCCTTCTTCGGAATGATAGTGTAGGCGCCTGCATCTAGGACACCCGTCTGCGAGTTGACGATCTTGAAGTTGTAGTCGAGCCCGACCAGTGAGGTATTCTTTATCGTGAACTTCATGGACCGTGTCGCATAGATCAGCGTTGGCTTGAAGTCCATCTGCTTCATTGCGCAGTCATAACTGGCTCTGTCGATGATGCAGCTGGTCTTCAGCTGCTGGGATCTGCTCGTATCGGCGACTATCTCGTGCTCTGGCTCTGGGATCACATCGATCAACTAGACAGTCGCCTCCTCAGACATATCGATCACGACGTCTTCTAGCACGGGCGCTGGTGGTTTCGCTGGAGGTTTTGCACCTTTCTTGGCGTTGGCAGCAAAGGCAGCAGCCTCAGCCTCCTCCTTCCGCTTAAGCTCTGCGAACTCACGGTCCCTCAAGATCTTTCGCTGCTCGCTTGGCCGCACCATCTTGAGCGTCTTCATGGTGTCGTCCCACTCCTGCCACTCTGGCATCGTCACCTGTTGTGTCTCGCAGACGAAGTCAATGTTCTCGTATTTCTTGGTTTCTTTGCCCCTAATCATCACTTTTATCTGTCTGCGCTCGCCAGTTCTCAGGAAGCCGACTGAGGGATAGAACGAGAACTCAGTACGGTCGGGAGCACCCGCGCTCCACCTGTACTTGAGATCCTTTTCGCCAGTGTTGACCAGATCAAACGTAACAGCCTTCGCCTTCTCAATGATGCAATCGCCGAGCTACAATAAGTCTTCACGGTTGTTGGGCAGGTTCTCAAAAGTGACTGCCTCATTGAAACCTTCGCCAACAAGAGCTACTCTATGTTATTCAAAATTATTGTTCTGGGTTTGGAATGTCAGCACAAAGCGCTCATTGCCGACCTTGCGCGGAATGAATTTAATATCGAATGCGTGGTTGGCCTTCGACATAATCGTGTGGTTCATAGAGCTGCCTTCAAAGCTGAATGCCTCATTTGTGATAGCATCGAAGCGGACCGTCGCGGGGACCTGACCTTCATTCTTAAGCACGATTTGCAGGTAGTTGTGCTTCCCGATTCTCGTGCGTCTAAACTTCAGTGCCGGTGTGCCATCTGCCTCAAATTCATCTGGCTTGGCGACCTGCAGCGAGGGTAATGTGCCTTCACCACGGATCTCGAAGCTGAGCTTGCCTTGTTTGGGATTGAGTTCGCCGCGTTCGACAATCGCCTCGAACACGCCACCGTACTGCTTCATCTCCGTGGGGTTGAAGTGGACGGTGACGTACTTGTGCTGATTGGGCACGATTGAGAGGCTCTCAGGCTCGACCTTGAATGCGAAACCCTCAGATTTGCTCATTGATCGGGGTTTGACGGTGAACTTGACGTTGCAGGTGACCTTGTTGGGGTTTATTATCTTGAAACGTTCACAAGTGCCCTGAGGATCTTTACTAGCAATTAAAGTTCCAAACCAGAATACATTCTCTGCGGCCGAGAACAATGAAGAGCTGATAATTGTCTGAGTGTTTAGGGAGGGATCCAAAGATGGAATCACAGTCTGCTCCTCGAAAATCTAGTCCAAATCCGTCGTGTTAATGCCAGGGATCGACGACTCAGCCGCAAGGATGAATGGAATACCCTCTGGCTGGTCGGCAGGGTCTCTGCACGCAACATCAACCGCAAGCGTGCTATTATAGAACTTGGAGCCTTGCGCTGAGAAAGTAATCGAGATCACAGCTGCGGAGCCTGGAGCGATTGAACCGACTGCGGGCGTGATAGCATACTAACTCACGTTGACAACGGTTCCGTCAGGAACAGTTTCGACCTTTCCACCCTTCGCACCTGGCTTTGGTGGTGCAGCTTTTGGATCAGGTTTCTTGGCAGCAGCAGCCTTGGGGTCGACAACCTCCTCTTTCTTGACGCCGTTGAGTCGCTCCTCGGCCTCTTTGGTGCGCTCGTCCTTGATCTTTTATTTTTCTTCCTCGTTATTGAAGTCACAGATCGCGTACTTGAACTCGAAAAGACCCTCATTACGAATCTCGAATGATCTGGTTACGTTCTCCCCGTACTGCATCGGTCCAAAGTTCAGGTTCTTTAGCGGTGCAAGCGAGTACTTGCTATAGACAGCGTTGACATTTACAAGGATCGGAATCTGCTAATGTTTCTCATTTTAGTCGCCTTCGAGGATGTTCAGGAAGATCTCTGCGGTCGACTTGTTTGTCTTCAACTTGATTTCCTTCATGGACAGGAATCGCACCTAAATGTTGATTTCCTCATTGGGTTGCAGGCGGCCGACCATTGGCGTAATCGTGAAGATTTCTTGAGCTTTCTTCCTGACAGTGAAGTCATACTTGATGGGGTATTAGCCGCAGTTCTTCAGGTAGAGGTTCTAGTCCTTGGGCTCACCGACTCTTACCGCTTCGAAGTCGAGGGTCTAGTCGAGCTGCATCGCCTCATTCAGCGTGATATTGAATGCCTCCGCATCCAACTGTATGTTCTTATCCTCCTGCTTAATGCCGAGTGCCTCAACATCGTCGACCTCCAGAACGATCGTCTCGAGGAACTTCTTCTGGGAGATCGATTTGAAGGTGATGTCGATGCCTTCCTCTTTAAACGGCATGAGGGTGCCTGATGTCTTTGCTACCGTGAACTCTTGAGAGAGGTTCTCTGTCTTCTTCAGACGCCAGTTCACCTTTATCGGGCAAGTACTCGTTAGCGTCAAAGTTTTAGTCATCGTTTTTCCGAGCAGTGCCCTCTCGAAAAGAACTGTATCGTGGGAGACTGTTACAGATGGCTTTGCACCAAGGCATTGAATCGGCAGGCAAACCGGGTTTGGATTGTCTTTCAGCAACACAACGACCTGGTCCGTATACAAAATCGCCTCAGTGGGGAAAGCAAACACTCTGAGCTGCAGGGTCTCATCCACGGAGAGCGTTGCCTCGGCCGGCTCAATAATGAAGGGGGACTTGCCTTCTTGACCGCCCTCCTCCAGGGAGAGCGTCGACTTCAGTGTGAAAGAAGCGTCGACCGCGTACTTGCCGTTATTGGTTATCTGGAAGACGGTACTGTTGACCTGTTGCACGGTGGGGTCCTGGCGCTTCTCAGCATCTTTCTTGATCAGCAGAGGTCCAAATTCAAAGAGACTCTCGGACTGGATGTAGGACTTGACGATGATGTTCTCCTTCTCGGCTGGTCTCGCCTTCTTAATGTTCATGTACATGTTCTTCACGTTCTGATTAATGGTGGGGAACTCGCACAGACCCGTTATGGGAAGATTGAAGGACTTGTACGAACCGATGATCTCGAACTGCAGTGTCTCAGAGAAGGTTCCAATCTTCCTCGAGAAGAACTTAATGTAAAGCTTTTTGGTTTCCTTTGGGTTGAGAACCCATCTTGAGACATTATCGGTAAGTGGTGGCAACCCATCACCTTCAACCTCACCAGTCGGTGTCCAAATCGAGAACTTCGTGATCTTGCTGCGTTCACCTCTATTTGGTGGCCGCTTCAGAATGGACGAGATCACAGGTGGGGGCAGCGGCTCCTTATCAGGGTCAGGCCAGATAGGTGCTGGCACAACTGGCTTGTCAATGGAACAGAGCAACTCGCACAGGAACGAATAGTTAAACTCAATCGGAATTTCTGTGATGATGCGCTTGCCGAATTCTAAGCTCTCATCGGCCTCCTTCTCCTAAATTTGCTTCATAACGATTTCGCCATAGAAGTCACTCATCGACTGCGCATACTCCTTATACTTCAACTTCTCTTCATTTGTGAAATCCTTAGGCCTGATTTTATCTTTCTTGGCTTCGGCAGCTTCCTTAGCCTGTGCATCAGCTTCTGCCTTTTTACGCTACTTTTCATTTTCAGCATGCTAGGCAGCCTCATCTGCTTCATCACCTGCCTTTTTACCCTTAGCATCTTTGCCTTTCGCTGGTTTGGTGGTGGTCGCTTAGGGTCTAGGAGAAGATGTGTCTTACACGACCTGTTTCTCCTCGTCTTTTTGTTGCTGACGTTTGCTTGCGAAGGCAGGACTGTGACGCTTGGCGTAGCGCATGTTGGTGCAGACATCCAAATGGTGCGTCGTGTCGCCAACTGTGATTTCCTCAGTGTTGAATTTAAACATGAGCAACTAAATGTTCTGCCTTGGAATCGCTTCAGAGATAAAACTAACGGCAAACTTCTCATCAGCCCACATCTCGCTCGTCAAGTTATCAAAGATCGCGCCAGCGTTGCAATCTTCTTCCTGAACGCGTCCGCGGACCAGCTTGACCATCAATTCTCTCGGGAGGAGCTTGTACTGCTCTTCGTTGATGGTTGGCTCAGGTTCGCCCTTCTTGGGTTTTTTGGCCTTCTTTTGGGCTTCCAATTCCGCCCTGGCCGTTGCGAGCGCTTGCTGTTGATCTTCCTAGACCTTAGTGATTTCATCAGCTAAGTCACCGCCACGCTTTAGCCAGTAATCAACAAGCATATCGACGCGAATCACACATCGTTGGTGCTCCTGGGCCATATAGTTGGCAACGGTGGTGCGACCGACAGAATTAGGTCCAATCAAAATCAAGTTCAACTTGTCGTGCTCCTTCACAGGTGGTGGCAAACGAACCTCCAAATTGTCCTGGGCAATCTCTTACAATTTGCTCTCAAGCTCTGACTTTTGGCCAGTGAGCTGGTTCCTTTGATCAGAGATTTGCTCTTGGGTGCGTTGGGAGAGAGGAGGCGCCCCCTCTGCTTTTGGCTCCTCTAAATGTTGTTCCTCGGTTAAGAGCGCGGCGAGTTGTTCATCAATCTTCTTGATTTGGGCTTTGATCGCATCGGTTGCAGTCTTAATCTCGTCAGCCTTTTTGAGGCTGGGCCAGAATTGGTCGCCTGCCTTACGATAGGGTAAAAAGATTGGTTCGTTTGCGCCTGTGGGCTGGAAGTTATCCATACGTTTGATAATTTCCTCCTCATCAAGGTATTAGCGATCAAAGTCCAAACTGAATAGTTCTATGGGATGCTCCATCGTGTTGACAATATCTAAGACCTGAATCGAGTGCTTGTCATATGGCAGTACTGGTCCGAGCTTGATCTCTGCTGGCTTTAGCTCAACGATGTTGTTGATGCCCTGACCCTTGACATTCAGTATGAATTGCTTGGGATTCTCCTTGCACTTGAAGGCAAGCTTTTAGGCGAAGGGTTTGTCGGAGTTAGGCGTGAACATGACGTCGATGGTTGAGCGCTGGCCTGGCAGAAGCGTGCCAGACAGGGGGAAAACCTGGAAGAATTCAGCTTCTTTTTTCTTATCAGCTGAGACCTCTTTGCTCTGTCCGGGGGATGGGTTGTAGAACCACCATTCGCAGGCGACTTCTTTTGAGTTTTCTATGCGCAGCTTGACAGTCTTACGAGTATTGATCGCCACTTTTTCGAAGTCAAGATTGTCGGTTGACATGTTGAGCTCGGGTATGGTGATGTTAGCGATGAAGTCGATCATGTAGGTGGGTCCGTTCTTGATCTCGATAGGGATCAAGAAATGTGTGCGGCCAAACTTGCTATTCTTGCGAGAGGTGAACACGACAGTGAAGAGCTGCGAGGTGTTGGGCATGATTTTTTGGCCCTTGTCCTGGTCGATCGCGATGCCAGCCTGCCCAAGCAGCTTCTTGTCGAAGGTGAAGTTGATAGGGATCTTGCCCACATTTGTCAATCTAAATGAGCGCTTCTTGCTGCCACCAACAACGACGTTACCGAAGTCACAGACATAGGTGCAGAGGTTGATGTTCTCAAGGTTGATGGTGACGCCGTTGACCTTCATTTAAGTCATGCTCTGCGCATTCGAATCCTCACCTGAACTCTTGAGTCCCTTGCGCTTACCCTCATCGGCTTTATCCTTCTTGTTTCCGGCCTTGGGTTGCTCCTAGACGGGAGGCTGCTCAGGCTGGGAGAGAGCAGACTGGTTGGCTGTGGTGACTTGCTGGTCGACAAGCGTGATGATCTTCTGACAGAGAGTTTGGCGATCACACTCAGCTTCGACCTCCATCATGAAGAGCTCCCTCTCCTTGATGCCAACCTTCTCCCTATCAACAAACTTGGCAGGGATTTGAGGCATCAACTTGAGTGCATCGATACCGTGGAACATCGCCTAGTAGTCGATCTTCTTTTCTTCGAGAGCGCCGCGCACTAAATTGAACTTAGTCTAAAACTGCTCATCGTCAGCCCTCGGGAACGACAGCAGACATCCTGGGTAAATACCGACGGCCCTGACTGTGAAGCGCTCCGCTGGGAAGTGACTGCACTCAACGAGGAACATCTCGCGGATATTGTCCGGAATGCCAGCAAAGAACTTAATCACGATCTTGAGCTTCTCTCCGGCGAGCACCTTACCATTCATGGCTGAGCACTCAATGAGGCCAGGTCTCGAAACCGTGCTCAAGTTAATGGCGAATTCAAATGGAACCTTGCCAATGTTCTCAATGAAGAAGTCCCTCGATGAGCTCTCATTGTAAGCAACCTCGCCAAAGTCAATCTCTTTGGTGCTGAGTCGATAGGTGACAAGGTTAGACTCACCTTGGATAGGTACTTCGTAGTCAGGACCACCATCGCATGAGCAGACAGCAGTGCCAGAGTAGATTAGATTGTTGCCAGCGTAGTATGTAAATTCAACATTCTCGGTCTGGCCGGGCATCAGTAAACCCGAAACCGGCAAAATGTCAAACACCTCGTTAATTGGTAACTTCTTGTTGCGCTTCTTCTTTCGTTTTTTGTTCTCTTGTTCTGCATCGTGTATCTCATCCATCTCATCTAAAACGGGTGCGTCCTCAAGGAATGACCACTCGTAGGCGACGGGCATCTCTGAGATGTTCGAAAGCACCAAGTACTTCTTCTTGTTCGTGTCGTTGAGGATACAGCCGAAGTCAATCTTTGGTGGCAGAATCTGAAGGTTAGGGAAGCAGACCTCTCCGAAAAGATTGACGATGTCCTTGTGAGGGTGGTCATCGTGCGAAATGATCAGTTTACCATTGATTGTGTCACTCAGACGGTCTTGCTTCATTCCCGGATCAAAGTCAATCTTAATAGTGTCGGACTTGTCCTTCTCAAGCGTCAACTTCTCTATGGTGCAGCTGAAAGGCTGATCGATCTTGAGGTTGATAGTAGTGGGCAGCGGACCCATGTTCCTAATCGTAAGCTCTTTGGTCTTGGGTGCAGCGGGGACACCCTTCTCCCACATGTACTTGAAGTCGAGCTTTGGCACGTTGAACTGCAGAATGGGAGTGATGAAGTTACCGAAGACGTTCGAGTTTATGACTGGTTGGGGCTTGCGGTCATTACCGATGATAGCCTAGCATTGCCAGGGCTCAGACATCTTGCCGATTTGGGTCGAATTCGCCCGGAACTCGACCATGATACCGTACTTTGGGTTCAGGACTACAGTATCCGGGATAACGGTGAACACAAATTTCTACTCTTCCTCTTCCTCTTTCTTGCTTTCAGAAGGAGCTAACCCACTAGCTGTTGTCGTGTTGGCTTTATTCTTTTGTACGGCCTCGGCCTTCTCTTTATCAGTCTTCTTAGTGGGCTTAACTTAGCGGACCCAGGTGATACGCATGGGTTTGCGTCCACGATTCTCTAGGAAGAACTACTTGGGTACGAGCTTGTGGGTATACTCTGTCCCGAAATCAATGTTGCGCAGGTCCTGCTTGCAGTATAGCGTAGAGCCAGTACCTTTAGCTTGCAAGTTGACTTCTAAGTCCACGCCGTTGTTGATAATGATGTGCAGTTTGTCTTGGAACTTTTGCACCTCATCAGCATTGCAGACAACATCGACTACTTTCTCCTCATCAGGTTTAAGAATGCCATGTCTTTGGACTACTTTCCAAATAGACTCTTTATTCTTGGTGAAAGCTGTGAACTCAGCGTCGATTTGAGATTTGTTCTTGATGCGAATCTTCTCAGTGTAATCCTTCAACACTTCGACGTTGCCGTAGTCGATATCTTCTCTATCAACGGCAACGATAGGACCAATCGAGTTGGCTAGCAGCTGGAGGCGCACGGGGACGGGCACTCCCTCAAGCTTGATATCGAGAGGCACACGGATCACTCCTAGGATTTCCGTCCTCAGTGACACATTTATGATCTACTTTTGACGAGGTTCAATCACACCAGACCAGATATCAGGCTCAAAAAGACCAACTCTGCGGGTGGGCTCCTCCTGAGGCGCGATCTCAAACTTGGACTTAAGATCGTCCTCGTTGATGATCTCTATAGACATGGACTTCTTGTGTCGCAAAAAGCAAGTTGAATACTCAAGGAAGTCCGCTGGCAGCACGCGAACTTTAGGCACGAGACACTCGGCTTTGATCGGCACAGCGAGCATGTCCTAACCGACACCCGCCAGATCGACTACGAGCACCATGTCGTAGACCTAAGGGAAGCAGGGTACGAATTCGATTTGAATTTCGGCGGTTTTGTCGCGGTGCAGTCTGCCTTTATCGTTGACAAATTTGAATTCTTGGTGGAGGGCTCGGCCATCTCCCGGCACCCTAATCGAGTAGTTTATATCAACCTCTGAGGTGTTTGTCAAATAGACAGTTTTATTGACAGGGAACTTGTAGGAGACCTTTCCAAAGTCGATTATCTCGTCTGAGAAGCGGAAAGTAGGCGCAACTACGTGCCCCTTAAATGTCAGTGTCAGCATTTCTGAGCTGCCTTCGAGCGCAAACCTGAAGGTTTCAGAGAATTCACCGAGAATATCGGACAGGAATGTAACTTTTATCAGGTCACGTTAGCTCTCACGCACTCCGAGCGTGCCCTCAGACTTGCTGAAACTGAATTTGGCTCCGAAGGGTGTCTCATAGGGGATGAGCTTCCAGTGGCAGTCAATCTCACCGATGTTCTCGATGCCGACCTCGAACGACTTTTGGCTTGTAACGAAAATGTCGCCGATGTCCATCTCTGTGATGCTCAGCTGGGCTTGGGGACCTTTGCCTTAGCCACTTAGGTTAAGAGATAGTCGATCTTGAGAGCAAGTTGTGTTGCAAAAAGCAGTGCATGAGTACTGGTAGGGACCCTGGGGACGGAAGGTCACACAGCACGTCATTTCTGTGTTCGGCCAAATTTTGCCTTCAAGTGGCTCAATCTGGAAGATTTCATCCTAAAACAACATCATGTCTTCATTGACGGCCTTCCTGATTGCCTCGTATTTGCGTGAGAGTGCACTTAGAGCTTTCTAGCGACGGCGCTCTTGCTTAAGGCTCAGCTCAGACTGGTCGTAGGAGTCATCTGAGTCCAGGCTGCCATCGTCTTCATCATCGGAGAGTTGTCCGTTTTTGAAACGGCGCTCAATCTCAGTGTGCTCATCTTGCTCCTCCACAGCGAGTTGAGCATTCAGGCGATCTTTTTTGTCTCGCTCCTCGGTCTCTGTGGCGAAAGCGCGCCAGGAGAACTCAATAGGCACGGCGCTCTTGTTGACGATCTTGTAGTACTGGTGGGAGAATAAGGTGATCGAGGTTGGGTCAGCAGTTACATGCCCCTTCGACAGGTAGACGTTATCGTTGTGGGCTTCGCCAAGGGTGGGCACTGAGCACTCGAAATTGTCAAAGCAAAGCGTGAGTTCCTCTTTGTACTTGCGGGCTTCCGAGGCTTTGAAGGTGAAGATGAGCTGCTCGGCTTTACCGACTTCAAGAATACCCTCTGACTTGTTGACCTGGAAGCTGGGCGGCATGTTCAGTTACCACTTGGTGGTGCGTTCACCGATATTCCTCAAGATGACGGGTTTCTCGTTGTTGAACTTGACGGGGACTAGTCCGAAATCCAACATGTCGGGGAAGTCTAAAACGGCGCGGCTGCCTTGAGCTCTGATAGGAACGATGAACTTTTCACGCTCGGTTATGACCATGAGGTCGTAGGCGTAGTCGCTTTTGGCTTCGGGGTAAAATTTGACGATGTAAGTGATTTCCATGCCGGGTGCCACTTTTGAGGAGAGCATGTCGATGTCTTCGGCGGCGGATTAACCTGTGGCGCCCTTCGACTTTGATGTAGTCATTGCGGACTTCTTGGCTGGGGTAACCGTGAAGAGCTTGTTGTCGGGGGCGATGATCTTGATGGAACGGGCGACGCGGTCTTTGTTGCTACAGGTAGACGGTTACAGAAAGTTCGGGGAGGGTTTGAATAAAATTTAGAATGAAACGATCGTTACAGATCAAAGCGGTTCAAATTTGTATGAACGACTTATAATATAAAAAATTTGATTCCGTGCGGAGGCGCGTCACCTTAAAAGATCGCTCTTTTTAGGTGCAAAAAGTTTCCAGCGCGGATCGAAAGGAAAGAAAAGAGAGGGCAGAAGAAATCTGAGATGGACGAGGTATGGCCGTTTGTAAACTTACCGTAGTTTTAGGATCTGCTCCTTGGTCTGCAAGGGCTCGTAGTTAGTGAACTGGATGACATGCGGCTCAGGCGCGAAAAGCGGCTCGTCCACGTTGACTTAGGAATCAATGTGGATTGAATTGTCGCCGATGTTGAGAAACTGAATGATCTTGGGCTTGGGGAACTGCTCGATGATACTTTTCCCGCTCGTAAGTTCTTTCTGGAGCTGGCTGGGGTTCTAAATCACACAAAAAACAGTTAACACGCTGATTTTTAAAGAGAACGAGGCGGTCAAGCGCAACAAGAGAGGAGGTGGGGACCTTACTTTCTTCATAGACTTGATTAAGGGCTTCGAAGCCCTGGTCGGCTCTGCAAAGTTCTGATCTTTTGACTGATTCATGATCCTGTTGTGCAGTTTTAAATATTTATACTTTCAATTACAACTCAAACACAATTTCAAGCCTTAAATAGCTAGCGGCCGCACACCTAATTTGCGCCCGTCCAATACAACAATATTATTCACTCTCTCTTAATTAC
>Ga0078894_10002256_pt1 | contig 14572 bp, 13 predicted proteins | sample LauGreSu1BDMLBSD_2_FD_67506 | JGI IMG/M metagenome (GOLD analysis project Ga0078894, IMG submission 67506) | Freshwater lake microbial communities from Lake Michigan, USA - Su13.BD.MLB.SD (version 4) (version 4) | ecosystem: Environmental > Aquatic > Freshwater > Lake | place: Lake Michigan... | reverse complement strand
AGATGAAATTATAACTCATATATACTCTTTTTTTTCCACAGAGCTTTTTTATATATCTTGATAAATACTCTTTATTTATAGTGGTTTTTATTAGATTCTTAAATTTAGGTTTTGAGTAATTAAATTCAATAAAAACTTTCTTCTTTACCATATTAGAAAAATTTATACTTTCCACTTTCATCCACAGTTATAGATGGTAATAATCTTTTCTTCTCAAAATATTCATATCCTTCTTTAAGATTCGTCCAAAAATCTAATATCTCTGGTTTTCCACTAAAATAATCCTTCTTCATTTTATTGAAGTTGTTTACCGTTAACTTTGTAGGATATATATGAATAGGTATTTGTTCTTGACCTACCGCTTTAGCGTATATATTAATTAAATAAATTGTTTCCATGACTGAATCCGTCATAGGCAAACAACCTATAGTTTCACAGCCCCCATGTATATATATATCCCCACCCAATTTTTCTTTATTTCCTAATATTCTATCGCTTTCATTAGGATAGGATATTTTCAAAGATAAGTGATACTTACTGCTTGGATTAAAATTATCTATATAATAAAAACCCTCTGGTATTTGGAAATCGCCTTCCTGTCGTTTAGGTCCTAAATCACCTATAGTTTCACAGATAGAAAACGACTTTATTAAAACATATTTAGAACTATCATCTGAAAAAGCCCATAACTCCAGTACTTTATTCCATTTCATAGCCCGCCAAAAGATTCTATTCGAAGGAAATTTTATACTCTTAGTATTAAATAGAGATACTACATTATTATACTTTGATAAATTAGCTACTGAAACACGAGGCTGCTGTAATTGATTCGCTAGCCAATCTTGAGAGAATGAAGTATTCATTATTAAAACAAAACAAAAAGAAAATAAAAAATTATTCATAAAACGAAATTAACAACAGTAATAATATCATATAAATCTTTTTTTAAATAGAAAAATTTAAGGTCTATTATTAGTTGTGTGAATTGGGTGATAAATATTAGTTATAAGTATTGACAATAATAAATTAAACAATTTAAGGGAGGTAACGAACAAAATTAATATTTATAAAAAGTTTATAATTAGTAATTTATATATTATTATATACATGTGTGGATTAAATGAAAAGGAAAAGTTTTTTTATGTGAGTTGTGAATAGAATATGAGAATAATAACAAATAGATCAAGGAAAATGAGGAAAATTAGCTAAATAAAAATATAAGAATAGAGTCTTGTGTATAAAAAGGGACTTATCATTTATTTTCTAACAGTTTTTATCCAAATATGTTCATACCAGGAATATTCGGAACGAGAGATTTTAATTCACTCATTATATATCCTTCAGATTCATTCAATGCTCTTTTTATAATATCTTGTAAAAGAACTTCCTGCTCGATAAGACTTAATGAAGAGAAACCTTCATTAAGTTTAATAGAAGTAATATCTTTTTTTCCGTTGGTAGTAATGGTAATTATATTATGAGGATCAGAAGTTGTGAAAGAAGTGGACTCAACCTTTGTTTTAAGGTGATTAACTTTTTCTTTTATATCACCTAGTTTGGATAAAATGTCGAACATAAGATGTAATTATTTTTTAAAAGGCAAAACTAAAGAAGAAAATCTATATAGATTCAATAGGTTTATATAGATCCCCGCAAATAGTATTAAACTGGGCACCAGTAACGGAAGCCAGAATATTAAATTTATTTTCTAAAAAGCGCACTCCCAGTAAGGACATAATTAACGATTCTTTATTGTCTATTAGAACATTATCCGCAGGAGAAAGGTTTAAATTCTTAGCTTTTATTAAATCCATTAAAAAGACATTGTGCGCTCCACCACCAGTAACTAAAAGGGTTTCATTATCAAAAATATGGTTAGAAATCTGAAACACGACATGCTCATAAAATGTTCGCAATTTATCTTCAATGCTCAAATTGGTATTATCAAGAATATCGATGAGCTCTCGAGAAAAACCATTATCCAGACTTTTAGGAGAGGGAAGACCGAAAAAAGGTAGAGTATTTAATCGTTTCAAACTAGCTAAATCTAATTGTCCAATCCTAGCTAGTTCACCATCTTTATCATATGCCAATCCTTTTATCTGTGCATAATGATTAATTACTTGATTACAAACACCTAGATCAAAAGAAACAATATTATCTTTTTCTTTAATAGAAATATTCATAATACCGCCTAGATTTAAGCAGTACTTGACATCTGGAAAAAAAAGCAAATCGCCAATTGGTACAATAGGAGCGCCTTGACCACCAGCAATCATATCTTTTTCTCTTAAATTGTTGATTACAGGAATCCCTGTCAAATCAGCGATAGTCTGTCCGCACCCAATTTGTAAGGTCTGTTTTTTCTCTGGGTAATGATATACCGTGTGACCATGCGAAGCGATAAAATCAAGAGAATAAATTTTTTGTTGCTGCAAGTAAGCTCTACAAGATTTGCCCACCCATTGACCGAAATCAAAATTAAATTGTTTCAATTCATCGGAAGAAAAAGATCTACAATTCATTAGAGAACCTAAAATGCTTTCTGGAAAAGCGATTGTTTCGCTAGAAAGAATTTTATAGGAATAAACATCTTTGTCAACCGTGATACAAGAATAACAAACATCTAATCCATCTAAGGAAGACCCAGACATAAGACCTAAAGAATAGTAATTGTGCAGCACTTCTACAATCTAAGTAAATGTTTTATAAGACTGAAATGGCGAAAAGGAGGATAGCGAAAAAATAAATCAATCCATGTGAAAGAGCGCATAATACTGCGCTGATGGCTAAAGCAAAGAAAGCTATTGAAACCATGATAGTGTCCGAGACCACTAGTGCCCACTCCGCCGAAAGGCATTTTACTATTGGAGAAATGAATCATAGTGTCATTAATGCAGGCTCCGCCCGATGGAAATCGAGCAAGAATAGCCTGGGCCCAAGAATTTGAACCAAAAACATACAATGCTAAGGGTTTTTCTTTCGAGAGAAAAGAAGGCAAATCCTCCACTTGTTCAAAGGTCATTACAGGTAAAATAGGACCAAATATTTCTTCCTGCATACACCTATCTGTGATATCTACATTGTCAAGAATCGTAGGGGAAATAAATAAATTAGATTTATCGTACTTTCCCCCAAATTTTATTTTCCTTTGATCAATTAAATTAACCAATCGCTCCCAAGCATTTGCATGAATAATCCTACCATAATGAGCAGAATGAGAAGATTTAGCTCCATAAAGCTTTTTTATTTCTTTGACCATAGCCTCTACCAATTCTTTATGCACAGATTTGTGCACTAGTACAAAATCAGGAGCGATACAAGTTTGACCGGCATTCATAAATTTACCCCAAACAATGCGCAAAGCAGTCCGTTTGATGTCGGCAGATTTATCAACTATGCAAGGACTTTTTCCGCCGAGCTCTAACACCACAGGAGTTAAGTTCTCGGCAGCAGCCGCTAAAACTTTTTTTCCTACAGAGGTACTGCCAGTAAAAAATATTTTATCAAAAGGCAACTTCACCAATTCTTGACTTTGTTTTGCATCGCCAGAAAGGAAAGAAATAAAGTCGGCATTAAAAGAAGCAAAAATCTTCTCCAAAATTTCATTCGTATTTAAGGTGTGCTCAGAGCCTTTAACTATGGCGCAGTTGCCGCCTGCAATAGCACCAATCAAAGGAAGAAGAGCTAACTGAAATGGGTAATTGAAAGGCGCAATAATTAAACATAATCCCAGAGGGTCATATTGAATATAGCTTTGCGATGGCAATAAATAAACAGGAGAAGAGACGCGTTTAGGTTTAGACCAAGAATTTAATTTAGAAATAAACAGGTCAATTTCGTTTAACACTATGCCCATTTCAGAGAAAAAGCTTTCCTCTTTTGATTTTTTCAAATCAGCAAAAAGAGCAGCGTATACCTCATCTTCTAATTCTAAAATTGATTTCTTAAGAAGACGCAGTTGTTTAAGCCGAAAATCAACAGGCTTGGTTTTTTGACTCGAAAAAAAAGTTTTTTGATTTGAAAAGAGTAAATTTATGTTGACTTCCTTCATAGCTGTAAAATAGAATTAACCTAACTGAGATCCAAAAGACCTCGTTTTATAAATATCAATTTTTTTATGAATAAATTTAAACCATAGTGGTGGGACTAAACTCAATAGCATCATACCAGGATAGCCAGTTGGCATTTGAGGGCTTTCATCAAAATGCCTCAAAATTTGATATTTACGGCTAGAAATATAGTGATGATCTGAGTGACGAGACAATTCAAACAATAGAATGCGGCCAATGGGGTGATTTGAATTCCAAGAATGCACGGGCATAGTACGTTCATAGTCTCCGTTAATTTTAAGTTTGCGGCGAAGCCCATAGTGCTCTATATAGTTTACTGTCTCTAGAAGGAGAACCCCCAATGTCGCAGCTAACATAAATCCAATTAAAGCAACCCAGCTAAACCAAAAATAAATCAGAGTAAGAAAGCCAATTTGAACGACTGTGAAAACAATCATTTGGTTGTGAAAAGAAATTATTTTTCTCCCTTTTCGCTTCAAGAGATTAGCCTCTATCTGCCATGCAGAGATCCATCCAGTAAAAATGGATCGAACATAAAATGCATAAATAGATTCACCTTTTCTAGCGGAAGCGGCATCTTCGTCTGTACTAACATTCTGGTGGTGACCGTAATTGTGCTCAATAAAAAAGTGCATATAAAGCGAAGTCATTAAAAGAGCCTTGCTGAAGAGTTTTTCATACCACGCAGATCTATGTCCGAGCTCGTGGGCTACATTGATTCCAAAGATGCCGCAAGCCAGGCCCATAGCTATAATATGCCCAACAACGATGTAGTTAAATTCAGTAACAGTCGCAAGTGTGGTTAAAAAGTAAAAAAGAAGCCCAAATTGAATAGGAACAAAAAGATAAACCAGCCCATCGTAAAAAAAAGATGATTTAGCGCTGGTTTCCTCTTCGATAGTCATATTATATGTAGAAGCTTTGGTAAAAAGTTCCAAAACAGGAATAACGGTAAACAAAAAGAACAAAGCACTGTAGGCCAAAAAATTATTACTCCAAAGAGAAAAAAAAATAAGCAGAGGGACTAAAAAAGAAAAAAGATATTTCGTTTTATTCATGGCATTATTTCAGCGAAATTTGAATCACGCTAGGAATCGGTTTACTGTTCCCGCCATTGGGCCAGTGACTGACAAAATTATCTTTATCTTTAGATGTTTCCCCGGGATGCTGCACGCTGAGAAATAATGTCCTGTAGTCTGGGCTAAAATAGGGGCCCGTGAATTCAGAGGTATTGGGCGCAGATGCTATTTGTACTACTTTTCCAGCATTTTTTCCTTTAACGGGCACCATGAAAAGACCATTGTTTTTAAAAGGAGTGTATTGTTTTTTATTTTGAGATCCGCCAGCGATATCAGAGGTAAACCATAGGTTGTATTGATCATCAAATGCTAAATTGTCGGGACAAGAAAACCCGCTTTCTTCGCCGCCAGTTAGGAAATATTCATGCTTAAATGTCAAAGATCCCGCATCGGCATTTTCTTCCATCAGTTTGAGAATGGCGCCGTGATAGTTGCTTTTAGGCTTATTGTTAGTTAGAGATATGAAGACATCTTTAGATATAGGGTGAATCTCTATGTCCTCGGGTCTATCCAATGGTGTGCCTTTGACCATCTTGGCTGCTGCGCGAGTTTGAATAAGCAGTTCGAGCTGAGTGGAGAAATGCTTCCCTAGCTCCATATGAATCTCTCTATCAAGTGGAGTCCAAATTCCTGCCTCCAAATTTGCTACGTAAAGTACACCTTTATTTAGATTGTCACGACTATCTGATATAAATTTATATAAATGCTCGTTTGGCGAATCATCTCCGGTATATACCACAACTCGACCGTCTTTGGCTCGTGTAGTAGTGGCACACTCATGCGCCATTCTGCCCATGCTGGTATGTTTTTTAGCTTCACCGCTGATAGGATCTATTTCTACTACCCAGCCATAGTGCTCAGGAGGATTGTCATAATAGTTTTCCCAACCCAATTCGCTTTTAAGGTGTGAGGTCATACCTTCATTGAGAACTGTTTCTCCATAAAATAAATCATAATTTTCTTCACAGGTGAGGATGGTATTCCAAGGTGTTTTACCTCCTGCGCAGTTACCCAATGTGCCCATAGCGATTGTTTTACCCATAATTTCCTCATTGTTGGCGAAAGGGATCAGGCTCAATCCGCTGAATCGTCTATTGTATAGACTGTTTTTTATGTAGGTCCATTTTCCTGTTTTATCATCTTTTTTTATATGTACAAGCGATCCTCCTACAGAATACATCTCTTTTTCTATTTCTTCCTTGGTAGGCTTATCAGAAACGTGATCGAGTATCATAAATCTATCTGGAGATTCATGATTAACCCACAATATGCCCTCTGTGCCTGCTTTGGTCAAGGGCACGAAATTGATATAATCATTATTGAAGCCAAAACTCTCTTTTTCTGTCAGAGCATCTTGCCATTTCAGAAGTAAATCATATTGAAGTTCTTTGGTCAGAATAACATCGTCTTCGCTGGAAAAGGCGATACCCTCATAGTCCACTTCAGATAGGCTAGGTTTGTATTTTAATTTAGGCAATTCGGCAGCAAAACTAGTATCCAAAGCAGACACCGCGGTTGTAGCAGAAATAAATTTTAGAAATGATCGACGTTCCATATGAATTAAATTGTTATATGGTGATGGTGTGTAAATATATAACAAATAATAGAAACGACGGATTCGTCCGTATTAAAAAATTGTAATGAAAACTTTCAAGTGATATTTAACTTAGACAATACGCTTGACTATTTCTCGAAATCTCGGAATAATAAACTAGGCTGAATATCGCTATTGTTTTGATATTTACCGCTTTTATATTGATCATGCGCGCCATCAATATTATGGTAGTAGATTTGGCAAATCTCTACACCAGGGTAGATGCGCAGGGGCTGGATGACAAAGATTTCAAGCGTCCAGAAGCCAGAAAAGCCTACATCGCCGAAACCAGCAGTGACGTGAATAAACATACCTAGTCTTCCGATGCTACTTCTACCTTCTAGCATAGGAACATGAGACTTGGTTTCGGTAAACTCAAGCGTGCGACCTAGATAGAGTTTATGGGGCTCTAGCAGAAGACCTTCTTCGGGAATAATAAGCTTGCTCGCGGTGTTTTCCTTTTTCATATCGAGTTCGTGATGGTCATAAACCATCAATTCGTTATGAAGTCGAAGATTATAGCTATTGGGATTTAGCTGAGCGGGGCTATACGGCTTAATTATAATGTCTTGGCCAATGCGTTTTTCTATTTCTTTTCCGCTGAGTATCATGGTTCACTTTTAAGGGAGCACAAAGTTATCGAAACTTATTTAAAAATTACCGATAGTTCATAAAAATCTCATAAATAGCATTCCCTAAAAAAAAACATGAAAAGCGAATACTATTTGACATATTAGCAACTCAAGGTTGATTCAAACTAAGGCCATGTAGGCGAAATATTCAATATAGGTTATTCCTGCTCCCCACAGGCCATAAAACAGGCCAAATAGGTTCTCAAGTGAAGCCGCATATCTACCCTGACCAAATCATTGTCTTTAGGGCCAGGCTCATATTGATTTTCACCTGCCTAGGGCCATTAAAACATAATATAGAGTCCAAGAAACTATCTAATCCTGCAAAAAGTAATGCAAAAAATGAGAACATTATTTTTTACTAAGACTTAAAGCGTATTCAGAAACGGCATATATCTCATCGGGAGTCAAAATATTTTTATAAGGAGCCATGGCTCCTTTGCCGTTGGTGACTTGGTGGATAATTTCATCTAATGACTTCATGGTCTGCGTAATGTCTTTGGCCCCGCCGAAGCCCATTTTGCCGTCCATTCCATGACAGGAGGTACACCTATCCATATAAATTGCTTTTCCGTCGCGCTTGGATGGGGCGTCTTCTTTTTTTTCTAATTTACAGGCGATGATAGTAAGTAGCAAGCAGAATGCAAAAAAAGCATTAATTGTTGATTTCATATTGGGCGTGTTGGATTTTATATAAAACATAGATATAGTATTCTTAAATGGCGCGGCTGTAAAGTTCAAGATTGCTTGTATCGCCGACCCTTCAAAGAGATTTTTCTGTCCGAAAAAAGATTGAAAAATGAGTTTAATAAAGCTCTTTATCCTTGATTTCACTATCATGGAGTTTCACTTTTTTATTTGAGGTTTTTCTCATTCGCATGTTGAGCATTTCTATAAAAAGAGAAAAGATAATACCAAAGTAGAGATATCCTTTAGGAATACTATGTACTGCCACAGAATCTAGAATACGCAAATGCGCCATGTGTGCTCCTTCGGCCACTAACATTACGCCGATGAGGATGAGAAAGGACAGTCCAAGAACTTGTATCGTGGGATGATTATTGACAAAATCGGATACGGGACCGGCAAATTTGAGCATAATCAAAATAGAGATGACAACAGAAATAATCATAATTTCCATGCCTGTAGCATAGCCAAAACCAACGGGCGGAGGCGCAAGACTCACCAAGCCTATCGCTGTCAATATAGAATCAAAGGAGAAGACTAAATTCAGAAGCGCTATTTGAACAATGGCCTTAGAGACAGAAGACGCCGTTTTACCCGAACTATGCTCTGCGCCTTCCATTTTATCGTGTATCTCAGATACCGCTTTGTAAAGAAGGAAAAGTCCTCCGAAAAGAACGATTATACTTTGGCCTGAAATTCCGACATCGAGAAACTGGGTGTCCAGGGACAGAAAGGGTTGATTGAGCTTGAGAATCCACGTCAGACCAAAAAGCATGAGTATTCTAAATAGAAGTGCGAGAAATAAACCAATTCTCCTCGCCTTAGGCCGATCAGCTTCCTTGAGCTTACCCGTGACGATAGAGATAAAAACGATATTATCTATACCTAGAATAATTTCTAGAAAAGTCAGCGTAAGAATAGCCATCAATGAGGCGGTCGAGAAAAGAGAAGTCTCCATTTAATTAAAGCGCTTTTTGAATGATAAATTTATTAGTACTTCGCCAGCGAAAGTAATATAGAAAAATTAAATGCTACAAGGATAGTAATTTCGGAGAATATTAGAGAGTGAACTATTTTTATGGATATTCAATGAATGAAAATGAAATCAGAGATTTCAATAGAGAGTGACAGAGCCACAGACTTTGTTGAATGTTCAATCACCGCTTGTTGGTCGCCCACTAACGTGGAGATGTACTATAAAAATTTAACGCAGAAATTGGTGCTACGGTTTCTCTGCCAGTATGCATACATGAAATCAAAGACACCACTTCGTTTGTGTCTGCGCTAGTCAGAGGCCAGTCTGAATGGGATATCTAGCAGGGCAAATTTTTCAAAAACTCACATCAAATTTTCTCCTATAAACTGCAATTTCACCAAGCGAATATCATCTTCTGGTAAATCGTCGTCTATGAAGTTTTCATAACACTCTTTGATATCACCCGTTTCATTTTTTTGGAAAAACTCCATCATTTCATCTATAACTTCATCGTCGAGTATTTCTTTCAAATAATATCTGATATTGAGTTTTGTTCCATTGAGCACTATAGATTCCAATTCATCTACTAAATCAGAAAATTTCAACCCCAATTCTTTAGCAATCGTTTCTAAAGATATTTTTTTATCAATAGCCCCTATGATTTTGACTTTATCGTTACTTTTATTCACGATCGTTTTAACCATGACATCATCTGGCCTAATAATGTCATTTTCTTCTACATAATCTTTGATAACAGGGCAGAAAGCCAATGCATACTTAGCAGCCATGGCTTTGGTGACACCCGTTATATGGCTAAATTCCTCCTCTGAGATAGGATATTTTAAGCACATTTCTTCTAGGGATGGTGCTTGGATAAGCACATATGGCGGTTTATTGGCCTTTTTTGCTTCTATTTTTCTTATATCTAAAAGAATATTATAGAGCTCTTTGTCCATGCTAGAGTTATTGTTCCCCGCTAAGACGATCTCACCCTCGCTTTCATAGTCATGATTCAGCGATATTTCTATTTTAAAAGGTTCTTTTAAATAGGCTCGACCTTTATCTGTCAACTTTAATGTGCCATATTCTTCTACTTCTCTGTAGACCAATCCATGAATCACGGTAGTGCGAAGCACGGATGTCCAATAGTGTTCGTTTTTATCTTTCCCCTGTCCAAAGAAAGGCATAAGGTCGTGCTTATAGGACGCCACCCCATCGGATTTTATTCCTAGAGCGATATTCATAATGTGAGGCAGATAGTGCGCTTCAATACAGGAGTTGATTATATTGAGCGATAAGGATATGTCTTCTGTTACATTGACCTTTTCCTTAGGTTTGGCGCAGTTGTCGCACATTTTCCCTTCGGTGCAGGCTTTACTATCATATTCTTCGCCAAAATAATTGAGCAAAAACTTTCTTCTACATTCTCCCGATTCTATATAAGCGACAGTTTCATCTATAAGTAGCATACCGCGTTCGCGTTCAGTTACCGTTTTATCACTCAGCATTTTTTCTACCTTCGTGATATCTTTATAATTGAAATAGGCAATACAATTGCCCTCTAGACCATCGCGTCCCGCTCTGCCAGTTTCCTGATAATAGTTCTCTAGAGACTTGGCTATATTGTAGTGAATGACAAATCGTATATCGGGCTTGTCTATTCCCATTCCAAAGGCCACGGTAGCTACAATGACATGGATATCTTCGTTTAGAAATTGATCTTGGGTGTTCGCTCTTAGCTTAGCTTCTAGTCCTGCATGATACGGCGCTGCCTTTATGCCATTGAGGCAAAGAGTCTCCGCTATCTTTTCCGCAGACTTTCTATTTAGAACGTATATAATGCCCGTCTTACCTTCTTGGGTTTTAATAAATTGAATGATGTTTTTAACCGCCCAGTCATCGTTAATTTTATATCGTATTTCATAATAAAGGTTCGCTCTATTAAATGATGAGACGAAAAGATTATGTTGTTTAAGGCTGAGGTTTTTTACAATATCTAGTTGCACCTTAGGTGTGGCAGTAGCAGTGAGAGCCATAATCGGTACATGATAGGGAATCTTTTTAATCGCATCTTTTATCTTTCTATATTCAGGTCGGAAATCATGACCCCACTCAGAGATACAATGGGCTTCATCGATGGCCACAAAGGAAATTTTAAACGACTTTAAGAATTCTATATTATCAGGCTTAGCTAAGGTTTCGGGGGCGATATAAAGCAGCTTAGTCTTACCATCTTTTACATCTTGTTCTACGGCTCTTTTCTGGCCTACATTGAGTGTACTATTATAGAAATGTGCTACATTTTCATTTTCGTTGTAATTTCGAACTAAATCCACCTGATTTTTCATAAGAGCTATCAATGGAGATACAATAACAGCGGTCCCTTCAGAAATAATTCCGGGTAACTGGTAGCAAAGCGACTTACCGCCCCCAGTGGGCATTAGCACAAACGTATCTCTACCAGAGAGTATAGACTCTATGATTTTTTCTTGTTCTCCTTTGAACATGTTAAATCCAAAATTCTTTTGAAGTAGCTCGGAGAGCTGTATTTGAGATGTTGTATTTCCTGCCATTAGCAATATAATTCGACTTTAAAGATAATATTTTTTTAACAAATGCAAGATAATTATACACCATTAAGAAATATGCCTCTACATCCATAGTGTCAGATAATTTTGCAGAAATAATAAAAAGAACACTCGTGATTATTCTGATTTTAGATACGTCTACTAAAAAAATGTCTTTGGCTTTGTTAGATTTAGAAAGTCAAGCTATACTGGCAACTTATCAAGAAGAGACGGAAGAAAATAGTCATGCTAAGAAAATAAATTTAGCGATTATTCAATTATTGGAACAGACAGCCCATAAATTTACAGATCTTTCTGCTGTAGCTATCAATGAAGGACCGGGCTCATTTACGGGTTTGCGCGTGGGGTCTTCGACGGCCAAAGGGATCTGTTTTGCCCTCAATATACCGATGATAGCTATCTCTGGGCTAGTGGCCTATGGAAATTATCTATACTCAGAAAAACCAGATGATGTGACCGATGTATTTATTCTTATAGATGCCCGTCGATCAAACTATTTTTATACTCATATATCTGAATATGGTCAAGAAGCTACACCAGCATTTAACTCTTTGGCGAATATTGAAAATGAGGCAAAAGAATGTCAGCATCCGCGGATTTATTATATAGACAAAATGGATATAGTACAACTTAGCGCTGAAAAACTTAAGCAGGCGGTATTGGAAAAATGGAAATCGCAGGATTTTGTTCACTTGACAAGCTTTGAACCCATGTATTTAATCAATAATTATTTAGTGAAGAAATGATTTTTGATCCCATTCTACTGCAAAAATACAGATTGATGTATCTTAAACTTAGAGCAATCACTGGCCCTAGTCGATATTATATATTAAATATTATAAAGAATAATCCTGAGATCAACGTAACGGGTTTAATAGAAATAACCAATATGGAGCAGCCCATAGTCAGCCAGCATTTAGCTGTTTTGAAAAAGGCAAGCCTGGTATATTCCGTAGTGCATTTGAAAGAAAGAAAATACGCTATCCGCGCAGAAGAGCTAGATAGCTTAATCCAATTCTGTTATCAAATACGGCATGGAAAAGGGAAAACAGACCTGGCGCTAAATAACGCTTATTCAACCTTGTTAGAGGGATATCGGTATTTGAAATTTCTTTTACAGCCAGGCAGATTGGTTTTGATGGAATTATTAGATAGGACTCAAGGATCTAGCGTAAACGAATTGTCTGAACTGAGCAAACAATCTCAATCAATAGCTTCACAAAACTTAAAAATTTTAACCAAACTAGGTGTCATAGCAAAAAAAACAGAGGGAAGAAAAAGCTTATTTTATATCAATAATGAGCGAATGGAATTTCTAAAGAGAATTTTTTAATATCGCAGGTTGCGGTATAAAATAGACAAGAAACATGTCTATGTGATAAGCTAAAATCAAATGAAATTATACGGAAAGCTACCTTTGTAGGGTATGAACAGATTGATTTGCTTTTCTTTTTTTATAGTGCTTTTAGGATTATCCTCTTGTAGTATATTTAAAAAGAAATCTAATCCAAGCACAACAGTTAAAGCTAAAAATAAAGCGGGAAAGCGAGCCCTATTAGAAAAATATACTAAATTAATTGGAGAGGATGTAAGCGATGAAAAACTTTATGGCTTCATAGATGAATGGATAGGAACCCCATATAAATTTGGAGGTAAAACCAAAACAGGCGTGGACTGTTCCAACTTTAGCTGTGAATTACTCAGAGAAGTATACGAATTTCCACCAAATTTTTATTTTCCTACTTCGAAATTGACCGATCAAGGAAAAAAAATTGACAAATCTTCAGCCCGAGAAGGTGATTTAGTATTGTTTTCAATAAATCAATCTTCAAAAGTATCGCACGTGGGCGTATATCTGGCAAATGAAAAATTTGTGCATGCCAGCACAAGTAAAGGCGTGATGATAAATTCCTTAAATGAGGATTATTATAAAAAGCGATTTGCTTTCGTCCTCCGTATTAAAAAATAATGAAAATTAAAACTTCCAGTACCGCTTCCGGTATGCATTAGCTTTGGCTTAATTATTACATTTTGCCCTTAGATCTGTTTACTCACTATTATCACTTACATCGAGCTAACCTGGATCCATCATTCAGATAGATGGCTCTCCTTACTTTCCTGCGTTGCCAGGTGCTTTTCAAATTTATTATAAATCATGAGAACCAAGAGGCCGAATACAATAGCCGTAATAATCAATAAATTATTAATAATACCCTCTACGGAAAAAGATATTCTTAGTAAGATAGTAGAAATAATAAATCCTGAATTCCGGATGACTTTATGAAACTCGTCTGTATGAAAAAAAGACACTAGGAGCAAGATAACATCCGCAATGATCAAAATATTAAAAAACTGCTCAAAGAAAATATTATTAATATTCTTAAAAGAAAGAGGATGTAAATCAATGGGCTGAAAGATGCCGACACTCCAGTGCAGAAAAGCATAGACTGCACAGATAAATAATATAGGCACCAAGGCGGTCGCTATCCATTTTTTAGCGTTAATAAATTTAGATATACTAGCAGAAGGATTTACGTCTGATTCAACGGCCCTGTAGATTTTGGTTCGCTGAATATGAAAGAGGTAGATGAGACAGAATAGAAGGATGGATGCTACGAGGTCATAGGTAAATTGTAAATCATTTTTTATTCTGAACCAATCCGTCGAAAGGGACAAAACCGAGAGGTCCTTAAACAAGCGCCGAATGATGATGAGGGTGATAATTTCATATTGCTTGGAGATATAGATGGAGGTAGACTTCGGCAGATAGTAAACCAAGAGATAGACCTCATACACTAGAATGAAAGAAAAGGGCGTATAAATAGCCGCTATCGGATTTTTTAATAAATTATTAGGCTCACTGAGGGCTATAATATTAAAATTCACCAATCCTATCAATACTAGGTGAATAATAAAACTGACTAAAGCTATCCATAATATCGC
>Ga0078894_10002255_pt1 | contig 14573 bp, 15 predicted proteins | sample LauGreSu1BDMLBSD_2_FD_67506 | JGI IMG/M metagenome (GOLD analysis project Ga0078894, IMG submission 67506) | Freshwater lake microbial communities from Lake Michigan, USA - Su13.BD.MLB.SD (version 4) (version 4) | ecosystem: Environmental > Aquatic > Freshwater > Lake | place: Lake Michigan... | reverse complement strand
ATCACTGCCGATCGACCGTGGTCCAGATCGAGGACCGGCGTAAAGCTGAGATCAACGCCGACTTCACGAAGTTCGCTTCCGATCACTCGACCCAGCCGCGTGGCCTCCTGGCAGGCAGCCAGAGGATCCTCGTCCCAAAGCTGCCCCAACTCCCGCATGGGCGGCACTGCGGTAAATCCCTTCAGAAACCGCTGCACCCGGCCGCCTTCGTGGTCCACACAAATGAGCAGCGCCGGGCTTCTGAGCGCACGAATTTCTGCGCACAGCGCCCGGACCTGATCCCGATCAGTGAAATTCCGCGTGAACAGGATGACCCCGCCCACCATCGGGTGCACGAGACGTTCGCGCTCGACGTCGGTCAGCGAAGTGCCTGCGACGTCAACAACCACCGGGCCCGGGGCGCGGTCTAGAGGGCTATTCGGGAAGGACATGGGTGGATATCTGCTCAAGGACAACGAAGGCCATGACATGGTCGGATTCGTCGGAGAGCGATACATGCGCAATGAGTTTTCGCTCTTCGAGGTAAGGCGCGAGTTCCTTCCGCGCGCGGGCGAAGGGTTTTCCCCGTCTGTCGTTAAGAATTTCGAGCGACAACAGGGTCATGGGCCCCCGCAGCCCTAGCCCCAGCGCCTTGCTGAACGCCTCCTTGGCTGCAAAGCGCTTGGCCAGGTACCGCGCGGCGTACCCTGAACCGTGTGCACCGCGCGAACGCCGGCGCAAAAACTCGGTCAGCTCGTCAGGGCCGAGTACCCGGCGTGCGAACTTGTCACCCCAACGCTCAAGCAGCTTCTCGATGCGATGCATGGCCACGATGTCGCTGCCGATACCATAGATCACACCGCGGCTCCCGCAGCCGCCTCGCGCATGAGTCGCTTCATCTCACGAACAGCCTCGCGAATTCCGACGAAAACCGAACGCGAAACAATCGCATGACCAATGTGGAGTTCGCGTACGCCCTGAAGCGCAGCCACAGGCTGCACATTCACATAGTTGAGCGCATGCCCCGCGTTGAACCGCATGCCAAGCGAGCGGACGAGGTCACCCGCTCGACGTATCCGCGCAAGTTCATGCCGTACCGCCGCACTTTCAGCATCCCGCCCCTGTTGGTGAAACGCGTGCGCATAGGGGCCGGTGTGAATCTCGCAGACCCGAGCACCAATGCGCGCTGCCGCCTCGATCTGCGGCGCCTCGGCGTCGATAAACACACTGGTCACAATGCCGGCGCCCGCCAGCCTCGCCACCACTTCACGCAGGCGCGCTTCCTGCGAAACGATATCCAGGCCGCCTTCGGTGGTGATTTCATGCCGCCCCTCGGGCACCAGCATGGCCATCTCGGGCGCGAGTGAGGCGGCAATTTCAACCATCTCATCGGTTGCAGCCATCTCAAGATTGAGCTTGATATGGGTGAGCTCGCGCAGCCGCCGCACGTCAGCGTCCTGGATATGCCGCCGATCTTCGCGAAGATGGACCGTGATGCCATCGGCTCCACCAAGATGGGCCTCCACCGCCGCCCACACCGGATCGGGTTCGTAGGTGCGTCGTGCCTGTCGGATGGTGGCGACGTGGTCGATATTGACGCCGAGTTCAATCATGGGGAGAGCTTGTGAAGGTCGATAAGCACCTGCCTGGTGCGAAGCGGATACCCCTCCAGCTGATGCGAGAGGATGGCCCGGGCGAGATATTTTGCCTCGCTGCGGCTGTCGGGTGAAGTCAGACGCCCTGCTGCCAGGTCAAGCAAGGTGCGTCCCACCACTGAAGTGTCGCTGCCCGGCTCTGCCACGATGAACCCACTCCCTGGGTGCCATGCGTAACGCATGCCCGCGTGGATGGGCTTCCCCGTCGCATCGATTTCGAGCTCGGGCGCATGACCGGTTTCACGAAGCAATTGCCACTCGAAGGCGCGCAGCGTTTCCTCGAGCGGCGCCCCTTCGGCAAGCGCTGCGAGCGTGGCCGAATAGGCGTCAAAGAGGGCCGGATGCGCGTCTTCTCTGGGCAGCATGCGAAGCAGCAGTTCGTTGGTGTAAAACGCACAAAGCAATGCATCGCCTTTGGGCGGCTGTATGCCACCTAGCCATTCGGCCGTATTGAGGGTGCGCAGTTCGCCCTGCCCTGACCACACCGCCGAGATGGGCTGGAACTGGAGCAACACCGCCCTGAGCGCGGATCCCGGTCGCTTTGCGCCCTTGGCCACCACCCCCACCCGCCCGTGGTCGCGCGTGAATAAATCAACGACGAGGCTGGTTTCCCGGTATGGCGTGGAATGGAGAACAAACGCCGTGTCGCGAACCTTACTCGTAGCCATGGGCGCGAAGACTGGCCTCGGAATCGGCCCAGCCTGACCTCACTTTCACAAACAGCTCGAGATAGACCCGACATCCGAAGAGCTTCTCCAGCTCGGCGCGGGCATCCGTTGAGAGTCGCCGGATGCGTTCACCACCGTGGCCAACCACAATGCCCTTCTGGGCATCACGCTCCACCAGCACGCTGGCGAATACCCGCTTGAGCGAGGGCAACTCCTCAAAACGCTCGATTTCCACCGTGCTCTGGTACGGCAATTCGTCGCCCAATTGCCGAAAGAGCTTCTCGCGAATCATTTCGGCTGCGAGAAACCGCTCGCTCCGGTCGGTGAGCGCATCGGCTTCGAACAGGGGCGGTCCCTCAGGCAGTCGCTGTACGCATAGTCCGATCAGGGTATCGATCTGCCGCCCAGTGCGGGCGCTGACCGGAATGATTTCATCAAAACCATAATCGGCCTGGAGCTTTTGCACCATGGGCAGCAACCGCGACTTGTCGGGTACCTGATCGATCTTGTTCAGGACCAGCAGCCGGGGCTGGGCGCGGCTCAGCCGCCGTGCAAACGCCTCGTCGGCTGGGGTCCAGGACTGGGCATCGCAGACGAGAAGCGTGACATCAGCGTCTTCAGCCACCTGCAGCGCAGTTCGGTTCAGCACCCGATTGAGCGCCCCCCCCACCCGTGTCTGAAAGCCCGGACTATCCAGGAACAACAGCTGCGCGTCGTCTCGGGACAAGACGCCGACGATCCGGTGCCGGGTGGTTTGCGGTCGATCCGATGTGATGGAGAGCTTCTGCCCGACCAGGCGGTTCAACAGCGTTGATTTACCGACGTTGGGGCGGCCTACAATCGCAACGGATCCGCAACGATGCATCGGTAGCGACTGCGGCCTCAGGCGGCTTCAGCGGCCGGCCCAGCCGGCTCGCCCACCGTCTGCGGCGACGTACCGGGCACGGCGCCCGGTACGGATTGCGAGGCGACAAGCTGCGCCGCCACCGCCGCGGGCGCGTCGGGAGCCGCCTGACGTGTGCTGCGCGTTCGGCGCGTGACGACCGATGCGGCTTCGGCCGCGTCGAGCGCCAGGCGCGCAGCCGCCTGCTCAGCCGCACGACGACTGCCGCCGCTTCCCAGCACCTGGATGCCAAGTTTTGGCACGGAACACTCCACTTCGAAGGTCTGGCTGTGGGCCGCGCCATGTGTTGCCACGACTGCATAAACCGGTAATGGCAGCTTTTTGCCCTGCAGATGCTCCTGTAGCAGCGTCTTCGCATCCTTCCCAAGGGTGCGCGGGTCAACCGATTTGAGAATGGGATCGTAGAGCGCCCGAATGGCGTCTGATGCACGGTCGAACCCGGCATCGATGAAAATCGCGCCGATCAGGGCCTCGACTGTGTCACCCAGAATGGAGGGGCGCCGCGTGCCGCCGCTTCGGATCTCGCCTTCACCCAGGAGCAGATGGCGGCTAAGGCCCAGTCGGTGGGCAATATCCACCAAGGCCTGCTGCTTCACCAGGTTGGAGCGCAACCGCGACAGGTCGCCCTCATCAAGCTTTCCAAATCGCTCGAAAAGCAGCGACGCCATCGCGCAGTTGAGCACCGAATCGCCCAGGAACTCCAGGCGCTCGTTGTGCGGTTGGCCATAGCTGCGATGCGTGAGGGCCTGGCGAAGCAGGGTTGGCTCGCCAAAGGCATGCCCCAAGGTCTGCTCGAGTGTTTCGAGCGGTTCACTCAAGAATTCGCTCCTGGGGACCGGACTGGGCGATTCATCGCGCATGCCGGCCTCGTGCTCAGTGAAATCGGCCGATACGGCCAAAGTCACCGAAATTCATCCAGATGAAAAACGCCTTGCCGACGATGTTCTGCTCGGGGACAAACCCCCAGAAGCGACTATCGAGACTGTTTTCACGGTTATCGCCCATCACGAAATAGTGCCCGGCTGGTACCGTGCAATCAAGCCCGGAACCCCGATAGCTGCAACGGTCGATGAAGGGAAACCTTTCCATCGGCTCGATTCGAGACGATTTATTCAACTCTGTCAATACCTTATGAGGGATATTTCCGAGTGTTTCTGAATATTGAGGATACAGGATCAGCCGCCGCCTGTCTTCAAACTCGCCTGCAGTCGTGAGCGGGACCGCCTGACCGTTGATGCTGAGGCGCCCATCGGCGTACACCAGGCGATCGCCAGGCAAAGCCACCACACGCTTGATGTAGTCGACAGACGGATCGCGCGGATAGCGAAACACCATGACATCACCACGCTTGGGCGACCCCACCTCGATCACCTTGGTGTTGATGACCGGCAGGCGCACGCCATAGGTGTACTTGTTCACCAGAATCAGATCGCCCACAAAGAGGGTGGGCAACATGGACTCGGAGGGAATCTTGAAGGGCTCTGCGACAAACGAACGCAGCATGAACACCACGGCAATGACCGGAAACAGACCCGCCGTGTACTCGAGCCAAAGCGGCTGACGCTCGAGCTTGGAGCGAAGTCCCTCGCGCTCCTCGGCCCGCGTGTCGGCCGACACACCGGCCGGCGCCGCACTTGCATCGAATCGCTCGAGCGCCTCGCGAGCCGCTGCCAGTCGCCGTGGACGGAAGACGAACCGGTCGGCCAGCCACGCTGCAAACGTGACCAGAACCAGCATAAACAGGATGAGCGCGAAATTCATGAACGATCCGATCAGCGGTCTTCAACCTGGAGCACGGCGAGGAATGCCTCCTGCGGAATCTCCACCGATCCCACCTGTTTCATCCGCTTCTTTCCTGCCTTCTGCTTCTCGAGGAGCTTCTTCTTCCGTGAGATATCACCGCCATAGCACTTGGCAAGCACGTTTTTGCGAAGCGCCTTCACGTTCTCGCGCGCAATGATGTTCGAGCCGATCGCGGCCTGAATGGCCACGTCGTACATTTGCCGCGGAATGAGTTCTCGCATTTTGGAGACCAGTTCGCGACCGCGGCTTTGGGACACCATTCGATGAACGATGAGAGACAGAGCGTCGACTTTGTCGCCGTTGACCAGCACGTCCATCTTCACGACGTCCGACGCGCGGTATTCCCGAAATTCGTAGTCCATCGAGGCGTAGCCTCGGGAGATCGACTTCAGCTTGTCGAAGAAATCCAGCACGATCTCGTTCATCGGCAGGTCGTAGCTGAGATGTACCTGACGGCCGTGGTAGGCAAGATTGGTTTGAACCCCGCGCTTGCCGGTGCACAGGGTCATCACCGCCCCCACATACTCCTGTGGAACGAAAATGGTGACCGACACCACCGGCTCCCGGATCTCTTCGATCTTGGAGGGGTCGGGCATTTTCGAGGGGTTTTCCACCCTCAGCAGGGTTCCATCGCGCATCAGTACTTCATAAACCACGGTGGGAGCCGTGGTGATGAGTTCCATGTCGAATTCTCGTTCGAGCCGCTCCTGGACGATGTCCATGTGAAGCAGGCCCAGGAATCCGCAGCGAAACCCAAACCCCAGCGCCTGGGACACCTCGGGTTCAAACTGGAGCGACGCATCGTTTAACTGAAGTTTCTCGAGCGCCTCGCGCATCGCCTCATATTGATTGGCTTCCACCGGATAGAGCCCGGCAAACACCGAGGGCTTGATTTCCTTGAAGCCGGGTAGCGGTGAGGTGGCTGGCGCGCGCTCCATGGTGATGGTGTCGCCCACCCGCGCCGCCTTCAGCTCCTTGATCCCGGCAATGACAAAGCCCACATCACCGGCTGTGAGCTGCTCGCGAGACACGGACTTGGGCGTGAACACGCCAACCTGTTCGCAGGGGTAAGACATTCCGGTTGCCATAAGGCGAATCCGGTCCTTGGGGCGGAGCACTCCGTTGACCACGCGCACCAGCATCACCACACCGACGTAGTTGTCGAACCAGGAATCGATGATCAGCGCCTGAAGCGGCGCATCGGGGTCACCCTTGGGCGCTGGAATGCGCGCAACGACGGCCTCGAGAATGTCGTCGACGCCCATGCCGGTTTTTGCGCTGGCCTGAATGGCGCCTGACGAATCGATGCCGATCACGTCTTCGATCTCGGCGGCCGCCTGCAGGGGGTCGGCCTGTGGCAGATCCATCTTGTTGAGAACGGGCACCACCTCGACGCCGAGCTCGATGGCGGTATAGCAGTTGGCAACGGTTTGCGCCTCAACGCCTTGCGAGGCGTCAACCACCAGGAGCGCCCCTTCGCAGGCCGACAGCGAGCGACTGACCTCGTATGAAAAATCGACGTGCCCGGGCGTGTCAATGAGATTGAGCGAGTACACCTTGCCATCGCGCGCCTTGTAGCTGAGCGCGGCGGTCTGGGCCTTGATGGTGATGCCCCGCTCGCGCTCAAGATCCATGGAATCGAGCACCTGCGCTTCCATTTCGCGATCAGACAGACCGCCACAGCGCTGGATCAGACGGTCGGCAAGCGTTGACTTGCCGTGGTCAATGTGGGCAATGATGGAAAAATTTCGGGTCAGCCGCATGGGCGTATCAGGCTCGGACAAAAGCCGTCACGCCCCGGGCGCGGGGCGTGTTAAGGCAAACCCGAAAGTGTAACAGGCCGGTGTCACCAGCCTGCCGAGTGCCGCTCAACGCGCTGCCGGGCGCACCGGCACGTACTGGGCGCTGTCACCGCGACGAATCAGGAGCACATGGGTGCGGGAGCGGTCGAGCTTGGCCACAATCTCGTTGAATTGCTTGGCCGAGCCGATATCCTGATTGTTCAGCGCCAGAATCACATCGCCTGCACGGATGCCGGCGCGTGCGCCTGCGCCATCGGCCGCTTCAACCAGCACCCCTTGCCGAATACGAAGCTGCTGCTTGCGATCTTCAGAAATGTCGCTGACTGTCACCCCCAGCACATTGGCTGCCCCCCGCTCCTGGTTCTCACCCGGCGCGCCGCGCCCCGATGCTCGGGCACTGCGATCGGGCTCGAGCTCGGCCACGGTCAGGTTGAGGTCGCGGGTGGAACCTTTGCGCCAGACCTGAACCGATACCTGAGTGCCGGGCCGGGTGCCGCCCACCAGACGCGGCAGATCACTTGAACGCTCAATGGGCCGACCGTCGAAGCGCGTGATGATGTCGCCCACCTCCACCCCGCCGCGCTCGGCCGGACTGCCGGCTTCGACCGAGCGCACCAGCGCGCCACTGGCCCGCTGAAGGCTGAGCGCCTCGGCAACATCCTTGGTGACCTCGGCGATACCCACACCGATTCGACCGCGGGTCACCCGGCCGGTATCACGCAACTGATCGGCCACACGCATGGCTTCATCAATGGGAATGGCAAATGAAATGCCCATAAAGCCGCCGGTTCGGCTGTAGATCTGCGAGTTGATACCCACCACCTCGCCCGCCAGATTCAGCAGCGGGCCGCCTGAATTTCCAGGATTGACCGCCACATCGGTCTGAATGAACGGCAGGTAGTCACCCGTGTCCCGGCCCTTGGCGGAAACAATGCCTGCGGTGACGGTGTTGTCCAACCCGAAGGGTGAACCGATCGCCATGACCCACTCGCCGACCCGCAGTCGTGTGGGGTTGCCAATCGGCAGATGGGGCAATCCTGTGGCCTCGACCTTGACCAGCGCCACGTCAGTGCGCCGATCCGACCCCACCAGCCGACCCTTCAACTCACGCTTGTCGGTGAACGTGACATAGATTTCATCCGCGCCCTCGACCACGTGGTGGTTAGTGAGCAGATAACCGTCGGCACTGATCACAAAGCCCGACCCCACGCCTCTCGGAACCTCATCACCCGGGCCTCGGCCCCGCGGCTGTTGGCGCTGATTCGGCGGGAAGAAACGCCGGAAAAATTCGAAGAACGGGTCACCCTCTTCCATGCCCTCAGGCATCTGCGGCCGCTGAGGCGGCGCAGCGCCCTCCTTGACCCGCTCCGTGGTTCGGATATTCACCACCGCCGGGCCAGCTTTCTCCGCGAGGTCCGCGAAGTCTGGCAGTTGCCGGGCCTGGACAGCGCCGACGCCAGCAATTGGCGCCAGCGTGGGCGTTCCGACCGCAGCGAGCCAGGCGATGGAAGCAATGAGGAGAATTTTTTTCATGGAGGCGTCCCGAAGGGGGCTGGAGGATGCTGATTGTCGCGATATGGGGCGACAGGCACCGGAATCAAGTAGAGGTTCGAAGGGGCATTCGGTGTGCAGGCCAGCTCAGTGCGATTTCCCACGTTCCATCCAGACCAGCCATCGTTGAAGTGCCGCCCAGTCGTCGGCCGAGGTGCCAGATGCCTGGATCCTGAGGTCAAGCGGTAACGATTTATTCGCCGGGGAGGACTTCAAACTGTCAACTTCCAGGCGAATCCAGACTGAACGCTCAGCCCGATGCCACTTCGCAGGCACCATCAGGTCACCCTTGCCGGCGAGACCAACGGCGGCGGACTCAGCGCGGTGCGCAGGATCATCACCATGTCCCGGTCGCCAGAAGACGCGCCCCAGGTCATCGACCTGAATGAACCCAACCGGCACTGACTGCCGCCTGCTCAACCCGATCAGAAGCACCGCCAAGCAAATCAAACCGAGCGCCAACGCCAGCGCCGGCCGGTCACTCATCAGCCAGAGCGCCCAGCCCGACGACAGGACAGCCACCACGGTGACCGCCATGCGTTGGCGAGACGCACGAGCGCGATCGTCAACCGCCAGTTGGAAGGCAAGACTCAGAGGAGGGTTCCGCTGTGTGGCACTCGCGAAAGCCGCTCAGACCCGCCGAATGACCAGCGTGCCGTTGGTGCCGCCGAAACCGAAGGAGTTCTTCAGCGCGACGTCAATTTGCATGGAACGGGCCTCGTTGGCGCAGTAATCGAGGTCACATTCCGGATCGGGGTTCTGCAGATTGATGGTCGGAGGCGAAATCTGGTGATGAACGGCCAGCACGGTAAAGACGGTTTCGATCCCGCCTGCGCCACCGAGTGCATGTCCGGTCATGGATTTTGTGCTGTTGACGACCAGCGCGCGCGCCGCCGAATCACCAAGCGCAGCCTTGATGGCGTTGGTTTCATTGCGGTCGCCAAGCGGGGTGGAGGTGCCGTGCGCATTGATGTAGTGGATCTGGTCGCCCGCCAACTTCGCGTTCCGAAGCGCCGCCTGCATGCAGCGGCGAGGCCCGTCCATGTCGGGTGCGGTAATGTGATGCGCATCGGCGCTCATGCCGAAGCCAGCGATTTCGGCGTAAATACGCGCGCCACGCCGACGCGCGTGCTCGTACTCCTCCAGCACCATGACCCCTGCGCCCTCGCCCAACACGAAACCGTCTCGGTCGCGATCCCATGGACGACTTGCCGTAAGCGGGTCATCGTTGCGGGTGGACAGCGCGCGTGCGGCACAGAAACCGCCCAAGCCCAGCGGCGAAATGGTGGACTCGGCACCGCCTGCCACGATGACGTCTGCGTCATCGTGGGCAATCATCCGGGCCGCGTCGCCAATGCAATGCAGGCCGGTTGTGCAGGCACTGACCACCGCATAGTTGGGGCCGCGAAGCCCAAACATGATCGACAGTTGCCCCGAGATCATGTTGATGATCGAACCCGGCACAAAAAACGGCGAGACCCGCCGAACGCCCCGACTGGTGAGTTCAGCATGGGTATCCTCGATCAAGGGCAGTCCGCCGATGCCGGACCCGATCACCACACCGATACGGTCAGCATTAGCCTCGCTTACCTCAATACCGCTGTCACGAAAGGCCTGCGTACCTGCGGCGATACCGTAATGAATGAAGGTATCGAAGTGCCGCGCTTCCTTGGGCGACATGTAGGCGGCGACATCGAAGCCTTTCACCTCGCCCGCGATGCGCGTGGGGAAGCTCGACGCATCGAAGCGCGTAACGGGCCCGATACCTGAACGCCCGGCGACAATGCTGTCCCAGGCGCTGGCGATATCGTTACCAACCGGGCTGATGATTCCGAGTCCAGTGACGACGACGCGACGGGTCACGGGCTACCTCCGATACGGGTGATCGCAACCCCGACGCAGCCAACTGCCTCGGGACTGATGACAGCGGTTGCTGATGCCGCCGACGACAACGCTCAGGCCTTGCTGGAGGCCTTGGTGACGTAGTCGATAGCCTGCTGGACCGTGGTGATCTTTTCGGCCTCTTCGTCGGGAATCTCGGTTTCGAACTCTTCCTCGAGCGCCATCACGAGTTCAACCGTGTCAAGCGAATCGGCACCCAGATCGTCAACGAATGACGATTCGTTCTTGATGTCGGCCTCGTTCACGCCGAGTTGCTCGGCAACGATCTTGCGGACGCGCTGTTCAATGTTTTCCATTTAGATACTCCTCGAAAAAGAGGCCGGCTCCGGACAGGCTGGATGCGCGGCGCGATTGTATAGCAGATGACCCGCCCTACTCCATGTACATGCCGCCGTTCACGTGCAGCGTGACGCCGGTGATGTATCCCGCCTCGCGAGAGGCCAGAAAACGCACTGCACTGGCCACGTCGTTCGGATCGCCGAACCGCCCCAGTGGAATCTGTTGCTGAAGCACTGCCACCTGATCTGGCGAAAGCGCTCGCGTCATATCGGTATCGATGAATCCGGGCGCCACGCAGTTGACTGTGATAGACCGGCTGCCAAGTTCGCGCGCCAGTGCGCGACTCATTCCGGCTACCCCGGCCTTGGCGGCGGCGTAGTTGGCCTGCCCTGCATTGCCGCTTGAACCCACCACCGACGTGATATTGATGATACGGCCGAAGCGCGCCTTCATCATGGGGCGCATGACCAGGCGGCTCATGCGAAAGACCGACCCGAGATTGGTCTCGAGTACGGCCTGCCAGTCTTCGTCCTTCATGCGCATGGCCAGGCCATCTCGGGTGATCCCGGCGTTATTGACCAGGATGGCGATGGCGCCGTGGACGCCCTGAATGCGATCCAGCAGGGCTTCAGCCGCCTGCGCATCGTTCACATCGAGCACAGCGCCTTCGCCCGACAGGCCCGCCTGCGAAAACGCATCGGTAATGGCCGCAGCGCCCGCCTCGGATGTGGCGGTTCCCACTACCTTGGCGCCCGACCTCGCAAGATCGAGCGCAATCGCTCGCCCAATGCCGCGCGAGGCGCCGGTGACCAGTGCAAGCCCTTCAACCTTCATGCGATATCCCTGAGCGCTGTCTCGAGTGAGGGGGGATCGAACACCGCGCTGACCTTGAGTGATTTGTCGATCCGAGAAACCAGCCCGGACAAAACCTTGCCGGGGCCGAACTCGATGACGTGGGTAGCGCCACGAGCCTTGAGCCCCAGCACGACGTCGACCCAGCGCACCGGCCCCCAGGCCTGACGCACCAGTGCATCGCAGATACGTGCCGGATCCGATTCGACCGCGGCATCGATATTGTTGACCAGCGCAAAGCGAGGGGCCAGCAGGCCCACTGTGCCGAGTGCCACCGCCAGCCGATCGCCCGCGGGCTTCAGCAGGGAGGAATGGAACGGCGCCGAGACCGCAAGCGGCAGCGCACGCTTGGCACCCAGCGCCTTGGCCCGTTCACAGGCGCGGTCAACCGCGGACTTGTGGCCCGCGATTACTACCTGCGCGGGGGCGTTGTAATTGGCCGCCTCGACCACCTCAGCGTCAGTGCTCGCCTCCAGGCACGCCTGACGGACTTGATCGTCGGTCAGGCCCAGAATGGCAGCCATGCTGCCGGTGCCCACCGGCACCGCCTCCTGCATGGCCTGCGCCCGCAAGCGCACCAACCGTACCGCGTCGTCCACCTTGAAACTGCCCGCTGCCGTGAGGGCGGTGTATTCGCCCAGGCTGTGGCCGGCGACAGCCGCAGGCTCGGGACCCCCCGCTTCGCGCCAGGCGAGGTAGCAGGCAAGTCCGGCCACCAGCATGGCCGGCTGGGTATTGACAGTTAGCGAAAGCGATTCAGCGGGGCCGTTGGCGATGAGCCCCGAGAGCGATTCGCCAAGCGCACGATCTGCCTCTGCGAGCAGGCCAGACACCGCTGCGGATTGCGAAAACCCGTTCAGCATGCCAACGGTTTGTGCACCCTGCCCCGGAAATACGAAGGCAAGTGACATCAATGAGCTCCTGTCATTCGAACCAGCGCCGCGCCCCATGCAAAACCGCCGCCTACGCCCTCGAGCAGCACATGCTGACCGCTTCGGATGCGACCGTCGCGCACCGCGAGATCGAGCGCAAGCGGCACCGACGCCGCCGATGTGTTGGCATGCTGATCGACCGTCACCACCACCTTGGCGGGATCCAGCCCCATTCGGCGGGCGGTAGCCTGGAGGATTCGGACGTTGGCCTGGTGAGGGATCAGCCAGTCGAGCTGATCGAGCGGCAACTGAGCCGCGGCGAGCACCTCGCGTCCCACTGCATCAAGCACCGACACCGCAAGCTTGAACACCGCCTGACCATCCATGGTGAGGAGCGGTGAACCGATCACGGCGCCGCCGCACACATTGCCGGGTGTGCGCAGAATGCCCTCGTGGCGCCCATCGGCATGCAGACGGCTGGCGAGCACCCCCGGCTCGCTGCAGGCCTCCAGCAGCACGGCCCCCGCGCCATCACCGAACAGCACGCAGGTTCCGCGGTCGTTCCAGTCGAGGATGCGGGAAAAGACCTCGGCACCGATCACGAGCGCCCGGGTGGCCATGCCGGTCCGGATCATGGAATCAGCGGTGGCAAGCGCGTAAACGAAACCGCTGCAGACTGCCTGAACATCAAACGCGGCCCCGCCTGGGTGGCCCAGCGCCTTTTGCACCAGACAGGCCGTGCTTGGAAAAACGAAATCGGGTGTGGACGTGGCGACAATAATCAGGTCGACATCGGCCGGCTCGCGCCCGGCCGCCTCCAGCGCCGCGCGAGCTGCGCGGGTGGCGAGGTCGCTACTGGCGGTATCCGGATCGGCCAGATAACGTTGCCGGATTCCCGTTCGCTCAACGATCCAGTCGTCAGATGTTTCAACGCCGCGCGCTGCCAGACGGCGCACGAGTTCGGCGTTACTCACGCAATCGGCGGGCAAAGCGCTTCCGGTTCCCGAGATTCTGGAATAACGCGACATATCAGTGCACACCCGCCGCAGCAGCAATGTTTGCCTGCAACCCATCGGCTCGCGGAATGGCTGCCGCGATCCGCGCGGGGAGGCCATTTCTGCAGGCGTCGGCGCAGCGCTGCAGTGCCACCTCGAACCCGGAAGCGTCGGCGGATCCGTGACTCTTCACGACCACACCGCGTAACCCCACCAAACAGGCACCGTTGTAGCGACCGGGATCGACGCGATGCTTGAAGCGCCGCAAGACGGGCATGGCGGCAAGCGCCGCCAGCCGGGACAGGAGACTGCGGCCGAACTCCTCCCGGATCATCTGTCCCAACATTCTGGCAAGCCCTTCCGAGGTCTTGAGCGCAACATTGCCCACAAATCCATCACAGACGACCACATCAACACGGCCCTCATAGATGTCATTGCCTTCTACGTTGCCGACAAAATTGAGCGGGCTATCCCGGAGCAATTCGGCAGCCTGCCGAACCGCGTCGTTCCCCTTGATGACTTCCTCGCCGATGTTGAGGAGGCCCACAGACGGACGCTCGCGTTGATCAAGCGCCGTGACCAGCGCAGCCCCCATCAACCCGAACTGCAGGTAATGGACCGGCTCGCAATCGACGTTGGCGCCCAGATCAAGCATGGTGGTGGCTCCACCCCGCATGTTGGGAAGCTGGGATGCAATGGCTGGCCGGTCGATACCGTCGATCATCTTGAGGACGAACCGGGAGGTCGCCATGAGCGCGCCGGTATTGCCGGCGCTCACGCAGCCGTCAGCCCGCCCTTCCTTGACCAGGTCGAGAGCCACCCGCATGGAGGAATCCCGCTTGCCGCGCATGGCCTGGGCGGGCGCTTCGTCCATCCCAACCACTTCCGATGCGTGGTGCACCCTGAATCGCTCCGCGATCGATGGATTGACCAACTGACCGGCCAGCGTCAGGCGGATATCCTCCTCGCGCCCAACCAGAGTGCAATGGGCATCGGGCACGCGCCGTAAAAAGGCCAACGCCGCAGGAATCGTGACCGAAAGACCGTGGTCGCCGCCCATGCAGTCGATCGCGATGCGTACGGTCATGAGCAGAACCCGCGCTTAAGCGCGGAGATCACTCGTCGGTCTTGGTCTTGATGATCTTCTTGCCGCGGTAAAAGCCGGTTGGGCTGATGTGATGCCGCATGTGTGCCTCACCGGTGGTGGGTTCTACCGCAAGAGGGGGCGCCGACAAAAAGTCGTGCGCCCGATGCATGCCGCGCTTGGAAGGCGACTTCTTGTTTTGCTGAACGGCCATCTTTAGCTCCGCA
>Ga0078894_10002254_pt1 | contig 14573 bp, 7 predicted proteins | sample LauGreSu1BDMLBSD_2_FD_67506 | JGI IMG/M metagenome (GOLD analysis project Ga0078894, IMG submission 67506) | Freshwater lake microbial communities from Lake Michigan, USA - Su13.BD.MLB.SD (version 4) (version 4) | ecosystem: Environmental > Aquatic > Freshwater > Lake | place: Lake Michigan, USA... | reverse complement strand
TGGAAACAGAACCAGGTAACACAGGCTTGAATTGTGAAGTGTTTTCTGAAGGCCCTAGTGGAGTAGGGTATCCTTGTGTCGTGATAGACGAAGGCAACGAACCGTCTGTGGACGGATCGATCGTGTACTCATTGGGACGCGTCGCAGGGCCGACCTCACCCCTCGTCACCTTGCTGAGATAAGTTCCCAGTGTGATCCGAGTCTTCTTACTGATGTCACGGACCGTGTTGTCGACGGACATGTTCCCTGGGTCATAAGCAGGCGGACTGTCGTTGACGCTCGGCGCGCCAGGCGCGACTGAGTCCATTGTGTAGACTTTGTTCCCGTCGGCTGGGTTGACGAAACCCTTATTACCAGTCTTGATGTCGGCCATCTTACGAACCCTCAGCCCTTCGACCCTGAGACCAAAGGTTCACCAGAGTTCTCTTTAATTATGTTGTCACCGGTCTTTAGGGCCTCTGAAATCTTCTTGGCTCCCTCAGGGTCTTGCTTCACGTTAGATAGTGCCATTGACACCGCGTCGAACATCGTTGCAGCGAAATACTCGACTCTAGCGAGGATCTGCTGTCGTTCTTCCTTCGTCTCAATCTTTTTGATTAGAGAAGCGTATTGCTTGTCGTTCCGCAGCTTGTCTAGGTATTCTTTCTTCGTCGGTATCTTGGACATGATCCCTCGTCAGTTCTTTATCAATCGTCACCCTTCTTACCGGTGATGGTGAGGTCGGGTCCCACCGTCTTGGTCTCGCCGGCGAGGGTAGTGATGGCGGCTTTTATCTTGGAGGTATTAGAACGGACGAGAGCGCTCTCTACGTCGGTCGCCGACATGACGACGTTAACCGTAAGCTTGATCTCAGCAGAAGCCGTCTTGATTGGGTCCCATGTCCTCGACAATATTCCTCCTGCGGCTTTGCCGAAATTGAAGCGAACATCTTTCTCTTTGAGGTCCATGGTCGTCAATCCCTTGTTGATTTGGTTGACGGCGGTTATAGCTTCGTCGATGGACTTTCTGACGGTCGCAAACTCCTTGGTCGTCTCTTTGATACGACCGGGTATGCTCTTGATGTCTTGCAAGAGTCCCGTCATTCGTGTGACGTTGTTTTTCGCCGTCTCCATCACGCCGGCTTCCATCCCTTTCTCTGCAATTTTCGGAAGCATTTCTGCGACGCTCTGATAACCAGTCCAGAACTTGCCCAATGGAGTCTCTGGTTGGAGATAACCTCCCAAGCCCTTCATTTGTTCTGCGCCAGACTTGATGTTTGTGACTGAATTAGATAGCTCTGTGGTGAGACCGACCAAGTCCGCCACGTCCTTCTTCGGATTTAAGACGCCGACACCGCTTAGGCCCTTTTCCGTGATTTTCGTTATCATCTTCGCAATTTGTTCAAACCCCGAATAGAATTTTCCCAAAGGCGTCTTTCCGTCGCTTACGGATCCTATGGTTGACATCTTATTGGCGTCAGACTTAATCCTATCGACTGCTTGAGCGGCGGCGTCGAGGACGAGGCTTGTTGCTTTCATGCCGATGGACGCATCTTTCAAGTTTCTAACTTGATCAGAATCGAATATCGGTGTGCCGAAGGCTTTACTAAATTTCTCCTTGATGCTCTTGAGAGTACCTTCTAGGTCGAAATTCTTATCAAGTTCCGTCGCGAGATCCTTGACCGTGGTGATCGCAGCTTTAGCAGAAGTGATTGAGAATTCCTGGGGGCCTAGGTCTAGTTCTTCCAGCTGTTGTTGCCTGATTGCATCTTCTTGTTCAAGCACCTGCACTTGAGCTTTCCTCGTGCCTCCGAAGGCATTACCTGCAACTTCAGATCCAAATTTTTCAAAAAGCTTTCTTTGCATCCTGTTCATGGCCTCTTCATCCATGCCGCCGTATTGAAGTGCTCCTCGGATTGCTGCTAGCTTATTCTCGTCATAATCTCCCGTGGTGGTTTTATAGTTTTCTATCGCCGCTTCGGCGATCGAGCGACGATCTGAATCACTCAATTTTTGTAGTTCTTCAGGGGTAGTTGGCATGGGGACGTTGCCACGCTTCGCGAGGTGACCTAGATCATAGAGACCCCCACCGGTGAGCGCGTCGCGGAGGCCTCCCGCAAACGTATCATCGCCTAGAATTGTTTTTAGGTATTCTGCTTGTTTTTTAGGATCTGCAGTCGATGCTCTATAAAGAGCAGCGTCATCGGCACTTAGCTTACCTGCTTTAAGGGCCGCCTCGGCCCAGTCTTTTCCTGAATTTTTTATCTTGTCCCGCCCGCGCGACGCTTGTATTTCCAGGTTTTCAATCTCATGCTCAGTCTCAACAAGACTCTTGAGGAAGTTTTGAGAAAGATAGTTAGAAACGCTCTTGTCTTTGTCCATCACGGATTCTATGAAACCAGCTTCGAGGATTACCTTTTTATTGTGAGCCTCTTTTTCAGTTGCAAGAATTTGCGCGTCGAGCTCGGCGCGGCCTTTGTTAAAGTCTTCGGCAAGTCTATTTTTATCCGCACTACTCAACCTATTGAGATCAAGAGACCCCTGGGCATTTTTAGGTAATTTTGACAGTTCATTGTTGGCTTTCTTTATTCCGACAGTGAAATTAGTGGAAGCTTCTTGAAGGTTAGTCAACACGTTCTGATAAGCCGCGTCACTTTTTTCGCTTGCTTCGATGACGGCATCGGCGATCGCGACACCGGCCTGATATCCAACGATAAATGATCCAACAAGAGCCATACCGCCACCAAGGCCGATCCCTCCGGCTCCCGGTGTGGGTGTGGGCATAGGAGCCTGTGCACCAAGCTGTTTAGCAATCGAATTAGCAATTAAATCTCCTGCTTTTTTCGTCATCCACGCGTTCATGAAGGCTCCGACGAGGGATGGTCCAAACGTCAATGCTATGGCACCCCATCGAACCTGCCACGGTAACTCCCAAAACGCCTCCCACAAAGACTTTATTGCAGCCACGAAAAGGTTTTCTAATAGGTCCAATAAGGGTTTCTTAAGCTTCTCCCAAGCCTTGAGTAACGCTTCAGTAATGGGTGACAATTGGCTAGCTGCCGCGCTCAGTACTCCTTTTCCTTTCTCTAGGTAAGCGCCACTAAAAAACTCATTGACAGTATCGATGCCTGCTTTCAGCTTGTCAGATATCCAGTTAATTCCCTGCGCGATGATCTTTTTGGCGGCTTCCCACATCCGCGTCAAACCGATCATCATCTTTGAATTACTGCCTCCCATGAATTTCTCAATGTTGCCCTGAAGGTCTTCCATTAAGGTGTACACGGTGGCTCTTCCGTTTTCTATTCCTTTCATGAAAGACTCTACACTCAAACGAATGTCTGCAAAGAGTGAAGGGACATATTTCATCTTCTCTGTCAGACCGACGATGAACTCTTTGAATCCTGGAAAAGACTTCATGATAGCCTCTCCCAACTTACGACCCTCAAGGCGGACTTTGTTGATGTCCATCGCGACTTCTTTGATGAGAGCTCTCATCTCGCCGGTTCTGTCTATTCCTTCAACAACGCCTTCGAGGAAGACGTCAAAGAAATTGTCTCCTTCAGGAGGTTGGCCGGCTTTGACCATCTTCTCTATATCCTTGGACAATCTAGAGAGGGCCTGAGAAGTGTCCATCGTTTGCTTCTCAAGAGAATTTGCAACGCCTTTGACGTTCGACATTGAGACGCCAGCGTTCTTCATTGACAGTGTCTTTTTGACAGTGGCTTCGTCCATGCCGACTGTGGAGGCAATGAGTTGAAGTTCTTGTCGATTCATTTGATCGGCTGACTTGCCCGCCGCTGCGAAGGCCTGCTTGACTTGATCAAGGGCTTCATCAGGAGTCTTGGCCTCGAGGAGCTTCATAGCATCGAGATTGACGCCGAAGGCTTGCGACAACTTTGACACGTTGTCTGCAGCTTGTTCGAAAGTGTTGAAAGCGTCCAATATGCCTGTAATGTTTTCGAGAGAGACTCCCAACTTTTGCGCATACACGGTAGCCTGAGCTATCTCTTTGACCGAAGAATTAGCGAAGTGTTTTACGTCTTTCGCTGCCTTCGCCATGCTGCTTGAAATCAACTTAGAGTTTAGACCAAAAGCGTCTCCCATTCCCTTGGCGTACTTAGTCACGTCAGTCAGCATCGCTTCTACCGGCTGACCAGTGGCGATGGCGGCGTCCATGAATCCGACCAACTCTTCATTGGCAATACCCAATCCTTTGGCCATCGCAAGGATCTCAAGACCATTTCTGCCTGAGAACTGGCTAGAGAGGGCTTGGAACGCTTCTGGAGATGCTGATGCTACTTCATTAGCATAGTTTATGGCTTCGGACAGGTCTCCGAACACTCTACGCGCAGACAACCCAGGAGTAATCACTCCCTTTGTTAGGTTCTTTCCCAAGTCTATGACACTTTTACCAAGCCCAGAACCCGTGTCACCGAACACTTTTCTGACGTTCTCATAAGACTGAGCTATCTCAGTCCCGCCCGACATCATCTGTTTAGCTTTGCTGAAGATGTGGTTAAAAAATTTAAAGGGTATCGAAATGATTGCAGCCCCGATATCAGCAAACATGCCTATCAAGGATCCACCTATGCTAAAAATACCCTTGAACGCAGCTGCCGTCAATTTAGCGCCAGCGGCAGCACCTTTGAATGCCGCTGTTGCAATCTGCACCTTTTTTGCTAATTTTTCATTTTGTTGTAAGTAAAGTTTAATCGCACTTTTTGCAACGTCATAAGCTTCTGATAATGAAGTAATTTGCCTAGCTTGTTTTTCTAGGTCTTTTAGAGCCTTGCGGCGTTGGTCAGCGAGACGTTTCTCAACGTCTATAGCGTCTTCTTGTCCGTCTACTAGGTCGTTGACATCATCTTGCGCATCGCGGGTGGCACCTCCGTAATCACGAGTAGCAGTCGTGAGATCTCTAATCGCGCCCGCGGCACCACGGGCTCCCTGACCAGTACCTTGGAGAGCTTTAAGTATATCTTCTAGGACTACTTTTATGTCGTCACTCATCTAATAACTCTCAAAAAGGCCAAGAAATTTTGATAGTAGAAATTAAAGATTCAACGGCTGCATGCTTATTACTCAACTTACGGGTAATTGACTCCAAAGTCGCCGAGGGTCGATTAAGTTCTTCTTGAAATTCCTTAGTTCTCTTAAGAGCTTCTTGTACGATTTTAACGTTTTCAGGATTACCCCTGAATGAAATCGTGACGTTGGGTTGAGACAACCATTCTGCTACTCCATGATAAAATTCACGAGGATCTTTCTTGACTTCTTCGAGGACGAATTTTGCTGTCTTCATGAATATATGTAGTAACTTTTCGTAGTAAAAGACCCAGATTATGTAATGAAGTCAAGAAAATCTTTTCAACCTAGAAGGAGCTTCAGGACGAGACATGCCCATCAACGCACGATCGTCGGCGGACATAGACTTATTTGGGGGAGGGTTATCGTTACCGTCTTTTTTCGTTATCTCTTTGATGAGTCGCTTTATGAACCAGTGCTTATACATTACCGGGAGATTGTAAGTTTCCCGGTATGTAAATCCGCAGTAATACATCAAAATGAAGGCAGGCTCTAGTAAAATTTCTTCTTTGTCTTCAGGACGAAGGCCAAAGAAAGGAGATTCCTAGAGGCATATTCACCTCCTCGGAGTTTCCACACGCCGTGCATGTCATTTCTTGTTTCATCGTAACTCCTGGTTCATTTTCTTTAATGTATTTCCTAAGAGCTAAAGAGTCGCGGGCGGGCATCATCTTAATAAAATTAGAAATCTTGAACCTATCCTCCACTCCGTCAACCGACAAAATAGACTGTTGCAGAGAAGAAGTAACGCTGGCTTCTGCCGAAAGGCCCAATTTCTTTTGTCTCTCTGTCGTCGCTGCATTATCCTCTTCGTCTTTACCGGTCAAGAACTTGAATAATACCTTCTTTTTCGTGTGCGGAAGTAAAAATTCAAATACATTTTGGCCCTCAGTAACGGGATCAATCAACAATCTCTTAATGGGCAACTCAGCCAAATTAAAAGTGTTTTGATTTTTTGCATTACATTCATCACATTCCATTTCAATCGTATATTCTGGACCATATCCTGTTATTCTGACAGCTATCATCAAAGCATTTCTGTCACCTATAAGCATGTCAGATGTGTTGATCGTCTTGTCGACTATGCAAGACTTAATCAATTCGGTAATGACGGTTCCTTTTTTTAGGAGAGCACGGCTCGTCAGGATATCTTCTTCGCGAGCCGTCATAGGCCTGATTTCTATGACGTCTTTTTGGAATAGAGGACCGTCTTTGGCGTAAGTTTTTCCTCCTGAAGGCAACGGAACCAGCTCAGTCGAAATATCTAGACCAAACTCTGATTTAAGCTTGTCTGCAGACGACTGCATCGGAACTCTAGGATCGACTCCTAAAGGTGCTGCTGGATTAAAAACTGCGTTCTTTACTTCACGTTGATCTGACATATATCTCCTAGTATATCAAATCTTAATAACTCAATAGTTTGTGTAAATACAAAAAGGCCTAAAATTCTTTAGACCTTTTCCGTATAGCAGTTTGCGCGTCTTTACGACGTCGATGCCATCAGTACTGAAGGACTGCGTTGTCGTAACGAAGCGTCAATGAGATCTCGACAGGAGCTCCGTCTTCGTACGAAACTTCATTGAAGTTAGCTTCCATGATGAAAGCTCCCTTGATGTCCCACAGTTCGATGACAGTGCCAACAGGATCGAGCATCTTTAGCTGCACATCTCGTTTGTAGAAGTCAGCGTAACCGCTGCGACCCGAGACCGACTCGAAGTGTAGACGAACCCATTCCATGACTTGTTGCGCACCTGAGGGTGCAATAGGATCATGGAGTGTCACGTTCATCTGGCCGAACGTGGTCTTACCAGCTAGATAACGGGTTGAGTTGATGAAAGGAATCGCAACCTCTTCGGTCGATATCTGCGGACGAGCCGCAGTCTTTAGAATATATGCGTCTATACCTTCAATCATGAGGACCCAACGGTTCTTGCGCTTGGGTTCAAATTTGTTCGGAATCATTGACGTGACGTCAAGTGTTTCAGCCATTGTAGAATTCTCCTGCTATAGGACAAGTTTAAATATTAGTAAATGAAGATAAGTCACATAAATTTTGTCATCATCATATCTCTGACTGTAAACCATTTGCGACTATGAAGTCGATAGACAAAAATTCTATCGTTTTCTTCGGTCGGACGTAGACTTTACCCCTGAGAGTATTGTTCTCTACGTCATTTTGAGAGGAGGCCTCGAAGTCTATACGAAAACTTTCCAGACCTTGTGATGACTGTATGAATTGCAACCTTCTCGTCATTTCTTTTGTGAATCTTCGTATTATGGAATCTCTGTCAGACTCGAACAAAAGAGACAGTGCGATCAATCGTGCTTCTCTTCTTATCTCTATCAAGAGTCTTCTTACATTTATTCTGTCGAGAGAGCTCGCGGCGCGTTGCATCGTTTTTTGTCCCCACACAAGCACTCCGCTGATGTTGTTGGAGTCAAGTATGTTTATGTTAGTCGCAGAATAAATCGGGTTAATGTCATTGCTATACAACAGGTCTAAGTCTTTTTCTTTCAGCGGGACGGTGGGATTCAAAGAAGTGACTAACTTACCTCGAGTTGCTCCGGCGGGTGCGAACCACGGACCACCCAACGAGTCATTGAGTGATAGAGCTCCCAACACTGCGACGGAAGGAGGGGACGCGATCTCTAAAACAGAATCCTGCGAAGGCTTTATGACAACATCAGGGTAATAAGAAGCTACATAAGATGAATTTATACCCCTCGACCTAACTAGGCCCACCGTGTCGGTTAGATTGTCACCTTCCTCTAGATCCATGATGAAAATAGAGTCTTTCCTGTCTTCTGAGACTTGAATCGCGTAGTCAGTCACGATTGGAGACCTTATTCCCGGAATAGCTAGGACACTAACGTCTACACTAGTTACATCACCCATGATGTCCAGCGCTTTCTTATAAGTCATGACATTGGGACCCTGGTCATATCCACGATCAGGGTCTTGCATATCAGCCATAACAGCTGCATTACTCAATGAAAATTCTTCTGTATCAAAGATATTAAGACCGTTGAACCCTCCTTGAAATATGGAAGTATACGACAAGTAGCTGCGGCTAGACGTGTCGGTCATATCTATCAACGACACTCTTCTAACTTTTTCAACGTCGTCGGTCGCAATCACTCCATCTCTAACATATCTAGCAAGCTGCCAGTTCTCTACGGGATCTACGAATCCGTTGGATCCAGTCACTATCTTTATGTTCTCTAAAGTGAAGAAATTTCTGCAAAACTTATCTGCGTCTAAGACTCCATTGGTTAGAGTCTCAGGAGTTCCAGAATTATCACCGACCACAAAGTTCATTCTTGTCTTAGAGTTGTCTGGAAAGTAGGACGTGATGGCAGCAAACGAGTTATTGACGTCCAGCACTTCATTCGAGTTCTCGGTCGTGTGATCAAAGAGCACGCCCCACGTCTTGTATGCAGAAGGTAAAGTAGCAGGAGCTATCGGCAGATTATTCACACGAAAAGGAAGCGGAGCAGTTATCGTGTTCTGTAGATAAGTTGGAGAAACAAGAGAAGCAGAGTCAGAGGGTCCTAAAGAAGCCAAAGGTGACGATCCAGAAGTAACAAGGTGTTGAATACCTCTAAATCCGAAAGGTAAGCTGAGAGGAGGGATTTGCCCCTCAGATACTCCTACCGAGACCTCTACACGAACCAGTCTAGACTTTAAAGGATAGTTACCTTCATGTACTAATCTCTGTTCTCCTTCTGGTCTATCAAAGTCGTAATAAATGTTTAGATCCCCTATTACTTTCGATATGTATCGATCACTCATCGGATCCAATGACACGTCGACGAAAGACTCAAGAGGAGAAGACCCATCGTTATCAGGATCTGAAAGCGCTCTTATATGGACATCAAAAGTTCCATACTTTTTCAAAGAAATAGCAGAATAAGGTTCTTTTTTGAAATCTTCAGAAGGTCTTAAATTCGACACAGCGACCTTGTACTCGCTGGCAAAGCCGGCTCCTGAGTCAAGCAAATGAAATCTGAATAGATCGTACACTACTCCTTGGAAATTTTGAGAAATGAACCAAGGCGTCTTGGCATGAGTGAACCTATTTCTCCAAGACTCATAATTGGGAACAGCCGCATCACCCGTGTCTCGAGCCAACGAAGACGTGATGATGAACACTGACCTCTCTGTATTGATAGACCTATTGCTGTCATCAGGTAAATCAGCTCCAGCGATGACGACTCCGGTGCCCGTGAGTATTGCATGAGCAGGATGAAGGTCCCATGTGGCAGCTAAATAGTGACCTCTTTCTTGTATCTTTAAGGGATCAACGTTAAGGGTTTGAGAAATATAACGAGGAGACTGCAGGTCGAATGACGCCGTAATACAGGTCTCATAGTCCGGATTGTTGAATCCGTTCAATAGGATGACAAAGTCCTGCGTCTGCACGTTGCTGTCATCCTTAAATCTGACAGAACCTAATGTGGTTCCCCTTGCCGTAGTGTCATCAGCAATGAGAGGTGAGGGTGGAACGTCATTGTCGCCGCCGCCACCTGAGGCCGATAGCCTCAAGATGACGCCAGAAGGAGCCATCAAGACACCTCTGATGATGGGAACTGCTTGAGACACGATCCCATTGTAGCTTCCCGTGCCCTGTATACCTGCAGAACTAAATAGAGTAGAACCAGCTGACTCTGACATGAAGCATCCAAGGAAATAAGTCCTCCCGGGAGGTCCTCCCAAATTTGCGAAAGGATTGGGAGACAAAGTGCCGAACGTTCCTGAAGGCAGGTCTTCTCCAACCGTGAATCCGGCCTTCTTGACCTCTCCGTCATCGTCTCTGTTCTTGCCGTCACCGACGCCAAGGACTCTCAAAAATGTGACGGCGGTAGCATTCCTGATCCACTCAGCGACGGCCAGCGGACCGAAATGATCAGCATATCCTTCTCCAAATTTGCTAGTGAAGTCATTCAGAGAACCTAAAGTCAAGGGAACAAAGGCGGGACCTTTCACAGAAGTCCCTATGATTCCGGCCGATCTGCCGGTCGGAGCTTCCTCAATTGGACCTAAGGTTCCCAACTCTTGAACAGATAATCCTGCGCTGTCGAATTTGTAGCTAGCCATCTAAGCGTCTCTTACGTCAATAACTATACCCCTAAAAAAAGTCGACAACTTTATATGCATAAAACAACATAGACATTATGAAAACATATTCTAATGTCACGTCGAGGCGCAGAACCAAAAGAAAAAGGACCCCCGTGAGGAGGTCCCTTCTCAGTGTGCTACCAGGATCACTGGACTTGCTGGAGGTTGTTTGCCACAACGAAGTCTAGGCTGACAAACTCGATTGTCTTGGTGGGCTGCAAGAAGATCTTGCCACGAACTGTGTTGTTCTCTATATCGGCCTGCGTCGTCGTCGAAGAATCGATGATGACCCTGAACCTCTCGAGACCGGCGAGGGCCTGGATCCTCTGCAGGCGTGGTGTGACTGCAGCAGAGAACCGGGCGAGTGTGGCTTCGCGGTTGGGCTCGAAGATGATCGTCTGCGCGATGTCGCGGACCTGACGGCGTATGTCGATGAGTAGACGTCGGACGTTGATACGATCGAGAGCCGAAGCAGCCTGATACATCGTCTTCTGACCCCAGACCACGACTCCACCGCGTGGATTCAATCCCCCCTGCGCGTTGACTATCTGTGCATAGAGTGGATTGATGTCCTCGTCATAGAGAGAATCGAGGTCTTGGTCCTTCAACTGAATGCTGGTCTCTAGCGTTGACGGGAGCGTACCACGCGTCTGACCAGCAGGAGCGAACCAAGGGTAGCCGAGCGAATCGTTGAGTGCCATGGCCCCCATGACGACGACTGACGGAGGAACGACGACAGTGTTAGAACGTTTTGACGGATCTCTCATGAGGACGTCTGGGAAGTACGCCGCGGCAAAAGACGTGTTGATGTTACGAGACTTGTGTTGAGCGATCGTCTCTTTGACGGAGGGTTTTACTGCACCCGTGATGTTAATGAGGTTTCCGTCCTTGTCGACCTGCTCCATGTCCATGATGTACAGTGCGTCGAAGCGCTCCTCCGTCGCGGCAATGGCGGCGTTGGTGACGACTGGTGTTCTGATGCCAGGTATAGCGAGCAACTGTATGTCGACATTCACTGTATTCTTCATGACCTCCAAGGCCTTGAGGTATGCTGAGACGCTAGGACCTTCGTTACGACCTCGGACAGCGTCATCCATGTCAGCCGTGACTGCAGCGTTATTGATCTGATGTTCGTCTTCGTTGAAGATGTTGACGCCGTCGAAACCTCCCTGCATGATCATTGAGAACTTGAGGAATCTCCTGTTCGAAGAGACGGAAAGATCGGAAACGTTGACTGCGCGGGTCTTAGCCGTGTCATCAGGAGTGATCTTACCATTTCGTACGTAGACAGCATCGGCCCAATCGTCAGGTTGATCGACCGTACCGCTAGAACCTGTCATGATCTTGATATTTTCTAGAGTGAATAGGTTGCTGCAGAACCTATCTGCATCCATTATGCCGTTCTCGGCTGTGTCTTCTTCACCCGTGTTGTCTCCAACAGCGACCGGCATTTCGCCGATAGCAAAGTCTGGGAACCATGCCGTGAATGAGTTGAACGACTTGTCGGGGAGGATGCTGCTGTTCTGTTCGTCTAGATTAGTTACATGCTCAAACTTAGCACCCCAGTGATAACGTAAGTTCTCTTGTGCTTGTACACCAACGCCGTCGATGATGTTCTTCCTGAAAGGCAGAGGAGGCTCGACTGCGCACTTGATCAAGTTTGCGTCCACCAGTCCGTTGTATACCGAACCTGCTGACGGCAATGAAGCCCAAGGTGAAGATCCAGAAGTGACCAAGTGAGTGATGCCCCTGTAACCCATGGGTAGAGCAGTTGCATCCACCGCAAGGTCGATGATAGGTCGGGCAACTTCGACTCTGACGTATCTGGAGCGTAGTTTGTAGTTGCCTTCTATCACCAACTTCTGCTCTGATTCTTCTCTATCGAAGTCATAATATGCGTTGATGTCTCCCATGACCTTCGCAATGAAACGATCAGAAGACGGATCTAGATTGACCCCATTGAAGCTCTCTAGTACCTTCGGCTCAATGTCATTGTCGTCTAGACTACGAATCGACACGTTGAAGGCACCGTATTTGTATCCATCAGCCGTCGAGGGAACGAGGTTAGATATTGAAATCTTCACCTTGTTTGAGACGCCTGCACCTGAATCCAATGAATGAAACCTAAAGAGATCTGCTGGTTTACCACCGAACTTCTGCGAGATGACCCAGGGAGTCTTTGAGTTCGAGAATCTATCTCTCCAAGATTCATAGTTGGGAACCGTGGCATCTCCGTCGTCACGACCGAGTGATGAAGTCATTAAGAAGACTGTTCTCTCTGTTCCGCCCATTCCAGCTGAATTCTTACCTTGGTTGACAGGAACCACGCCTGTACCCGTGACTTCTGCAACAGCAGGATGTATGTCCCAATGTGCGGCTAGATAGTGACCAGCTTGTTGCAACTTGTAAGGATCTGTGTTCAGGACCTTGGTGATATAGTTGGCTGAAGTCATGTCAAGCGAGGCCGTAATTGCATTTGGGAATGCAACGTCGAGACCCTTATGACCGTTCATGAGAAGTGTAAATTCTTGCTTTGCAGCAGAGTTGCTAGTCATGACTACAGAACCCAGTGACGTACCTTTACTGGTGCTTTCGGTTGCCACTAAGCCTGACGACGGTTTACTTGAGTCCACTGTAGAAGCTGACAACCTCAATATAACGCCTGAAGGCGCCATCAAGATTCCTCGAACGATTGGTGCTGAAGCCGTAGCATATGTCGCGGGCATATTGACCCGACCAGGCCCTTGTAGACCTGCGTCGCTAAAGAACGTAGATCCAGCTGACTCTGACATGAAGCATCCGAGGAAGTATGCTCTTCCAAGAGGACCTCCGAAATTGGCATAATCGTTGGATGCAATCATTCCTGAGGAATCTGGTTGTTCCTCCCCGACGGTAAAACCAGCGTTGACTACATCACCTGCAGTCGTTCTCTTTTTACCATTACCTACGCCTAGGACACGAAGATACGTGACGGATGGAGCTCTACTCATCCACTCAGAAACTGCTAAGGGTCCAAATTTCTTCGCATCGCTCTCTCCGAACTTTGCAAAGAAGTCCTTCAACGTACCATATGTCAAGGGAACGAATGCAGGGCCCTTTACGGACGTACCTATAACACCTGCCGGGATGCCCGTCGGTTCTATCTCGACGGGGCCGCTGAGGTCTATTTCTCTTGCTGTTACTCCTGCGCTACCAAATTTGAGCTGTGCCATTTCTTACGCTCCTACGCTTTGCATGATAAGTATAAGTTGTAAACAGTTTTCATCAGACGAATTCGACTCCTGCGTTTGTTACAATGAAGTCGATTGCGATGAACTCGATCGCCCGGGTCGGAACTACGACGATTCGTCCATTGAGACGATTCAGATCGATGTCTTCTTGCGTGTTATTCGTCTCATTCATGATCACCTGGAAGGCTTCTACGCCTGCTTGCGATTGAATCAATCCGAGTTGAAGGATTGCATCGGCAACAAACTTATTGCGAACAGCTGGTGTGTTCTGTTCGAAGATTATTCTGTTTGCGATGCTGATTATGATGCGTTTCACTTCGAGGAGGAGGCGACGAACGTTGACACGATCAAGAGCCGACTTCCTGATTTGTAGAGTCTTTTGACCATAGATCACGAATCCCAGGCGCGGGAACGTGGCTATCGGATTGATTCTGGCATCATAGAGACGATCTCTATCAGATACGTTAAGCCTGACTTCTACGTTGTTTACGAAGTCCAAAGCTGCACGATTGAATCCGGCTGGAGCGAACCAAGGATAGGCATTTCTATCGTTGAAGCCTATTGCACCCAGGGCCGCGACAGATGCTGGTACCTTTACGTATCGTTTATTCGTCTCGTCATTGACATATACGTTGGGGAAATATGTCGCAACGTAGTTGTTATCGAAGGTTCTGTCCTCGAAGAAAGCAGCAGTATTTGTGATGCTTATCTTCTTAGTAGAATCATCATACAACCTGTCACCAGCATCGTCATAATTGGGAAGGTCCATGACGTACATTGCCATTCCGTAATCACGAACTTTCTTTGCAGTGTAGTTAACAAGGTACTCTTCCCTGATACCAGGTAGCGCCAAGAGGTTGACGTTGACCTGCAAAGGATCAGTCATGATGTCGACTGCCGTGACGAAAGAGCTAACTGCATTGTTGTCAGGACCGACACCAGCAACGTTGGTCTTGAAACCAGGTGATACGTATAGATTAGAAGCTGCGCCAAGTGGAGTCTCTATCGACGTAGCTTTGTCGTTCATTCTCTTGGCAGACGAATCTAGTATGTTCAGACCGTCGAATCCGCCATGCATGAATGTCGTAAACTTGGCGAAAGATGAGAACCTGTTGAACTCATAAGGTTCGCCGTTGGACAATAGTGAAGCAAGTGTGATTC
>Ga0078894_10002252_pt1 | contig 14574 bp, 16 predicted proteins | sample LauGreSu1BDMLBSD_2_FD_67506 | JGI IMG/M metagenome (GOLD analysis project Ga0078894, IMG submission 67506) | Freshwater lake microbial communities from Lake Michigan, USA - Su13.BD.MLB.SD (version 4) (version 4) | ecosystem: Environmental > Aquatic > Freshwater > Lake | place: Lake Michigan... | reverse complement strand
ATTGAGGGTATTCCAGAAGGGGAGGATGCTGCTTCTGTGGGCATTCAGAAAGAGCTTCTTACTCGAAGTATTCCACGAAAACAACGTAATCAGACGAATGTAACAGTTTAGAGCTTTGGTTGCAATAATTAACAATATGGATGAGCGATGTCCAGTGTGTTTGGGGGATATGGAAGTACCTGTATACGATGAGAGAGAAGAAGGAGATACAGAACCAATTGTTGAAGGTGGATGCACTCGGCTTGGATGTGGGCATGCGCTTCACACTCAATGTATGGTACAATCACTTGTGAGTACAGGAGGAAAGTGTGTATGTTGTAATCTTCGTCATATAGAACTTGGAGAACATACAGATTTGTCATGGGAACAGCGTCTTCAGTTTGAAAATGTTTGCCTTGATAAACTTCGGACAATCAAGCGGTCTTTGCTTGTGAACGAAGGTATCAAAGATTACAAATCATTCAAGAATGAATTAAACAAAAAGCATACCGAATTTAAAAACAGAATTCAAGAGTACAAGAAACAGTTACGCGAAGAAATGGGTATTGAAGACATGATTCGAGTTGCTGCAAAGACAAAACGAGATACTAGACGTAATTTTATGACGGAACTAGGTCGATCGACTGGTCTTGAAAAAGCAGCTATGTTACATATTCGAAATTATAGATTGGATAAATGGCTGTTCAATGAAAGAGGTTGGCAGTCACAGGCTATCCTTACGCGTGGAAGTCGGTATGGTTTTTATTGAAAGTCAGAGTAATGGAGTGGTACATGTATTCAGCGATGATTGGAACGATTATGTTTGCATATGTCCAGCTTTTTGTTCGAAATATGCGAGTATACAAAGAATCAGATTATAGCATGAGTTGGGGACAGTTTATTGATCATAGTATTCAAAACGGGTCGGAAGAATAAGATAATTAAAAAATACTATCAAACAATGGATTCTCCTATCATTATTTCGCTTGATGGCAATATCGGTGCAGGGAAGTCAACCCTTTTAGATGCAATCTCAAAAAAGATTTCATATATCAGTGTAGTACCTGAACCTGTTGGAGATTGGTTGAATATGAAGAACGAAAAAGGCGAATCGTTACTTTCACTCTTTTATGGAGACATGCAACGTTGGTGTTATACATTTCAAAATTGTGCATTACTGACTCGATTAATGGAAACACAGCGTATTATTCGCGAATGGGATGGTATTCGACCAGTCATTCTCACGGAACGATCGATTATGACTGATCGCTATGTATTTGCAGACATGCTTCATCGTCAGGGAAAGATGGACGATCTTGAATGGAATCTGTATCTAAAATGGTTTGATCACTTTGCAAAAGATGCACCTGTCAAAGGTGTAATTCATTTGACAACGAGTGCATCTACTTCAAAAAATAGAATAGGCATTCGTGGACGTAAAGGTGAAGAAGACATCCCCCTTCAATATTTGAAAGATTTGGATGAACAGCATGCGAAGTGGATTCAAGAGTCGCATTTGCCAACACTTGAAATCACTACAGATGAAGGGCATTCAATTGATGAAGCCGTTGAACAGATTGATAAATGGATTGCATCAAACTTTATAGCTTAAATCTTCGTTTGAAATCTTTTAAAGATGCCTTAAAACTAGGCTTGTTCCACAGAATCCATTTGGAGAGTGCACCCGGTGTTGTCGGTTGATTCCAATGTTCTCCCATACCAGAATGTCGCTTTAGGTACCTCTGTTTGCGTGTAGGATCTTTGTGTTTCGTGTAATCAGAATAACCTTTTTGCCCAAATGGAGTCACAATTTCTTGACCATTTGATTTTACAAATACTGCATCCCATTTCTTTTCTGATTTATGAGACTTGCGAATTGTTTTTAGACGAAGCTTCCGCGTCTTCATTATTAAAAGCACATCAACTATATTTTTATAGTTCATGTGCCTCTATCCAGAATCGAACTGGAGACCTTTTGTTTACAAGACAAACGCTCTACCACTGAGCTACAGAGACGGTTGCTCAAAGCAGGAATCGAACCTGCAACCTTTCCCTTACTAAGGGAACGCTCTACCATTGAGCTATTCGAGCACGTGCTCTAAGTGAGTTTCGATCTCACGACTTCGGTCTCGCGTGCATAGAAATAATCTATAAGGACCGCGCTCTACCAACTGAGCTATTAGAGCGTAAAATTTGGTCTCACTAGGAATCGAACCTAGATTACAAGAGTCAGAATCTTGTGTCCTAACCATTAGACTATGAAACCAGAATGTGTAAGGCAGGGTTCGAACCTGCGCGATTTTCATCACAAGAACTTAAGTCTTGCTCCTTGAACCACTCGGACACTTACACTTTGCGATGTTTACGTTTTAGTTTTTTAGTTTTACGACTGCGGCGTTTTCCAGCTCTACTTGTACGTGCTGGTCCACAATCATCCAGTGATTGAACTTGCCCTTGTCCGGGCTGTAGACACATAATTCTATCCATTGCATCTGCGGAAGCAGCTGATTCACATTGATCAGGAGCATGTCCAGGTAGACGTTTGTAAATTGGGGCACATCCAGGACCTGTTTCAAAATCAATACGACGAGCAACAGGGGGAGAAGAATATACGGCTGGAGGCGATCTTACTAGCCTAGGAGGTCCTTCAGGTGGAGATGGCATGAAATCTCGAGGCAAAGATGGAGGTCCTCCAAGTGCAATTGAACCTGGAAGTGCAGGTCTTGCAGGCGTTTCCGGAGTCGGTTGACCTCCTCGTTTTTGTCTGCGTGATTTTCGTGATGGCATTATTATTATATATTTTGTTTTTTAGTACGGTCCCAATTGGATTCGAACCAACGACTTTCCGGTTAACAGCCAGACGCTCTAACCAACTGAGCTATGAGACCAATGGTGCACCTTTCGGGAATCGAACCCAAGTCAAGACCTTGGAAGGGTCCCATTCTACCACTAAACTAAGGGTGCTTGAATCTCGCGACCCGGATTTGAACCAGGGACCTACGGAACTTTGTTGAGCTTCTGTCAGCTACAGTCCGCCGCTCTACCACTGAGCTATCACGAGTTATTTGATTGCTGTTTTTGTTTTTTAAAGATTTTAACGAGAGCATACGCTCTACTTAAAATACTCATGTGCAGCGTAAATACTTTATAGCAAACAAACAAATGTCAGGAAACCCGCCAGCACTTGACTTACCTGTGTATGAAGTTGGAAAAGCTCCTTGGACCCCTGCTGCCAAAGAAATGGAGAAAAGGCTTCGTGAACGGCTTTCTGCTCCACCAAAGAATCCAAGCGGTAAGGGCAGGAAGACACGTCGTCACCATCGTCGTGGAAAGAAATCTAAATACACTCGTCGTAGATAAATAATGCAACGTTCTAATTTTGAAGAGATGGCTAGTTATTTGAGAAACATACGTCCCCCAAATGACTATGTCGAATTTGATAGACTTGTTCGACTTGTTTTGTTTTGGTATGATACACACCGAATTAAAGAACCACAAGTCTTTTTAGAGCAGGAAGGAAAAGAATATCAAGCGTTTGTTGGTTATTTAACTTTAGAACTAGGGTATCCGCCAGTTTTAACAAAGGATTTCGTTTCATCTATGCTGAATTTTGCACGTTCTACACGTTGACCACCTACAACTGGGGGGACAGTAGCTACCTCGGGAACATAACCAACTTTTAGTTTTTTCCAATCCATTTATTACTATCTATTAATAATTAATGGATGCATTATTCGGTGAGCATCTCTTTGCAGACATAATACATGATTTTCCTAAATTTACAGGACCATTTTACAACATTGGAGGGGAGAAAGCTCCCAAATCTGATTATTCAGAAAATGAAACAAGTAACCGGTTACTAGGTATAGCAGCAGCTAATCCTGCATTTGCTGCAAGATTAAACCAAAAAATAGTGTTTACTATTCCGAAAACAACATCAACATTTCAAAAAACAGAACCACCGTTGATTTTTCAAGGAGGTAATCAAGATGTTGGTATAGTCCAAGATGCCGGTGAATATATAACAGATTTTTTGGGTGCTAAAAATGTTATAACGTTTGGGAGCATTTTAGATCCTGCGCCAAAACCGATAGGCGTAGATAAGAATGCGATATGGTATGATGTAGGAGTTGCCCAAAATGTTACAATACCACTGACAGAATTTGGATTTGATCCTGCATATATACAATCTATTAGTATCGGAAATTTACGTGGAGGAGGTACTGTAAGCGCTGTATTCAATCTCATAGATAGAACTAGTTGGGACGCAGTGAGGATGACGATGGTTACGCGAGAAAATCCTCCATCAGGTAACAAACCAATCAACAACACCAAAGTAGAGGTATCTGGATTTTTCACAAGTATCGAAGGTGCAAATTTAAAGGCACAGTTCCCCTCTGGACAGAATCCAGTACTGTTCAACATAGGTAAGACATTAGGTGATGTAATGCTGGTTGCGTCGATTATGCCAAGTTTCAATGGTGGGTCAATAAACAACGAATTTTTGCAAGTAGGAGGTACATGGAAAATGTTCAAAAATGGCGAGGCAGTCACAACAGATGTTCCACAAATTTTGGTTCTTAAAACAGGTGATATCTTAAACCATGCAAGAGCAATCTTAAAAAACGTTCCTTCCATATTGGAGAGACAAGCAGGTGCTGGAAGAGTTGTTAAACAATATGAATTTGTGCCTGGGAATGCAGATCCAGCTGCCATTTATGCATCATTTCGAAACGGGTATACAAAACTGGTTAATGATGTAAATCAATTATATGGTACATTGATTGATAGTTTCACAGAATGCGTTTCTTCCGTCGGACTGCTTAACCCTGGACGTTCAAACTTCTCTGGAACAGGAGATGTAGTAACTACCGAAGGTGGTCGTCGGCGTGCTGCAGCTATCATTGAAAGAATTACTAACAACTTGGGTGTATTGCGCGATAGAGTTGCCGATTATTACACAAAACGTCGAACAACTGCTCTTTCTTTGACAGCAGCTCAAAATGATAAAATACGTGATCTTTATGAGATCGACCTAGCTTCTTTCAAATTCTTTGTACCTCAGACGCTTCAAGTGTTTGATACACGTAAAAACGTTATGAAAACCAAAATAATTGTGGCACAGCTTCCAAAAGGTGCAACAGTACTATTACCAGTAGGTTCTTTGATCGAGATCAGTATGTGGAACACATTTACAAAATTAGATGCTAGTAGATCAACTACTCTGGATGAGCTATTTCTCGAGATTGCTAACACTGATCTTAATAAGAAGTTTTTTGCAAGAGTTCCCGCACCAGCACCAGCACCAGCACCAGCACCAGCACCGCCAGTGCCCACTACTGGCGATACTGAAGAAATTAAAGTGATTTCTGAACCCATTACGACCCTAATATCAACCATGAAAAATGAGGTAGAAAAATCCCCCGATGCTGCGGTAAACATTCCAAGTATCGAGACATTTATTGGACCACTGGGTGCAACAGAAGCAATAGGCAATGTTGCAGTTGAACTTCCGGCAGATCGTGAAAATGTTGAAGGCGGAGGGACACATGGAGGTGCTACACCTAGAAAAATAATACTACACCCTGAGTTTAGGAGTGAACTTTATAAAATGTGGGGATGGGGATCTCCTCCGTTACAATATGAAACTATACCTGAAACACTATATTTATTTCTGCGATATCTTTACAATTTTGAAGTAACTGATGCAGCAGCAGGCATTAAATCCGCCTATTTCAGAACAAAATCCCCGCTTGTTGCATTCGGCTGTGCAATTGATGTATGCGAGTTAGGATTGTCTTCGGAACATTATAAGTTGATACTCGACGTAGATTTACTTGTTCAGCTTATAAGTGACTTAAAATCTATCGCAGCAAAGTTCAATATAGCCCCTGCGCCAAAAACGTGGGGACAAATTAGTCTTCCAACGTTTGCATCTGTTCTAATATTTAATGCATTTACAAGCTATATAAACTCACAAAATGCTCAGGTAATTCAGATCTCAAAAGATGAGCTAATTGAGGATCCAAATGAACTATCGAATTATTATGATAAAATGGAAGACGAATTTGTAGCGCAAACAGTTGCCTATCTCAGACTCACACGGAGACCACGTGCAGGCAATAGAAAAACACGAAAACTAAAAATTAAACCCAAAGCACACAAAACGAACCGCAGACAAACTTACGTATAATTCATGTTATAATAAGAACAATGTCCGATACTATTATAGGAGTTCAATTCGGCATCACCAGCCCCGATGAAATTCTACGACGCAGTGTTGTCGAAGTCATCACAGATAAGACATATCAAGGAAATAATCCTGTACCCGGCGGTGTATTTGATTCCAGACTGGGTGTCATCGACTCTGGTAAGATTTGCCCTACCTGCAAGCACACAAATATGAAATGTCAAGGACACTTTGGACACATCTCTCTTGCAAGACCTGTCTATCTCTATCAATTTCTTGAATACGTTGAAAAGATCCTCTATTGCGTATGCTTGAACTGCTCAAACCTCTACATCTCAAAGAATGCAGAGGATATTGCTGAACTCACTAAAAGCCCTCTCGAGGGTATTGCACGTTTAAGCAACATTCGTGCAGAGACTGTCGAGTGGAAAGGAAAGGCAGCAAAGGCAGCAAAAGGAGGTGTTGTTCCCTGTGTAACATGTGGAACATCCGTTCTCAAGAAAGTTGAAAAGATTCTGGGCTCTGTTTGCAGTCTTCAAAGTGCTGTTCTTGGCGGAGAGGAATCATTGGTTCCTATCCAACCCGAGATGGTTCTCAGATGCTTTCAACGCATGAGCAATGATGTCATCCGCAGTCTCGGGTTCAGTCCCAAGTATTCCCATCCCGCTTGGATGGTCTGTACCGTTCTAGCAGTCCCTCCTCTGACTGTTCGACCCCCTGTTGTGATGGACGACAATCAACGAATGGATGATGATCTTTCTCATAAATTGATCGATATCGTTCGTGCAAATCAAAAGCTTCGCGAACAGATCGATAAGGGTCAGCCAAAGGAATACATTGAACAGCATACCAATCATTTGGAGTTCCATGTTGCAACCTATGTCGACAATGACATCAAGGGTATTCCTCCATCTGCACAACGTTCTGGTCGTCCTCTCAAGACGCTCAAATCGCGTATGGGTGCAAAAACTGGTCGCGTTCGAGGCAACTTGATGGGAAAGCGTGTTGATTTCAGTGCTCGTTCTGTGATTACTCCAGATGCGAATATTGATGTTGATGAGCTTGGTGTCCCTATTGAAATTGCTACAAATCTGACCAAGCCCGAGATTGTCACACCGTACAATCGTGATCGCCTATTGATGTACATTCGCAATGGTCCTGCGAAACATCCTGGTGCAAAATCTGTGTATATCAAGAGCGATAAGCGTTCGATTTCTCTAAAGTACATTCATGCAGACATGATTGAACTCAACGAAGGAGATATTGTTCATCGTCATCTGATCGATGGTGATCATGTTCTCTTTAACCGACAACCCTCTCTACACAAGGGTTCAATGGAATGTCATCGTGTTAAGGTTCTGCCGTATTCGACATTTCGTTTGAATGTATCGGCAACCAAACCCTATAACGCTGATTTTGATGGAGACGAGATGAACATGCACGTGCCTCAGTCGATCGCAGCTGAGACGGAACTATCTAATCTTGCGAGTTTAAAGCGCTTGATTGTATCTCCTCGTCTGAATGCACCTATCATTCAGATGGTCCAAGATACTTTGACCGGTGCTTACCGTATTTCAAATCCTAATGTTCGAGTTCACGAACAAGCAGCTATGAACATGCTTAGTCGTATTCGGAGACCGTTGAGTGCCTTTAAAATGTTGAATGAGGCACATTTGGGAACAGATGTCATTTCCGCTGTATTCCCATTGATGACCTTTAATGAAAAGATCAAGCTGGAAAATGGTAAACTTGTGAAAGGACTCCTGAATAAGGGTGCATTTAACACTCCTTCTGAAGGTATTCTTCATGTCATCTTTAATGATCTTGGTCCTGATCGTTGTGCACAGTTCATCAACGAAGTACAGTCCATTGTAACCAAGTTTAATCTGCACACTGGATTCTCTACGGGTGCTTCTGATCTTATCTCAAATAAAGAGACTCTTGACTATGTTGAGACCACTCTTGCAGATGGTCGTCGACGAGTCCAAGAGATTATCACAGACGTTCATGCTGGACGCTTTGTCAATATCTCTGGTCGTACAGATGGTGCTGAACTTGAAAATCAGATCATGAACACTCTCAAGGATATCAGTGCAAAAATCACTTCAAAGGTATCTGATTCTCTACCTGCTTCGAATCGTCTTCTTCAGATGGTAAAGGCGGGTGCAAAGGGTGATAACTTGAACATCACACAGATGATGGCTCTTCTGGGTCAACAGATTGTTGATGGCAAGCGTATTCAGTTTACTCTTCCCGACCGTACCCTGCCTCATTTCAGTAAGTTTGATGACTCTGCTGAAGCACGTGGATTTGTCGAGAGCTCATTCGTTAAGGGTTTGAGACCTGCAGAATACTTCTTCCACGCTATGGGCGGTCGTGAAGGATTGATTGATACCGCCGTAAAGACATCAGACACTGGTTATATTCAGCGTCGTATGATGAAGACGATGGAAGATTTGCATGTTGAATATGACGGTACTGTTCGCAATAACTCAGGTGTCGTTATTCAATATTGCTATGGTGAAGATGGCATTGATTCCACTGCTGTTGAGTCACAGAATATTGAACTTCCTACCATGTCGATGGAAGACATCTACAAGATGTTTGCACTATCTGTTGATGAAGTAACTCCTCTACTTACGGAATCAGTAACTGAAGCACCTGATATGGTGGATCAGATCATTGCCGATCGTCAGATGCTTGTAGACACGGTGTTTAGGTACGCTCGCAAAGAAAGTGTTCTCGCTCCAGTACACCTAAAGAGACTTATTAATCGTTTCAAGAATCCTTACTCTACCAAGACTGATCTTCTGCCTTCATATGTTGCCGAACAGCTTGATGGTCTTGTGCGCGAACCTCGAATTGCACCCAACCGACTGTTTGCATCTCTTGTTCGTTTCTATCTTGCTCCTCGTCGTTGTATCATCGAGTATCGTTTCACCAAAGACATCTTTGATGAGATTGTACGTGAGATTCGTTTCAGATATATCAAGAGTTGTGTGCACTCTGGTGAGATGGTAGGTGCTTTGGCTGCACAGTCTATTGGTGAACCTACTACACAGTTGACGTTGAATACTTTCCACTCAGCTGGTACTGTAAAGGCTGGTGCAACTCAAGGTGTTCCTCGTATTAAGGAACTACTGGATGTTGCAACGACTCTCAAGAATCCTTTGAACTTTGTATACCTTGAACCTAACGTATCTGCAAGTCTGGATCAAGCCATCATGGTTCAACGTGAAATTCAGAAGACAACATTGCGCGATATTACCAAGCATGTCAGGATGTACTACGATCCTTATCCGCTTGAGACCAAATCAGTTGTAGGCGATGATCAAGACATTCTGCGATCATTCCAAGCATTCTCGCTTGGTAAGCCCGACTGTTCATCTCCTTGGATTTTGAGGCTTGAGTTTGATGATACTGAAATGGCTGCAAGAAACACGCAAGACATGGTGATGATTGAGACTGCAATCATGAATAGCGGTCTTCGTATTCTTCAGTGTGTGCATTCAGATTCTAACTCTGCAAAGATGGTTATGCGTATTGTGTTCGAGTCTGGTGTTGTCTCGAACATGTTGTCTCTTCGTTTCATGGAAGATAAGGTACTTGATATTGTGATTGCAGGTGCTTCAGGAGTCGGTCGTGTATATCCTCGCAAGGTTGAGAAGGAATTGATTTGGGATGAATCCGTTGCAGGATATGCATGCAAGACGCAGTATGTTCTGGATGTTGAGGGATCAAATATGTTTGAACTGATGGGTTTCAAGAATGTAGACAAGACCAAGATCTTCTCGAATGATATCCACGAGGTACTGGAAGTATTTGGTATTGAAACTGCTCGTCAGGCAATGTTGGATGAATTCAATGAGGCGTTCACAGATGCGTATGTGAACTATCATCACATGTCTGTATTGTTGGATTCGATCACATATCAGGGACGTTTGTTGTCTGCGAATCGATTTGGTATGAAGAAACAAGAAACTGGCGTCCTTGCGAAGTCGACGTTTGAAGAGACATCAAAGACTCTATTCAATGCTGCGGTATCTGCGGAGTTTGATGACATGAGCGGAGTATCTGCAAATATCATCTTCGGTCAGAAGCCTCCTGCGGGTACTGGATTTGTAGAGTTGATGCTTGATGAAACTCGTCTTCCTGAAGGCAACGATGAAGAGATTGATACAACGCTTGATAGAGCGAATCAGATTGTTGAAAAGGTTACACCTGCGGATGAGACTGGAGAATGTAAGATGGAAGACATTTTAATGGAGTGGTAGATGAACATAAAATGGAGAAACCACAATACGGTCATCAGGTTTTTTTCGATGAAGTTCGGGTATTGGATGAACGTAAGACTCCTAAAACTGAAATTCGATATGTAGAAACAAAGTCTTTTGGAAATATACTTTTTATGGACGGAGAAGTCCAATTGTCAACAATGGATGAGCATCGATATCACGAAACACTTGTTCATCCATTGATGTGTAGAACGATTCGAGATTCCGAATTGAATGTATTGGTCATTGGCGGTGGAGATGGATGTGCTGTCCGTGAGATTCTCAAATGGGGGAAGGTTGTGGGTTCGGTTACTGTTGTAGATTATGATGATGAGTTTGTTCATGAGTATGGTATGGACCGTCTTTCAACCGTAAACAATAAAGCGTTTCATGATCTGCGAGTTTCTTACGTATGTGAGGATGCCGTACATTTCTTGGAACGGACAAAATTTAAATTTGATGTTATTTTCATCGATCTTCCTGATCCAGATGGACATGAAATGGTTGAATTGTACACCAAAGTTATAAATCTTGCAATTGAAAGGTATAAGATTGGTATTTCTATGCATGTGGGTCCTGCAATGATTGATCCTGAGAGTCCTCAGAGACAAATCATCACACAGTTTAAGAAGTTGTTGCAAGAGAAAAACAACCATGTAAAAATGGGAACATGTTATGTTCCTTCGTTCAGTAATGATTGGGCGTTTTTGTATTCGATTCCGCGTATGGTAACAGATTATCGTCCAAACTCATCAGAGGTATCTGCTAAATGTAAATATTGGGATTTTGAAGCAGACAATGAATTTGATATCCCAAAGGATTTAATGCTTTCGTGAGCCCCTACGACGACCAGCCTTCTTGGTCATCTTCCTGCTCTTTCGGCGACGACCACCAGAGGCAGCCTCGGGGTTAGCGCCCTCCCATTGAACAGCAGGGAAAGCAGGGTTGCGAGCAGCACCATCCGCTAAAGGAGAATCAGTGTACGGTCCACCCGCGAATGAGTAAAGTTGTCCTCCCTTGTGCTTCCTAGTGCGGCGCCTCTTTCCGCCCGCAACAGTGCCCTTGCCCATAAGTTGACCACCGGTCAGAGGGGCAGGGACAGACTCGGTGGCATCACCAGCAGCCTCGACGTCCGCACCACCCTTCCATGTCTTTTTAGCAGCTTTCATAGCGTCGCCAAGAGACATACCCGCTTTCTTGTGCTTCATAACGTGTTTAATCCATGCAGATCGCTTTCCTCCGTCCATTTGTATTCTGAAAAAGATTTTTAAACGCTACCAACCGTAAAATCAAACAGCGGCGTCTGCATACGCTTCGGCTGGAATGAAACATTTGGATCTTGAACCGGCGGCGCTTTGTATTTGACAGGTTTGTATCGTAGCTCTTCAGGTTTCAGAACAAATGAATTCTCTCCAAACTTTCCGACGTATACTTCCATACCGTCATCGATACTACCATAATTCATCAAGACCCACTGGCAACCGTATGTGAAGCATATTTCAGGATTCTTGTTTGTAATGTTTGTGTTTGTCATATCAGGTACAACTAGCGTTATATTGCGCCTGTTGTAATTGATAAGCTCTTCGTAATCATAGGTTTGCGATACCTGTGTATACGTGAGCCTTCGACACAAACTAGATGACCATGAAAGGTTCACAAGCTCATCCATACCATTTCCTTTATGTTTTTCACCACTCACGATGATGAGTCTCCCTAAAAGATTACAAGCAGGTTCAAGTGCAAGATTCTTACGCTGATAACTGTAAGATGAATCTAACATAAACTTGCGAAGCGTATTTTTGAGAATATCTGCACACTTATTGATGACTAGGTTATCTTCAGTATGGAACACCAAACTCAAAATAAATGGAGATGGTGTTTTGAAAGCAGAGTTACCAACCACGATACAGCATTCTTCAAAACCAATAGTGTTATACGTGAGCATTTTCTTCGTCTTTTCATCAGCTATTCCAACGACTGGATTCTTGTCTACATCGTACACGTGAAGTTCGACAATACGTGCACCACCTTCAATCACTTTTGAGATTGAGGCTGCAGATACATAATCATAGACTGTTTTTCCACCTAGAACAGAGTATGCTGAACCGGCGACAGTGTAATCGGTTAACAGTTTATCAGATGGACAAGTGAGTGGTGCAGGTTTTACAACATCAGCGTATACACCCAGTTTACGAGCAATTGTCTCATCGGGAGGTGCAGCTTGACCTGTTGCTTTCAAGTAAAAATAGACGGTCAGAGACACCCCCAAAAAGAATATTGATGCCAACAGAAAGTACATAATAAGTGCCCTCGTTTCCATTGTCTTATGCAACTTTGAAAAACATAGGACGCATCATCGCAACTACATCATCAGGTACAACCTCTTGCATTGGAATGTCAAACAATGAACAGTGAATGAAATACAAACAGTACATACCGCATTGTGCGTTTTTGTATTGATGTCGAACCTTGTTGTACCTCAATCGCATCTTCGGGAATTGAGAAGACCACCTGTCCATCAGGCGTTTGATTTCTGGTTCAGGTTTCTGTGCATACGAGTCGAAATACGTCATCTGAGGATATTCGAGTTCGTCTCTAAAATCACAGAATGCAGCGACCCAATGTTCTCCAGGTCCAGTTGACACATCTGTATTAAAAATAATACCTGCACGGCGATAACCTTTCTTATATAAATCGGGTAGATCAATGCTACACAATGCCGACACTAAACATTTTCCTGTTTCAGAATGTGTATCAAAATCGATAGGAACAGTCCCTACGAAAAAGTAATCGGGTATGAGTTTCATGTATCCTTTCTGACATTCGTCAATGTCGTCCGATGATAACCATTCTTCAGAGTTCACTTTCCATGACATTGGTGCAGCTGGTTTCTCAATCAAATTTCGAACAATACATTCGGGTGTAGAAGACTTGCATGCTTCTTTAAGTCGGTGTGTAATTTCTTTCCAAATATCTCCCTTTTTAGGTATTGGTTTCTCATGCGGATGCTCTTTATTGTAAGCAACACGCAGAGCTTCCAAATCGCGCGTATCCATATTGTTAAAAACGGATGTCTTTTTATGGATAGGAAAGCAATATCAAAAATGTCATCTGCAAAGACTGAACTCGTTCAATGCGTACGTAAATACAGGACACTCGATGATAAGTTGAAGGAGCTGAACAAAGAAGTGTACAAGCTTCGTGAAGATAGAAAGATTATTGAGCTGGAAATGTCTGATCTACTAAAGGTTGCACAGTTCGCAACGATCAATAAACTAGAGATTAATGATGATAAATCAGTCATCAAAATTCAGCGTCCAGATATGTGGTCAAAGCCTTGGTCGTTGTCGTCAAAGGATTTGAAACAGTATTTGGAAGAGTATTTCAGGACTTCCGGTGTTCATAATGCAGAAGGTGCACATGCGTACATTGTAGATAAACGTAAGAGTGAACTTGTTTCAACCGAGTTTGGATTTAACAGAGTGTCTGCAGTCGAAGAAGACTAAATAGTAATCCCTCTATTAATGTTTTTTCATTCTATATCAATAATGAAACATAAAGGAGGCTGCGCATGCTCAGGTGGTCGCAGGCACACGCGTAAACATCGCAAACATGTAAAAAAGGGTGGTTCTATGGTGGGTGATGCTATTTTAGCGGGTACTGCTATGGGACTTTATTCGTATTTTAAGAAGAGGGGGGGCACTCGGAAGGGGTCTGGGCGCCGTCTTCCTGTTCGAAAGACTCGCAAAGGATTGGTGTAATACTCGTTAGAACAACCCCAGTATCAAGGGTGAGCTTGTCATTCAGAAGAGTTTCAAGCTGAGCCATATCTAACTTACTTGGAGTTACAGGACTATCATCTCCAAGACTTCCTACACGACCACGAACTCGTCGAGGGGCATCAGGGCATTTCATTGGAGTATTGCAGACGGGAGTCGCACACAGTTCAATCTTCTTGATAGGAATAATCAACTTCTTCTCCTTCAGCTTATCGTAGATAGCATCAAGAGTGTATTCCTCCTCGTCCTCATCAAGATCAAGTAGTTCCCAGAGTTGTTCATCATAGTTTAGAAACTTTCCAACCATACCTGAATTCTTTTTAATATCATTTGTTACCATTTTTTGAATAGA
>Ga0078894_10002251_pt1 | contig 14575 bp, 13 predicted proteins | sample LauGreSu1BDMLBSD_2_FD_67506 | JGI IMG/M metagenome (GOLD analysis project Ga0078894, IMG submission 67506) | Freshwater lake microbial communities from Lake Michigan, USA - Su13.BD.MLB.SD (version 4) (version 4) | ecosystem: Environmental > Aquatic > Freshwater > Lake | place: Lake Michigan... | reverse complement strand
CTACAATACACCTGCCCGCCGTAATTTCCTGAAAGGAAACTCAGTGGAGTTGCGCCACATTATCGATGAGTTTCAGCGTGTTGCCCTGGCGCATCCTGAGCTCTATTTCACCTTGCACCATGAAGGTTCGGAAGTATTTCATTTACCTCCGGCAAGTTTAAAACAGCGGATTGTGCATTTATTCGGTGCCAATTACAATCAGCGCCTGGTGCCGGTAGAGGAGGAAACTAGTATCAGCAAAATTCAGGGCTATGTAGGCAAGCCAGAATTTGCTAAAAAGACTCGTGGAGAACAGTTCTTTTTTGTCAATAAACGCTTCATCAAAGATCCATACCTGAATCATGCCGTACTGTCGGCTTTTGAGGAAGTTTTGCCTAAAGACAGTTTCCCGCTGTATGTTTTGTTTATTGATATTGATCCTAACCAAATCGATATCAATGTGCATCCCACTAAAACCGAAATCAAATTTCAGGATGAGAAGGCTTTGTATGCCATCATTCGCTCTGCAGTTAAACGATCGTTGGGTCGTTACAACATTGCCCCAACTTTAGATTTTAATCAGGAGACTGGCTTTAGCCGGATGATCACTCCGCAGGCTCCGGAAGATATTGTTGCACCAAGCATCAGTTTTAATCCGGATTACAATCCATTTCAAACAGAAAGCAGTAGTTCCGGTTCAAGAAATTTAGGCCAAACTAAAGAAAAGGTAGATCGTGATTGGGCTTCCCTGTATGAAATTGGCCAAGCGGTTCAGGTTCAAACTCAAGAACTCGCTTTCGAGCCTGAGCAGGGCGAATCAATTTCGGGGGCATCAGAAAAAATTAGCGATAAACAGCTTGTTCAACTGCACCAACGTTTCATTTTGTCTACCATCAAATCGGGCTTTATGCTCATTGATCAGCAGGCGGCTCATGAGCGTATTTTGTACGAACGTTTTTTAAGCCAATTGGAAAATCATCAGGGTGTGTGCCAACAGAGTTTGTTTCCACAAACGGTTAGCCTAAACGCTGCCGATTTTGAATTGGTGAAAGACTTGATGCCCGACATTCAGGCACTCGGATTTCAGATTCGTGAGTTTGGTAAACATACCTTTGTGGTTGAAGGGGTACCGGCCGATATCAGTACGAATGCCAGCGAAGTTGAATTGTTGGAGCATTTGATTGAGGGTTTCAAGAATAATCAATCGGGTTTGAAATTAGACAAACGTGATAATTTGGCTCGTACTTTAGCTCGAAATACAGCAATTAAAGCAGGTGTAAACCTGTCGGCAGAAGAAATGAATGCCATAATTGATGAGCTATTTGCTTGCCAGATGCCTCAGGTTAGCCTTAGTGGTAAACCGATAATTATTACCTTTAGTTTAGAAGAGCTCTTACAGAAATTCGAGAAATAATTTCAGCGTTTATGCGAATGCCATTTTCAAATACACCTCCGGTTGTCAAAAACTTACTCATCATCAACATTATTTTCTTTTTTGCAACCATGCTGTTCAATAAAGGGGGCAGTTTTCCTCTGGTAGAACACCTTGGGGTTTTTTATTTTGATTCTCCGAATTTCCGCATTTGGCAGGTGGTAACTTATATGTTCATGCACAGTCCGGTAAGCTTTGCCCACATTTTGTTCAATATGTTTGCCTTGTTTACGTTCGGCTCGTCACTAGAGATGCTCTTCGGCTCCAAACGTTTTCTGAATTATTATTTGATTACCGGTTTGGGAGCTTTGGCTTTGCAGATGGCTGTTCAGGCATTTGAAGTGTATCAGATTGCTGGAAGTATTACGATCAATCCGGAGACCTACAGTTCTACCGATACCCATGCGATCCGTAAACTTCAGGAGATTTACTATGGACCCATGCTGGGTGCTTCGGGGGCTATTTTTGGATTGCTGATCGCTTTCGGATACTTGTTTCCCAATGCGGAATTATTCATTCTGTTTATCCCGGCTCCGGTAAAAGCCAAATACATTATCCCGATTTATATAGTGTTGGAATTGTTTTTGGGCGTTGCTCAATTTAGTGGCGATTCGGTAGCGCATTTTGCCCATTTGGGAGGAGCGCTTTTCGGCTTTATCCTATTGAAAATATGGCGAATTAAACGCCCTTGGGACTTTTATTAAGCGCAGATGAGGAGGAATAAAAAAAATCTAAGTTTTTTTAGCAAAACGCTACTGGTAATCAATGCAGTGGCTGTCCTTCTCCTGCTTTTAGCCTACCTGGCACCGCTTGTTAATCCGACTAAATTTTGGCCCATTGCCTTTTTTGGATTGGCTTATCCCTTTGTTCTTTTGCTCAATGCTTTATTTGTTGTTTTTTGGCTTTTCCGAAAAGCAAGTTTTGCGCTGCCTTCACTCATTGTTATTTTATTGGGCTGGAAGTTTTTGAGCAGTTTTATTCGTTTTAGAGAATCTACCGCTATCGAGGTGCCCAAGTCTTCTCCAGAATTTATTCGGGTGATGACCTATAATGTGCATAGCTTTAAAAAATTTGGGGAGGCGAACGAAGAAAGTATTAAGGAACAAATACTCAATATCATCCGTAGAGAACAGCCGGATGTAATTTGTTTTCAGGAGTTTTTTACCAGAAGAAAAGGAACCTATCATTTCAAAAAATTCATCAAAGAAATTTTAAAAACGGAGTACGTTTATTTTGAGCCCACTACAGATAATGGATACGAAGCGATTGGTCTGGCAATTTTTTCTAAATTCCCTATCAAAGACAAAGGCGACATCCGTTTTACTGAAATTCAACGGGGTAATGAGGCTATTTACGCCGATATTCAGTATAGAGATCAACTATTCAGGGTGTACAATGTGCACTTGCAATCTATCCGTTTTCAGCCTGAAGATTACGAGTACCTGAATCAAGTTGCGAACGATATACAAACCGATATTAGATCGCCAAGAAGGATCGGTAGCCGGTTAAAAAGAGCATTTATTAAACGTAGCCAACAGGTACAATTGCTTAAAGAGCATACACAAAGTTGCACCAGCCCTTATTTGGTTGCTGGCGATTTTAACGATACGCCCGTTTCGTATGCCGTTAATGTGCTTGCCGACGGCATGATCAATACATTTCGTGAAAAGGGGAGCGGTCTTGGCATAACCTACAATGGAGATTTCCCGAATTTTCAAATCGATTATATTTTGGCTACGCCCGATTTTCAAGTCAAGAATTACCGTATCATCGATAAAAAATTATCTGATCATTATGCCGTTCGGGCAGATTTGCAGCTTGATAAACGATAATTGCTTAAGTTTGTGACATGGATACCCAATTGCAAGTTTACAATACCTTAACCCGTCAGAAAGAAGTCTTCAAGCCAATCAATCCGCCTTTGGTGGGTATGTACGTTTGCGGACCTACGGTGTATAGTGATGTGCATTTGGGCAATTGCCGCACCTTTGTCTCCTTCGATTTAATTTACCGCTATTTACAACATTTAGGTTATAAGGTTCGCTATGTGCGTAACATTACCGATGCTGGTCATTTGGAGGGCGATCGTGATGAAGGTGACGATAAATTCACCAAGAAAGCCAAATTGGAGCAATTGGAGCCGATGGAGATCGTGCAGAAGTACACACTTGGCTTTCACGATGTGATGCGTTTACTGAATACCTTGCCGCCCAGTATCGAGCCTACTGCTACCGGACACATTACCGAGCAGATCGAAATGGTGAAACAGATTCTGGATTCTGGTTTTGCTTACGAGGTAAATGGAACGGTATATTTCGACGTAGAAAAATATGCCGAATCTAATAACTATACCATACTGACCAATCGTCAGCTTGAAGAAATGTTGGCCAATACCCGCGAGTTGGGTGGTCAGGATGAGAAAAAAGGCCGTTTAGACTTTGCGCTATGGATCAAAGCCAAGCCTGAGCACCTGATGCGTTGGCCATCACCATGGGGTTGGGGATTTCCGGGCTGGCATATTGAGTGCTCAGCCATGAGTAAGAAATACCTCGGTGAAACCTTTGATATCCATGGAGGTGGAATGGATTTGGCTGCTACGCACCATACCAATGAGATTGCGCAATCACAAGCATGTAATCATAGTCAGCCGGCCAATTATTGGATGCATACCAATATGCTAACCGTTAACGGAACACGCATGTCGAAGAGTGCTGGTAATGGCTTTTTGCCAGGAGAATTATTTACCGGCAATCATCCTTTGCTGAAGCGGGCCTATTCGCCAATGACGGTGCGTTTCTTCATGCTTCAGGCACATTACCGCAGTACTTTGGATTTCTCTAACGAAGCTCTGGAAGCTTCGGATAAAGGGTTTAAACGTTTAATGAATGCGGTTGCATTATTGGATAAGCTCAAACCTGCTGCTGTTTCGGAAGTAGACATTAATGCGCTTAAAGAGCGAGCTTATGCGGCTATGAACGACGATTTCAATAGTCCGGTATTGATTGCCGAATTGTTTGAGGCCGTTCGAATTATCAATTCCGTCTACGATGGCAAGCTTAAACTGAAACAAGAGGATATCGATGCACTCGTGCAGCTGGTTAATACATTCGTTTTTGAGGTGCTGGGATTGAATTACGACGAACAGCAAAGCGATGATTTGGGTGGATTAATGGACTTGTTAATTCAGATTCGTACAGAGGCAAAGCAAAATCAAGATTATGCCACCTCCGATAAAATTCGGATGGCTTTAGATACCCTTGGTATTCAGCTAAAAGATAATAAAGAGGGTACTAGCTGGACGAAAGCCTAATTTCTTAGGTTGAAATTCGAGTTAAAGCGTATTGTAATAAGCGATTAGCTTAATCAAATCTTCATCTTCCTTAACATTCAATTTATTTTCCTGGATGTATTTTTCCAGTTCCGCCGCATGATCTGCTAGAACAGTCAAAATCTGCTTTTTATCCTTTTTAATTTTTAGAGGTTCGTTTGCCTTTGCAAGGTAATAGGTCTCAATTTCTTGGAAAGTCTTAACGGTTACTGCAGAGCTATAAGGACGGTCTTCAATAACCTTTTTAACCTTTCGTTTCAAAAGTTGTGTACCTCCATCGTATAAAACCTGATAGAAGTTATTACTGGTGTTCCCGTCACTTGCTTTAAACCCTTTTTTAAAAATAGACCAGCTTTCATCATCAGCTATTAATTTAAACTCGAGTACCTGATCAATAAATTCCATGGGTTGATCCGATTTCACATCTCGGAAAAGCAATTGATCTTCAACCAGGTCATACTTTACTGATATGTTGCTAAAATTGCCATTTGATTTGAGTCTCACAATTGCTTTGGTCCAAGTATCGACAAGGAATGGGGTACCTTGTATATCGGTATATTTTTGAACTGATATTACCCTACCCTGATTGTCTTTTATAAATTCTTGGCCATGAGCCAAGTTGTATAAGCTTGTAAAAACTAAGGTTACGAGGGTTAATCGGAAGAAACGCATGTGTTATCTAGTTAGTGAGTTATTTAAGTTGATTCAGTATTAATTTTATATATTGTTGTTTAGATGCTTTAGTATGCTAAGGGTTTAGTTTTTATAAATATACACTTCAATCTTCCCATCTTGAGTAACAGCTCCTCTATACATGCCTTCGGTGTTGAATGGCATAGCGATTCGCCCATACTTATCCAGAGCAATTAGTCCACCATCACCTCCCAAAGCTGGAACTTTCTTAAAAATTAGTTCCTCGGTAGCCGCTTCTACTGATAGACCTTTGTAAGCCATTAGTGCCGCTACTTCGTGGGCTACCACATTACGGATAAAAAACTCGCCCCAACCGGTGCAAGATACACCAACTACATCATTGGCATAGGTGCCAACACCGATCAACGGTGCATCGCCCACACGACCGTACTTTTTATTGGTCATTCCTCCTGTTGAAGTTGCAGCTGCCAGATTCCCTTTTTGGTCTAGCGCAACTGCACCTACTGTTCCGAACTTATTGTCTTTATTTTGGATTCCGAGTAACTGTCCTTTTCTGTTTCCTTTTTCTGCTGCTGCTTTAAGCGAATCTTCTTTGATAGCTTTTTGTAATGCATCCCAGCGACTTTGTGTTCTAAAATAGGAAGGATCTACAATTTCCAATCCGGCTTCTTTGGCAAATTTTTCTGCACCGGGGCCAACCATCATCACGTGTTCCGATTTTTCCATTACGGCTCTAGCGGCACTGATTGGGTTTTTGATGGTTGTTACTCCGGCAATTGATCCGGCTCTCAGTGTGGTGCCATCCATGATAGCTGCATCCAGTTCATTTTTTCCATCATGGGTAAAAACGGCACCTTTGCCCGCATTGAATAGTGGAGAATCTTCGAGTATTCGAACAGCTGCTTCAACGGCATCTAAACTTGGTTTACCGGCTTTAAGCAATTGATAGCCGGCGTTCAGCGCCTCTGTTAATTTGGTTTTATAGGCCACTTCGCGTTCAGGAGTCATTTGAGATTTCAAAATCGTTCCTGCACCTCCGTGTATAACCATCACATATTTTGTTTCTTGAGCCCGAATAAGGCTTATTGGTACAAAAATTAAACAGAGTACTAAAACAATGCGTGCTAAACTAACGTTCATGTTGGTGATAAATTGATTTTAAATGTAAAAAAAATCAAACTAAGTAATGAGTTTAGCGCCTAAAAAATACGAGACTTTGAGTGAAGCAGTAAATGCACTCAATAAGCGTGGGTATACTTACGACTTTCAGATTAAGGATAAAGGCTTATTTTGTACAGCTAGTAACTGTTATTATCAAACCAGAGAACTCTTAATAACTGAGGTTTATCGTTTTGAAGGCATTAGTGATCCGATGTACAATGAAGTGGTGTATGCCGTTGAAAGTAACGACGGCCTTAAAGGGCTTATCGTTGATGCTTATGGCGCCTATTCAGACGAGTTTAAAACGAATCTGCTAAAGGATATCCCTGTTAAAAAGCGGCCCTGAGCCAAGCAAATTTAATTGCTTTTGGTTTCCCAATCGGCAAGTTCTTTACACGATTTGTAAGCCTCATCGATTTTGATGTACGTTGTTTTTCTACGTTTTTCGAACCATTGACTAATCACCAAACTCACTTTATCTTCGTAGGCCACCTCTTTGATTTTTGGATAATCCTGATCTAAATTGGCTTTGTGTGGCCCTGTTTTCGATTTGAGGTATAGGAATCGGTATCCCTGTTTTCCATCTTGGGTAGAAAATGCAGCCGGTTTTGAATAGCTTCCCACTTGCATGGTATCAATGGTCAGGAATATGCTCGGATCTAATTTATCCGTAGGTATAAACGTTGTTCTGCTTTGTACGTTTTCGGCATTTAACATCATGCCACCGTTAAATTTGGTGTCGTTATTGTCTGAGTAAAGCGATGCAGCTCCTGAAAATGTGATCTTCTTGTCGATCACAGATTGGTATACACTGTCGGCCTTTGCTTTGGTGCGTTCCATGCTTGCAGCAGTTGGTTCAATCTTTATCAAAATATGTCTGGCTCTCACCTGTTCTCCTCTTCGTTCCACAACTTGTAAAACGTGAAAGCCATATTCGGTTTCAAATACTTGAGATAACTCTCCAGGCTTTAGTTTAAAAGCCTGAGCAGCAAATTCCTTTACCAGCATGGTTCTGTCCATGAAACCCAAATCGCCACCTTCAGCAGCAGAGCCCGGATCTTGAGAATACAGGCGTGCCAATGTGGCAAAATCTTCACCCATTTTAATTCTCAATCGGAGTGCCTCAGCTTTATCGCGGTAGTATTCTTTTTCCTGTTTGGTCAATTTTGGATAGAGCGAAATCTCTCCAATTTCAACTTCGGTGTTAAAATAAGGTAGACTGTCTTTTGGAATCTTATCGAAGTATTGACGCACCTCCAAAGGTGTAATAGCTACCTTCTCGGAAATTGTTCCCTGCATCTTATTGGCAATTAGCTGCTCACGAATGTCTGGCCGGATCTCATCTTTGTATTGAATTACTGAACGATTAAGAAATTGTTCCAGGCGTTCTTGTCCGCCAGCACGGCTAATCATTGTACGCATGCGTCGATCAATTTCATCGTCCACCTGACTATCTTCTACGGTTACCGAGTCGATTACAGCTTGTTGCGAAAGTAGTTTTTGGGTAAGTAGTTGTTGTAAGAAATAACATTTGATCTGCTCATTCGCGGGATTCCCCTGGGCCAGGTATTGGGCATATTGCATCTCAATATCCGATTGCAAAATAATGGATCCACCCACCACTGCGGCCACTTTATCTAAACCTACTTTTTGTGCCTTAGCAAGCTGAAGACATAAAACCAATATTAAACCAACTATTCCAAAAACTCTTTTCATTTTATTCGGATTGACAAACTGAATCATGCACAAAATTATCAGATATAATGGATTATTCAGCCTGATGAGCTAAAATATCTGAATTAAGTTCAAGATTAATTCAATAAGGCTAAAATAAACGTTAAGGGTAGAGTCTACCAGGATTTAACTCTTTTTAACAATTTGCTTTTTATACATTTGTGCATCATGTCCGATTGGTTAATTCGAGATCCCAAAGCCTTATCGCTGCTTTTTGAAGAAGAACTTTACAAGGTTCAGTCGAAGAGTTCCGCCCTTGTACAGGCTGAAGTGGTAGAGCCCGCTGCTGAAACTTTGCAGTTTGATTATTTGGGTGAGAACAATCGTTTTTTTCTGATTGTAGTTAACGAGCCCGGCCAAACTTACCTGGAGGAGGCAAATTTGGAAATACTTCTCAAAATTTTGGCAGCAAAAGGGATGGAACTCAAGGATGTGGCTATTTTGAACTTTAGTCGCTTTCCGCAAACTGATTTTGGGCAATTAAAGCGTTTTTTCAGCTGCAGCAAGTTGTGCTTGTTTGGCATTTCACCGCAGCAATTGGGTTTGCCTGAACTTCCTTCTAATGAAGTAAGCATGCAGGATGATGTAAAAATTTTAGCTTCTTTTAGCTTGATCGAATTGCAGCAAAGCCAACATAAAAAACTTGCGTTCTGGAGCGTGATGAAGAATTTTTAAAATGGATCTGGATTTAGTTTTTGCCACACACAATAACCATAAGTTGGAGGAAGTTGCAGCCATGATTGGTTCTGGCCTGCGTTTAAAAAGCCTACCCGATATTGGCTGTACAGAAGATATTGAAGAAACAGGCGCCACCTTTGTAGAAAATGCAGGCATCAAAAGCAAGTATGTGTATGCAAACTACGGCGTAAATTGTTTTGCCGACGATTCGGGCCTGGTGGTAGAAGCCTTGAATGGAGAGCCCGGAGTTTATTCTGCCCGCTATTCCGGTCAGCGTGACCCCAAGGTAAATCTAGAACTCGTTTTAAGCAAAATGACCAATCAGCAACAGCGCAGCGCTAGTTTTGTTTCGGTAATTTCATTAATCTGGGATGGGGAAGAGCACGTGTTTGAAGGAAGAGTAAGCGGGAAAATTACGCTTACGCCCTTCGGAGGAGGAGGATTTGGCTACGATCCAATTTTTATTCCCGATGGATACGAAATCACGTTTGCAGAAATGGATCAGGATGAAAAAAACCGGATTTCACACCGGGCTAAAGCCATGGATCAACTGATCACTTTTTTGAAATCCAAAATCTAATTATTTCTTTTTCCCAGACTTTTTAATGGGTGTAGGACTTGGTTTCTTAGCTTCTGTTTTAGTCTCAACCTTCTTGAGTTTTACCAAACCAGGAATTATGTTCTCTTTACTAATTGGTCTATCTTTCGGTTTCCAAATAAATCCTTCCAGAATACTTTTATCATCAGTAACTTGTTCTATGGGCAGGTAGGTCATTTCGGGTTTGGCTACAAAATAAATGTCTTCCAATTCATTATTCCCGAACTTTAGCTTAATTCTGCTACTTAACGAACGATTCATACCGGTATACGTGCTGTCTTCCTTAGCAAAATAAACACTCTCGGCATTGCCATCCACCGCCAACTCACGGAGTTTATTCTCCTTAAAATAACCGGTCATCTGTTTACCTTTTACCTGGTTAAAACGACTTGAATCGCCTTCTGTGCTTACAATAAATCCTTTATTGTCCAAAAGCATTTTGTGCAGTTTTTTGTTTTGAAGCTGGAGATATAAGGTATCTGAATTAAGTTGCGAACCCTGCGTCCAGATCATCGGATCCTGGTAACAGCGCATTACGGAATCACTATAACTGAAAAACAACGAATCGGCTCTAGCCTGCAAATCAGATTTGTAAATTTTTACCTTGTGAAATGCCGATAGCGTTCGGGCTTTTACCGTATCTGTTGATGCCGTGCTATCTGCCGGAAGTACAGCCGCACTCAGCCCTCCCTTTGTATTTAGCGCAGTTTTCTTGTCTTTTTTTGCATCCTTTCGGGATTTAGGATCCTCTACCTTCGTTGCCGAAGTTAAAACTGGGGCCGGTTTCTTTTCGGGGATCTTTTCCTGTGCTTGTACCGATGCAGGCTTCTTTGCCTCAACTGCAATTCCAGATAATTTGGTTGCACTCACTTTGTTGGCCAACACGACCTTGCTGTATAAGGTGTCGGCTGTAATCCAGATCGAGTCTACCTTGGTCGAATCGCTTTCGGTGGTCAGAATTACGTAGGCATTCTGCGTTACCAAAGTGCTTTCATCCGCTTTTTTATAAATACCCAGATCGCCTTTGAGCGTAATTTTTTCGGCTGTATCAATAAACGTGATGTTTTTTACCGCCCTGCCATAGCCCTTTTTGCGGTCGTAGAACAAGCTATCGCCGGTTAGCGATTTGCTGCCTTGGGTGTAGAGGTTATTCTTGCCAAATCTGGCCTGATCGTATAGGGTATTGTAATCGCCATTTTCGGTGTACAGGGTATCGTCTTTTCCGTAAATATGCGTTGGACCATAGAAATAGGCAATTTTTGATCCGGAGTTGTAGCGTAATGTATCCGATTTAATCAAGGCATCGGGAGTGGTTACCAGTACATCGTATCGGAAATAAGCATCCCGCGAAGCGGCAAAATAAAAACCGTTTTTACTAGTTAGTGTATTCTTACCGTTTACAATTTTACCACCACCGGTGTAGGTGCCTACCCGAGTACCCATGTTATAGGTCATGTATTCGGTGCTTAGCGTGGCATCGCCGTCAACTAACCGAACTCTGTTGGTCAAAATGGCGATTTTGGTGTTTCCGTTGTAATTCAACAAATCAGAATATACAACCGTTCCATTACTCTGGGTAATAACCACATTTCCAAAAGCATCAAAGGTATTTTGAGCCTGATTGAAGTAAGCACTATCGGCAGAAAGCGTTGAGTTGTCTTGCGAAAAAACCGGTCTGACTACTTTGAGTAAGTCTACATTGGGCATGCCGATTACTTTCTGCGAGGAAACCAATTGTACCCGATTGATTTGCTGAGCCATACTGGCCAGCGCTGCCGAAATAAACATGAAAATGAGGAGTAGTTTCTTCACTTCGCAAAATTAGGTTTTTGGCTAAGGATTTTAATAAATAAATTTGGTTGATGTTGCCTACTGCCCAATTCGTTGATTTTATTGATCAAAACTTGCTTTTTGAGCCACATGATCGTGTTTTGTTGGCCGTTAGTGGTGGTCGCGATTCGGTGTTGATGGCTCATCTTTTCAAAGCTTCTGGTTATTCGTTTGCCATAGCGCATGTTAATTTTAAGCTACGTGCCGAAGAATCGGACGGAGACGAAGCATTTTGCCGCGATTTGGCTGCCAGCTTGGACGTTTCCTTTTTTTTAAACCGTTTTGATACCGCAACGTATGCCAAAACGAATAAAATTTCCGTGCAGATGGCGGCCAGAACCTTACGTTATCACTGGTTAGAAGAACTTCGGGCGGAGCAAAATTTCGATTACATTGCCCTAGCTCATCATCAAAACGACAGTATTGAAACCATTCTGCTAAACTTGACCAGAGGCACGGGAATTAGCGGCCTGCATGGTATTTTGCCAAAAAGGGGGCGATTAATTCGGCCTTTACTATTTCTAACACGAGCAGAGATTGATCAGCTGGTTGAACGCTTGCAAATGAGCTACCGCGACGATAGTTCGAATGAATCAGCCAAATATGCCCGTAATAAAATTCGTCTGGAAGTAATTCCGAAACTGAAAGAACTCAATCCGGCATTGGAAGAAACTTTTGAATTGAATCGGCGTAGGTTGGCCGATTTGGAGGAATTGTTGCACCTCAAAGTAGATGAATTGCGCAAAAATTTATTCCAAAACACAAATTCAGATACCATTGAAATTGATTTAGCCGCTTTAAAACAATTAAAGCCTTTAAACACCTTACTATTTGAGTTGTTTAGAGAATATGGATTTACTGAAGCCGTTTTGTCTAATTTGGTGGAGTCTTGGCATGGTCAGCCGGGTAAGGTTTTTGAATCGGCTAGTCATCAGCTCTTGCTCGATCGCGGGCGCTTACTTTTATCATCTTTGGAGAAAAAGCAGGAGTCTTGTGTAAAGATTGATGCTGAGACCAAGCAATTCAAGTGGAACAACAGGGTTTTCGCAATGACTGTATTGCCTATAACCGAATTTAAGTTGGATAAACATCCGGGTAAAGCACAATTGGATGCGGATTTGCTCAGTTACCCCTTAACCTTGCGAAGCTGGAACTTGGGCGATGCTTTTCAGCCGATTGGTATGAAAGGCAAGAAAAAATTGAGTGATTTATTTACCGAGCAAAAAATACCATTGAGCCAAAAGCAATACATTGGCGTTTTAGAAAATGCCAACGGCGATATTGTATGGGTTCAAGGTTTACGCATTGATGAGCGCTATAAAATTAGCGCAAACACTAAAAAAGTAGTTATATTCGAAGAAGTTCATGAGCATGGAATCTGAAATTAGCTTTGTTGAAAAACAGTATTTAGGTAGGGATTATAACCGGATCAGCATCCGGATGGTGATGGCTTTGTTTTGTTTTGCTGCCTATTATTTTTCTGAAAATGACGACAATGCAGAGCTTTTCCTGGTGGTTGGCTTCGGTATACTAATCATTTCCGTAATCATGATGTTTTTGATGCATTTCCGGACTACCGTGAAAAACAAATCGGTAATTTTAGATGGGTTGTGGACAACCAAACTGGTGAAAATTGACCTTAGCAGCATTGTTAAAGCCGAAAGACAGCCTTACAGTAAATTCTTTATCAATAATCCGGTTTATAATTTACACAAGAACGGCACCATCCGTTTTTATGCCGGGGGTAAAGATGCCGTACACTTACACGATAAGGATGGTTTTGTGTACATTATTGGTAGCCAGCATGCCAATGAACTCTTGCAAAGTATTCAGGTAGCTATGAAAAAATAAAACCCGGCCTGCTTTGGGCAAACCGGGTTAAACCTTTCATCATTTTTCAACTTATTTCTTCAATCCAATTTCTTTTAAGCGCTCATCTAGGTATTCACCGGCGGTTATATCGTTGTATGCTTTTGGGTTATCAGAATCAATACAAGATGCTAAGCAGCTCAAATCCATTTCTGATTTTGGATGCAAGAAAAACGGCACCGAAAAACGCGAAGTTTTCATCAATTCTCTAGGCGGATTGACCACGCGGTGGGTAGTTGATTTTAGCTTGTTATTGGTTAAACGCTGTAGCATATCGCCAACGTTTACTACAATATCTTCGCCATGAGCCTTAACCGGAAACCATTCGCCATCGCGGGTTAGCACTTCAAGGCCATCGGCACTGGCGCCAATCAGTAAGGTAATTAAATTGATATCTTCGTGTGCACCGGCACGAACGGCATCTGCCGGAATGCTATCCGGATCTTCGATAGGGAAGTAATGGATGGCTCTTAAAATTGAGTTACCATTGTGCACTTTGTCGTCAAAATAAGTGGTCGGTAAACCCAAATAATCGGCAATGGCTTGCAATAAGTGTTTGCCCGAAGCTTCCAAACGCTCGTAAACTTCTTGGGTAATGGAGTTGAAGCGTGGAGCTTCAGTTACCACAGGATTGTCAGGATATTCATTTTTTACCGGATCGTTATCGGTAACCGTTTGCCCACGTTGCCAAAATTCTTTCAGATCGGGCGTTTTTGCGTCTTTTGCCTTTTCTTTTCCTTTGCTGGTATAGCCACGCTGGCCAGCTAGTTCCGGAATTTCATACTTCATTTTTACTGCCTCGGGCAGTTCGAAAAAGTTTTTGACCTCTGTATAGAGTTCATTGATTAATTCGGGAGTCATGCCGTGGTTGGCAATGGTGACAAAGCCGGTTTCCTGATAGGCATTACCCAAATCGTTAGAAAATTTTTTCTTTTGTTCGGGGGTACCGTAGATGTAATCGTTCAGGTCGAGACGTGGAATATTTACTTCAGCCATGATCGTTATTTTGGTTTAACGAATATACAAGCAAATGTGGATAAGCCTAAAAAATATCTTTTAAAAATTACGTAAAGTACTATTTATCAGTTTTTTGCTTTTTTCAACATTGGCGAATTTGACTGAGGCTTAAGGAGAAAAAATTAAATTTCACATTTTTTTTGAGGAATAGCAGATAGCTTCTATATTTGCAGTCCCCAAAGGAGGCTTAGCTCAGCTGGTTCAGAGCATCTGCCTTACAAGCAGAGGGTCACTGGTTCGAATCCAGTAGCCTCCACAGTTGAAAAGCACTTACAGTAGATGTAGGTGCTTTTTT
>Ga0078894_10002249_pt1 | contig 14579 bp, 15 predicted proteins | sample LauGreSu1BDMLBSD_2_FD_67506 | JGI IMG/M metagenome (GOLD analysis project Ga0078894, IMG submission 67506) | Freshwater lake microbial communities from Lake Michigan, USA - Su13.BD.MLB.SD (version 4) (version 4) | ecosystem: Environmental > Aquatic > Freshwater > Lake | place: Lake Michigan... | reverse complement strand
ATTATCTTTTCGTTCCAATTAAAATAAATGCAGCAATAAACATAGTTGCAGCAGCAATATATGTTGCAGTTTTTAAATTATCTTCACTTGTTACTAATATTTCATTATCCCTTTTAATTTGTTCAGATATTAACATATTTTCATCTGAAAAAAGAAGGATATTGCCATTAAAATCGTATTTGATGTCTCTTGATAATTTATCACGTAATTCATTATGTGAAGAAACGTTAACATTTGCAGTATTAGTATCATTATTGGTTTTAATATAAGTAAAACCTTCTACTGTATCAAATGATTCATTAATTGTTTTAGAGAAATCTGAATATGTTAAAGATGACATTTGTTGAAATAATTGACTATTCATTTATATAAATATTTTATATTTTATTTAGTGATTTTGATAAATGTGAAAAATAATATACATGTTCCTAAAACAGTCAACATTATATTTGCGTATGCATTTGCATTAATTTCTTTTTGTTGGGTTTGTTTTATCACTTGTTTATTTTTGTATAAATTACTCAATTTTTTATCCAACTCGTCCCTATTTTTAGAAATTTCATTTTCATACTTTTCTCTATTAAATCCGGTTTCATCAAAATATGTATATGAAGGCATTAACGTATATAATTTATTCATATAAAAAATAAAACATTATTAATATTCCTAAAGAACCGATTGCTAAATTGTATGATTTCATTAATTCACGATTATAATCCACTGAGGTATCAGTATTTCGCACATCCGCACCGTCGTGATTTGTCTGTATCTCACGAATTTTCAAGGCATTTTTTCTATTTATACAAACTTCTTTATCATAACATTTATTTAAATCTGTATTTCCCATAATAGTAGAACTTCGACATTGAACATTACCATCTACTACATTTTCTTTTGAATTACAAATATTATTATCATAATACGGACGACCAGTATTTACCTGGTTATTGTCACTAAATTTTGCACTATAATAATAAAAATCATTTGGATTATATGCAACTGTTATATTTTTAATATTTGACATTACTATATTTATTCATTAGATAAATGATTCATTAGATAAATCATTAAACACATATACGATAATATTTATAGGAAAGTGCGGTAGCGCTTCCTCGTTGCATTTCACATACTTGTCCTGGGCGTAAACATAATGCTAATGCTAATGGGTCGAATCGGTCAATCTCTGGTAATTGTGTTAATGATTTCAGATTGTATTTTTTCATTAATCCATCCATTTGATTTTCTTCTAAAACAACCACTTGTGGATTCAATGCGTGTTCTAAAATGTTAAACTGTAATCTTGCAATATTATGAATTACAACGAAAATTCCATCATGGTCGAATAAATATTTGAGTTTTATTGTAATGGATTCATTCGGTTCTTCGTCTACAATGATGATAATAGTATCTGTTTTTTTTAAGACATTATCAACATACATTAAATCTTCAATAATATCGTCTAAATCTTTTGGTCGAATTTTTGATGAAATTAAATATTTTACATATACTTTTTTTTCGTTATTTTTATGGTTTACTAATAAATCTAATTGTGAACTTACATACATAGCATCAATTTCATTTATGCTAAATCCTGTATAATCTTCCACTAAATAATCTTGATATTCAAGTAAATCTAAAATAGTTTTACGTGATTTATATATACTTAATACGCGGTTGCTTGATGTAGATGACATTATATATATTACTGATTTGTTTTTAATTTATTATTATTAATCAATTTTTTATATTCAAAATGACAATTATAGACAATAATTATTATCATTTCGATGATAATTATTCGCGTGAGCATTCTATTTAGATTGAATTGACACACATTGAGTATAATAAACGATTTTGGAAATAGAAGATAACATATGCTAATGAGCCAATTAACATTTGAAGATAGAAATCAATTCCCTTACGTTTAGAAATACCAATAAATAGGGTCAATGCGATTGCAAGTACTAAAAATACGAATCCGACTACGGATAAAATGTAAAACCATAAACAGAATTTTTTGTTCAAAGGACCGAAAAGAGTATCTAATGTTTTATTTTCCATTGAATATAAATTAATAAAAGAAATTTTTTTCATTTTCCCTAAATTTCTTAAATAATCTATTATAAAAACAAATAAACAAAATATTATAGTAATTTATATTATAGTTTCATGGAAAATTCTACATTATGGAAAATAATAAATCGTCAATTTGAGGACAATCCAAACTCTTTAGTAACACATCACATAGAATCCTATAATGATTTTTTCCAAAACGGGATATACCAGATTTTTAAAGAGAAGAACCCAGTTATCATTTCTTCTAAATACGATAAAACTATCGATAACTACTATCACCAATGTATCATGTATTTTGGGGGAAAAGATGGGTCTAAAATCTATTTTGGAAAACCTGTCATTTATGACGAACATAACTCTCATTATATGTTTCCAAACGAAGCCCGTATTCGAAATATGAATTATGGTATGACTATTCACTACGATGTTGAAATTGAGTTTGTGCGTATTTTAAAACCTGGGGAAGAACCTACATTAGTCGGTATAAACGAATTGGCTAAAAATTCAAAAGGTGGAGAAGTACAATTCGACGATTATGAATATATTGCAGAGAACAATGAATATAAACAACAAAATGCGGGTAATTTTAAGGAAGCTATTTCCGCAAATATGGAGGAAATTAAAAAACATTTAGATAACTTTGAAAATGATTTACAATCGGCTGGGGCAAAGAAAACCGATGCTCCAAAAAACACAGATAAAGTGAAAATGACACCAAATCTGGCTGCAATGGTTCGTCAAATGACCGAAGAATCGGTTGTTGCACAAAATGTACAAAGACATACGATGACTTTGGAGAAAATTTATTTAGGCAAATTCCCTATCATGTTACAATCTCATTTTTGCGTTTTAAATGGATTAGACCGTGAAGTCCGTTATTCCATGGGTGAATGCAAAAACGATATTGGTGGTTATTTCATTATTGATGGAAAGGAAAAAACCGTTATTCCACAAGAAAAATTTGCCGATAATATGTTGTATATCCGCCACGTAGATGATGAAAAATATTTATATTCTGCTGAAATACGTTCAGTCTCTGAAAACGTCTCTAAACCAATCCGTACGTTATCTGTAAAAATAGAGACACCATCTGCACGTTATTCTAACAAAAATATTGTTGTTAATATTCCAAATGTACGTAAACCAATACCACTTTTTATAGTATTTCGCGCTCTTGGAATTATTAGTGATAAAGATATTATTACAACATGTTTACTTGACTTAGACAAATACGAATCTATGGTTGATTTATTTATACCGTCAGTACATGATTCCGCTGGAATTAATAATCAACAAACCGCGCTTAAATATATTGCATCATTTACTAAAATAAACACAGTGACTTATGTTTTGGAAATATTATCGGATTACTTTTTACCACATATTGGAGAACTTAATTATATACAAAAAGCCTATTATTTGGGATATATTGTATTTAGATTACTTTCTGTGTATACTGGATTAGAACAACCTACTGACCGAGATAATTTCAAATATAAACGTGTTGAATTAGTAGGTTCTCTATTATATGATTTATTTCGTGAATATTATAATTTACAACAAAAACATATTCATTTAGAATTTGAAAAGAAGTTGTATTATAATAAAAAACAATATGAAGAAAATCTAGAAGGTCTTATTCAAGATAATTACCGCGAAGTTTTCAAAGAACGTATGTTAGAAAGTGGGTTCAATAAAGCATTCAAAGGAAATTGGGGAGCGCAAACACATACTAAACGTATTGGTATTGTTCAAGATTTGAATCGTCTTTCGTTCAATACCATGTTGAGTCATTTACGTAAAACCAACTTACCATTAGATTCCGGGGTGAAACTAGTAGGCCCCAGAGTTTTACATACATCACAATGGGGATATTTTGACCCAATTGATACGCCGGATGGTGGAAACATTGGATTACATAAACATTTGGCTATCTCTACTTATATTTCCAGAGGTATGTCACGAGAACCTATGATACAATGGTTACGTGAAAAAACGGGCATGAAATTAGTAGAAGAATGTTCTCCACAAATATTGTCCAATATGACAAAAGTAATGGTAAATGGGTTATGGGCTGGTTCTATAAATGAACCATTGTCTGCAATTAAAATGATTAAATTATTTAGAAGAAATGCTTTGTTACCAATTCATTTAAGTGCTACTTTCAATATTAAACAGAATACTATTTATATTTATACAGATGCAGGACGTATATGCAGACCCATTTTTTATGTAGACGACGAAACTGGCAAATTATCATTTGATTCCAAAGAAATTATGGAAAAAATAAGTGATGGTGAATTTTCATGGAAAGATTTGATTTCTGGATTCAATGAAAAACGTTCTCCTGATTTTAATCCAAATGTTCCTAAAATATATGAATTATTTGAATTATATAAGGGCGTTGAAAGTGAAACCAATCCTGCTAAATTAGAACGATTCTTAAAACAAAAGGCGGTTATTGATTATATTGACCCAAGTGAAAGTGAAGATGCATTTATTGCATTTTCAAATGAACCAATCGAGAACATTAAGAAAAATAAAAATACTCACTATGAAATCCATGATTCATTGGGTTATGGTATGATGGGTAACCAAATCATATTTCCAGAGAACAACCCTCCAACCCGTAATTCATTTTCATGTGGTCAAAGTAAACAAGCGGTTTCGCTATATCATACAAATTTCCAAAATCGTATGGATAAAAGTGCAGTTGTTCTCAACTCTGGTCAAATTCCAATTGTTAAATCTAGATATATGGAACATATTAATCATGAAGAGAACCCATATGGTGAAAATGCAATTGTTGCTATTATGTGTTATACTGGATACAATGTAGAAGATGCCATCTTAATCAACGAAGGTTCTCTAAAACGTGGGTTATTTAGAACAACTTATTATACTACATATGAGGCTCATGAAGAAAGTTCGAAAAATGCAAATACGGTAGTGGATAAACGTTTTACCAATATTGAAAATGAACCATTTGTTGTAGGAACAAAACCTGGATGTGATTACAGTAAATTAGATAAGAATGGTATTATATTAGAAGGAACCGAAGTAAATGATAAGACAGTTCTCATTGGTCTCACTACAAACAGTATTGTGAAAAACGAAGTAAGAGTAGATTCTTCTAAAATGCCTAAAAAAGGGCAATTAGGAATTGTAGATAAAACTTATATTACAGAAGGAGAAGAAGGAGAACGTATTGCAAAAGTACGGGTTCGCGAAGAACGTATTCCTTATTTAGGAGATAAAATGGCATCCCGTTCTGGACAAAAAGGAACTATCGGTATGGTTATACCAGAATGTGATATGCCATTTACAAAAGATGGTATCCGTCCGGATTTAATCATTAATCCTCATGCAATTCCTACTCGTATGACTATTGGTCAATTAGTAGAATGTATTATTGGAAAAGCCGCGGTAATGTATGGCGGATTTAGTGATTGTACTGCTTTCAATAATAAGGGTTCAAAAATAGGTATTTTTGGAGAACAATTATCCAAAGTTGGATATCATTCCAGTGGAAACGAAATTTTATATAATGGTATGACCGGAGAACAATTAGAAACCGAAATTTTCATAGGTCCAACTTATTATATGCGTTTGAAACACATGGTAAAAGATAAAATCAATTATCGTGCAACTGGTCCAAGAACTGCATTAACAAAACAACCAGTTAGTGGAAGAGCAAATGATGGTGGATTACGTATAGGTGAAATGGAACGTGATGTTTTGATTTCCCATGGTATTTCCAGTTTCTTACGAGAATCTATGATGGAACGTGGCGATAAATATCATATGGCAGTTTGTAATAAAACTGGCATGTTGGCTATTTACAATCCATCTAAAAACTTATTTATGAGTCCAATGGCAGATGGCCCTATTCAATTCACCGGTTCATTAGATGGAAAAGATATGCGTATTGAGAACGTTACCAAATTTGGTCGCGATTTTAGCGTAGTTTCCGTGCCATATTCATTGAAGTTGTTGTTGCAAGAATTACAAACCACGAATGTACAAATGCGTATTATAACTGAGGATAATATTCAACAATTAGAGAACATGTCTTTCTCCAAAAATATACAAAAATTGACTAAAAATGATGAAACTACACCTGATACTATTATAAACGATATACGTTTAAAACTTAGAAGAACCCAACGCGAACCAGGAACACCATTAAGTATTGCAGAAAGAATGCCGAAATCGCCAGAATATGCACCGGGTTCACCAGCATACGAATCCCCTGATTATCCACAGGTTTCGCCTGCATACGAATCTCCACCATGGGCACCGGGTTCGCCAGCATATAATCCAGAATCCCCTCCATATAATCCGGATTTCAATCCAGAATCTCCCCCATTTGCACCAGATTTCAGTCCAGAATCTCCACCGTTAGGTCCAACAACTCCGGATGAAGCACCTCCTACTACTGGTGGTGAGAATGAGTATTATATTGGAGAACAAGTATTTTTACGCGGTGGTAAAAAATCAAATCGTGTATGGAATGTGAGAAATGTAGGAAGTAAATTTATTACCATTGGCACAGATGATATGGAAGGAATAGATAATTTAGATGATAGTATACAAGTAGTTACCCCAAATGAAATATACAGACCAAGTGAAGTTGTTCATGGTAATATTTATACAGATTACCCAGCACAAATGAATCATGTAAATCCATTTGAATATCAATCACAACCAATGCCAGAACCATCCAAATTAAATTTTACGCCAGTTATTAATATAGTAACTGGTAATGATAATAAAATAGATGGAATTCCAGCAGCAACATCTGAACCTATGAATTCATTTACTGAATCATATCCAGTTATTTCTAGTGACGGTGGTTCAATCAAACCTATACAACACAATGAAAGTAACCATATACAAAGCGTTGAACAAAATCAACCATCTGAAAATAATGAAATTGATTTCACAAAAGGATTATTGATTAAAAAGGTTTAGAATATTGAATAAAACACCAGAATTTGACAACATACAAAAGTTGTCAAATTCTTTTACATATTTTTCATTTATAAGTTTAGAAAACTCCCATAATGTAGTTATTGGATATTTCTATACTATTTATATCGTTCGAACCATTGTAATTTTCATAGAAGAATTACTTTGATGATATTGCAGGTTCGAATTTCATAGGACGACCATCATAGTAAACATGTAAATCGCCTAATTTTGTCCCATGGTCGAAAGTATTATTTTGACTTTTGAAATAAGGGTCTTTGACCATTTTCAATAATGCATCGTGTGCATCGTATATATTATTAATGTATCCGGGTAATCCAGATTCTTTATTTTCAATAGTTCCATTACAACCTCCATTATGTGCATCTTCACCATAATATACTTTTTCTAATAATTTACTGAAAGAATTTTCTATACCATAATAGTCGTATTTATTTTCCATTAGGCACATCAATCTTAAATCATAACTTACATTATTTACATAACCACATAGATGATCTCTAAAATAAAGCTCGTCTTTTGTTCTTTCTTTTATCCATGTATAACCTTGAAACATACCACAGTTGTATGTTTTCAATTCGTTTTTATCATTGGGTTTTTGAATAGTGCATTCTTCTGTTTTGCAAATATTTTTCATGATATTTTGCGAAGAACCTGTTTCTGTATCATTGTCTTTAAAAAAACTGCGACCATAATCAATTATTTTTACTATATAGTTTGATTTAAATGTAATTTCTTCACCGTTTTTGTGGTAGTGATATTCAATATATTTACCTTCAACTGGTTCATATACTAATACATTGTTAAGATGTAAATCATAATGTGTAAAAGTTGTCGCCACACAAGATAAAGCCATATATATTTGATAAAACATGTAAATCATTTCGATGTTCATAAAATAATCATCATCGACATATTCGCGCAGCATATCTTTCAACGTTTTGGATGCATTTATATGTTGTGTAAGAATAGATATATATTTTGATTTTTCACAACTTTCTTTGAATGCCATTTCTGGTAATGGTTTCAATATTTTTTTTACATCGGTGGTTTTATTTTCCATCATATTTTTCCATTCATCTTCATTTTCATATACAAAACAACCATATGTTTCCAAGAAGCATGGATATATTAGATTCAGTTTATTGATATACTGTCCGACTAAATATTCATAATATAAATTATCGGATTTTTCTTGTGTAGAAGACTTTAATATTGCATGGGATTTATATCCAGCATTTTCGTAGGTTATTTTATTGACGAATCCATTTGACGATGGTTTACCAACACGTTTTATTTCAGATACAAAGTCGAATTTATTGAATCCGTTGAAATGGTCTTTGATTCGTTTGATTTCCTTTCCGAATGTAATACATACACCAGAATCGGAACAAATCGCGTTGAGAAATTTCGCGCGTATTTTTGGACGATACGTTTTCATGAATGTTTGTATTTTTCTAGTGTATGCTGATTTCTTGGAATCTTTTGAGCGTTTACTCTTTTTACTGTCAATGGAGTTTTTAATCGATTTTTTTGAAGATTTTTTTGAAGAATCTAGATTTATTGATTGAAAAACATTTAATACTTTATCTGATAATTCGGTCATATATATTATTTATGTATTTTATTTTTCTAAATATCATATATTCTTATAAAAATGTGTAAAATGATAACTCTACAATTTATTTTATTATCTAACTTATTTTATTAATGGCGTGTTATTAAATTTTGACGCTAGTATGGAAAACCCAGAAGTGGAAGCCGCAAAAATCATTTTTGAATTTGTCAGTATATAAAATTCGGTTATTGCATCTAATATCTGTTTTTCGGTTGTATTCGATAAACTAGTATGTCCTACATCACAATTCGTTATAATAATATTATTATATTTTTCTTTCAATTTCAATTTATAACTATTATTATCACAACAAAAAAATATGTTTTCATTATAATTTTCTTCAATAAATTTATGTATTTTTTCTTCTGAAAATTTTCGTTCATCATCTTTACAAACAACATAATTACCGTCCGTTTCTAAATGTCTATCTCCTAATCGTAAATGTATAGATATATAACTAGTTATATCTTGTGGGAATAAGTGTTTACTATTTATTTTTACTTCATCTGTAAAGTAAAATACTTCATTCAGATTTATACTGTAATCAAGATAATCTACATACGCATAAAACATCTGCGGTATTACTACATCAACCCCATGTAATTGGTTAATCATAGCATCATCAATATACATGATATCGTATTTCAACTTGATATATTTTTCAGTCTCTATGTTATTTTTTTTGTAATATACACGCTTATTGTTTTTCATAGAAGTATCTAAAATATACATAAAATACCTAAGATTATCACCGATTCCACCATAGCCTAAACGAAAATCATATACAATTTTTTTTCGAATGATTCGAAATTTTTGATATAATCTTCCATATATATTTGATACATATATTCTATTACATTTGTAATTACAAATATAATAGAATATGAGAACATTTGCAAGGTTATCAACTATATATTGCAGAAACCATTCGTCCGCCATTTTCACGAGCATATGCATTATATTCATAATTAAACACGCCAAAACAACGAACCAAAAATCGGTCTAAACCATCATATTTTGGTGTAAATGGTGACCGTCCATGAACTGCTCGATTGTTGTCTATAAATACGATTTCACCCGGAGTCAAATTATGAGACAATCGTTCTTTATAATAAATATCTACAATCTTTTTAATCATTTCATTGGATTCTTTTGTTATACCAGACATCAAATCTTGGTCAAATACTAACAATGGGTCTTCTATCAATAACCGAGGGTCATCATTTTCTAAACGATGGTCTTTGTAACCACGTATTATTGACATTGGACCGCGAATATCCCCTTCAATAAATTCATTCCCATTCATTTTGAATGATAAATCTACACCCGTATTCCATAGTGGGGTTTTTAACATTTCCAATTCTCTTTCATTTACGTTATTTATAATTGAATGTACTGGTAATATATATGTATATGCATTTTCATTTCCACGCAAACATGCTAATGATAATATGTCGGGGCGCAATTTTGAAAAAGCTTGTTCGGTGTGGATTTCCAATTCTACGCTACTACTGATACTAGTTTGATTTTTTTCCATTGATTTCACAGGTATAACGTCTTGGAATAAACGTCCATATCCTTCGGCTTCGTATGCTATCATACTACTCATTACACTAATTAAAATACTTTGAATTTTTGCCAATATTGTTTGTTCGCCAATTTTACAATTATTATTTTCCGGTGTATTTGGTATTTCGCCAACAGGAATACGTCGTATTAATAAAAATCCAGTATTACTACCATTTTCTGCAAATTTTTGCAATAATGTATATATTCTTTGTGGAACATGTTGAGATGCAGATTTCACTTGCAAACAATACAAATCGGGTGAAAGTGATGGATTTGCGGAAATATTCAATGCAATTGTATTCAAACTTTCAATTTCATCATTTGTCAGGTCTATAATATGAGATTCTTCCATAGAAGTTTATAATATATAATATATTATTTATAGACATATATTACATATTTTTATATTTTATTTTGGTAATCTTCTTTCATCATTTTCATTGTTTCGCGTATTTCTCTTCTTTCCTCTGCTAATACATGTTTAAAACATCTTGGATATTCTTTTTCTAATTTGTTTCTATATTTAACTAATTTCCATCCTTCAACTGTTTCTGCATAAAATGGCATATCTATGTTCGGAAATTCATCATTATCAATATATTTTGTAATGTTCTCAAATATTGTATTATAATGTTGGTCATCTATTATATTATCTAATTTGTTTAACCATTCTCGTATTTTTTCACGAGTTTGTATAATATCTTTTTTGGGATTATACATTTCATTTTTCAGTTTATAACATTTTGGTTTAAACATATATATAATATTTACACATTTAACGTGTAAAATGATACGAATTATGGAAGGGTGTATTTATTTTTTTTCATAAAATTTGCCTTCTTTTCCACACATAGTATCATCATTTCTTGATACAGCACAATAATGGTATTCTATATTATTTTTTCCGTTTACCAAATAGTAATAACTGTATTTTTCTTTGGGAAAAAATGTACATTCCCCAAATTCACTAGTAAGCAAAAAATCTTTTCTGTAAAACTTACAATTAATACATAATTTTTGGGTTATTTTATTAGTTAAAAATCGTGAAAAAATAGATTTCATTTTTATTTATTGAAAGTAAATATTTAATTCGTTTCAACTATATTTAATTAATAAAAGGTGTAAATTTTCGCGGTATTGCTAAATAAGATTTGTTACATAATATAAAGATTATTTATTGTATATTACTAGAATGGACAGTATAACTGTATTTTCTATATTATATATTGCTTTATCAGTTTATATATACAATGTATATGCATCATTTGTTCGTCATGGAATTTCTATAAAAAATTGAAACACATTTATAATAAATGTTGGAAAATAGAAACTTACGAAAATGCAATACGAAGATTTTATTGGAAAAGAACCATCCCTTAATAAATTAGAAAAATTTGTTAGAATAAATAAAAAGTTGTTTGATGAATTCAATGAAGAATGCATCAAAGAAAAATGCAAAGAAGAAACATTAGATTATTCGGTAATATATGATTATTTACAATTTGCTAAAAACTATGGAGGTCATTACTATATTGGAGGACATATAAAAACACATCCAGATGACCCTATTACAAATGTATCTATGGTTAAAGCTATAAAAAAAAATAATGAATCACAACCATGTCATATGATGGAAGTTGTTTCAAAAAATAGAAGTGCAAAAGAATTAAATAATTTGGGAAAAATATTAGAAGTTTATTATGAAAAATGTTTAGAAGAATATTATGCACCTCCGTGTAAACATGGTGAATTTTACGTTGGAGGCGAAGGCTATGAAAAAGTAGCAAAAGAAACTAATGTTGGTAAAAAATATAAAATTACATACTAGTATAAATATTAGAAAGCTTACTCAAATTTTGAACATAACGTATAGTGTATTCTTGTTCAGTTTCAGACATATTACGCACTGGTTCGCGAATTGTATCAATAAATTTCATAATTTCATTTGAATTTGCTAAATGATTTATATCTCCCGAATAATCTTTTTCAAAAAAGAAAGTAATATCACCGGCTTCTATTACTGTTGAATAAGGTGAATATACAAATTTGTGCCATGCTTTTATAATTGCAGTAGGATTCGCAGTTTTAATCAATTCTACGGAGGATCTTGCTTGTTTAATTTCTTTATTTTCTGGAAAAATTCGTATAACGTCATCAATAAACTCAAAAAAATGTGAATTAAATGTTTTTAAAATAGTACTTTTATTTGACATATCTAAAATATAGATAATATTATTTTTATATATATTTTTTTAATTATTTTTACACACTAGGAATAAATGGAGAATTGTTTGGAAAAAATTTATTAATTTCTTCGTTACGTTGTGTTTGTAAACTGTCTAATGTTACGTCACCAGATAATTTATCAGGACGATAATTGTCAGGAGGTGTAGGTATACTAAATCCATCATCATTAGCGGAAACATAATTATACATTTGTCGGCCTGCTCCTTTTCCCTTTGCACTTAGTTCTTCTGGGGTCATATTATAATAAGTATATTGTTCCGATACAATGGACATACCATTATTCGATAGGTTTAAAGCGAATCCTAATGGTTCTCCCTGTTGCTGTGTTGCAATTGTATTGTTTTGTTTTACTTTTGGCTGTAAATATTGAATAATTTCTTCGCCTAAAATAACTCTAAAATTCTGTTTAACTAATAACATTGCAGGAACACTATGAACATTTGGAGGCATCATAATTTGCTTTCCATTTTCTAATATAATGTAAATTTGACCGGTATTTGAGTCACGTGTTCTTTTGTCTATGCATATACAATTGATTTGATTGGTTAATCCTTCTTTTGCTAAATATTGTAAAACTTTCTTAGAATGAAGACAATAATTACTGTAATATAAAATATCCATTGACATAATAAATATAATTTCATAAGCTATAAAAAAATCATTATTATTACTAAATAAATATAAAAATAAATACTGTATTTTTTATACATGGAACATATTGATGATAAATTATTTGATATTGTTATACCAATTGGACCAAATGATATAAATGTATGTAGAAATCAAATAAAATATACAAAACTCAACGTCATTGGTTATAGAAACATATATATAGTGTCATTTGACCCTACATTTAAATCAAACAATTGTATAACAATAAATGAAGATATATTCCCTTTTACTAAACAAGATATTGTTAAATATCACGGAAATACAACAAGACAAGGATGGTATTTACAACAATTAATTAAATTATATGCTGGAATAGTTATTCCAGGAATACTTGAAAAATACTTGGTAATAGATGCAGATACATTTTTTATAAAACCTACCAAGTTCATTGAAAATGATAAATGCTTGTACAATATAAGTGATGCATATCACGAACCCTATTTTGAACATATGAATGTATTACATAATACATTTTCAAAACAAATCGCTAATGTAAGTGGTATATGTCATCATATGATGTTTGATACTAGTTGCATTAAACAAATGTTTGAACTTGTTGAAAAGGAACATAATGATGTATTTTGGAATATATTTTTGAAATCGGTTCATATAAAAGATTATGAATTTTCAGGTGCATCTGAATATGAATTGTATTTTAATTACATATTACAATATCATAAAGATAAAATAAATATTAGAGTATTAAAATGGAAAGAAGTCGGCAATGTAGATGACATATCCGCATATGGTGATTATGATTATGTTACATGTCATTGGTATTGGAGATAATTATATATTTTTTGAAATTATATAATTTTACATATATTGTCTATTGTCATAATTTAGATAAAAAAATAGTTCCCCCGGTTCTATGTTTTCGACATAGCTCTTTACAATGTCTTTGGTTATATTTTGTTTTTTTCTACATAATGAAGGCAAGTATATTGTATGATGTAGTCTATCTATATGGACTAAATATTTAGGAGATATATTAATTGTAGAGCCTTCTATGTATTTTAAAATATAAGAACGATGAATGTTATGAATAAAATCTAAATATTCTGTTTTGAATTTATTAAATTGTTTTTTACAAACTGGATAGTATTTTAGAAAATCATTTGTTTTATGAATTCGATTTAAACATAAATATTGATAATGTACATTTGGATTTTTGGTATTCATATTACGACGATTTGTATAAAGAGGGTTTAGTATTTTTGTTCTTTCCCCATTTTCCAAATTTGTAATCATTACACCTGGATTAATATAATTCGTATATACTGAACAATATTTAGCAATAATTTTGTCATATGAATTTTCATGAATTTCTTTTGGAAAATGAATAATTCCATGAATATTTAGGAAAATATCCCAATTTTCATAAACTGGTTGAGGAATTTTT
>Ga0078894_10002248_pt1 | contig 14581 bp, 27 predicted proteins | sample LauGreSu1BDMLBSD_2_FD_67506 | JGI IMG/M metagenome (GOLD analysis project Ga0078894, IMG submission 67506) | Freshwater lake microbial communities from Lake Michigan, USA - Su13.BD.MLB.SD (version 4) (version 4) | ecosystem: Environmental > Aquatic > Freshwater > Lake | place: Lake Michigan... | reverse complement strand
ATGCATGAACCTGGTCCGACTGTCATCGGTCTAGCTTCCTCAGCCGACCAAGCCAGGATCATCTATGAGAGAGTGCTCTATTCGATTAGAGCTAACCCCTCGCTAGGCAAGAAGTTCAAAAAGGCAACCGAGCACCGAGGTATCCACCTGGCTGATGGCTCAGGGACTTACCATGTCAAGGCTGCCAGGGAGAAGGCTGTCCAGGGTATCACTGTGAGCCTCGGCGTGGTCGATGAGCTGCACATCATTCCTAGCGGTCTCTATTCGAGCCTGACCCTGGGAGCTTCTACCCGCCAGGATGGTCTCATCGTAGGGATCACCACAGCGGGAGACGAAAACAGCACCACCCTGCTCGAGCTGTATAAGACTGGAGCTCAAGCCATAGCGGGAGACCCTGACCTGGAACGCTTTGGCTTCTTTGCCTGGGAAGCTCCCGATAACTGTGACCTATTCGACCCTGAAGCTATCAAGGCAGCTAACCCAGCGGTGGCAGCTGGTCGAGTGTCCCTGGACTCGGTTATCACAGACATGAAAACAATCCCAGAGCATGAAGCTCGCCGGTATCGCCTAAATCAGTTTATTAGCGGCTCGAGAGCCAGCTGGCTGCCTGGCGAGTATTTCATCCGAGCAGCTGGTCAAGGTATTAGCGACATCGATGGAGCGGTCATCGGGATCGACATGACTCGCAACTTCACACACTGCACCATAGCCGCCGCTAAGCGAGTAGGCAACAGTTATGAGACTGAGCTAGTGGCATCGCTAACCGAGCCCACTGAGGAAGCTGTGGCTGACCTGGTGCTCGAGCTGTGCCGCATGCACAACATCACAGGCATCGCTCTGGATGACCGCTTCCTACACTCGCTCAGCCGCCGCCTGAAAGCCCAGGGGCTGCCTGTCTGGTCGCTATGGTCTAAGGAAGTAAATACCGCTTGTGCCACAGTGTTCAGCATGTTCGCTAACGAAAGAGTGACTCATGCTAACGATCCGCTCCTGGTCATGCAGAACCCGCTGGGCATGACTCGCTATTATGGCGAGAGCTGGCAAATCTCCAGGAAGGAAAGCCTGGGAGACATAGACGCCCTTCTCGCAACCACCTGGGCTCTCTATGTCGCTGCTAACGCCGAGCCTGGCGGGGTAGGTGTATACTAGCCTCACACTCTCGCTTTCGAGTGTCTCCAGAGCCCTGGCAATCGTTCCCCCTAGCGGTTGCCAGGGTTTCACTTTTGCGACACGCAACACGCCGAGTCAATAAATACCAAGAAAAGGGCTAGGCTAGTGTTATGGCAACCTTATGGCAGAGGATGACTGGCAGAGCCTCGCTCGAGAAGCGACTAGCTCCGCCACCTATTCCAACACGCTCAAGCTCAGCTGTATCGACCAGCTCGGCTCTATCACTGACCTCGGTTTACCGAGCCATTCAGATCATCGCCACGCCTATCAGCAAAGCTCTACCGCTAGAGACCTACCGCTATGCTGGCGGGCTCGAGCAAAAAATCGAGAACCCGCTTCTAGTCTCTAACCCTTCGCTAACCGAGTCCAGGCGGGACTTTCTGTTCAGCACAGTCACCAGCCTCGCACTCGAGGGCAATGCCTATTGGTTCAAGACTTACGACTCTAGGGGCTTGGTCAATAACCTGACCATTCTGCCGGCTGCCTCAGTGGGAGTCCGCCTAGACGGACCTACGGGGCTCACAGGGTCAAAGGTATTTGACTATATGGGCAAAACCTACACCCAGGCAGACATCGAACACCTGAGACTGTTCACCACCGCCGGCAACCTAAAAGGCACAGGACCAATCCAGGCAGCCACCCAGGACATCAGTGCAGCCCTCGACCTTCGAGACTTTGCCGCCAGCTGGTTCAGCGGTGCAGGTATTCCGACAGGTGTCCTAAAAACTAACAAAATGCTCAACCAGGAACAGGCTGAAGCAATCACCACAAACTGGCACGCCAAGCAAGCCACTAGACAGATCGCCATCTTATCGGAAGGCTTCGATTACTCGGCTGTGCAGCTATCCCCTAAGGACGCTCTACTTACCGAATACCAGAGCCAAGTCACTCAGAACCTAGCTCGACTGTTCGGCGTGCCAGCCCGCCTTCTGCTCACTGGAGTCGATGGCTCAAGTGACACCTATGCAAACCTTCAGGATGAACAGAAGTCAATGTGGCTACACACACTTATGAGCTACACAGACGCCATCGAGGACGCCCTTAGCCGCTGCTTACCTCGAGCTACTCGAGTTCAGTTCAGCTTCGAGGGACTATTCAAGGCAGACCAAAAGAACCGCTTTGAAACCTATGCCATCGCTACAGGTGGCGAGCCCTGGATGACCCCTGAGGAAGTCCGAGTAAAGGAGAACCTATGAGCAAGCTAGAGACTCGAGAGATGTCCCTACGCCTGGAGTCCGCCGAGGAGCGGACCATTACAGGCATCGCTGTCCCCTACAACCAGGACGCAAACATCGGCGGGCAATATGTCGAACGCTTTGCTCCTGGAGCAATCCGTTCTGTCGAGGATGTCAAACTGTTCTGGCAACACGAGGAGATTATCGGACATGTCCTAGAAGGTCGAGACACCGAGGCAGGTTTCGAGATTACTGCCTATGTCGCACCTACCACCCTCGGAAACGATGTTCTCGAGCTCATGCGAGCGGGCTCGGTCAATAAGTTCTCAGTGGGCTTTGTGCCTATTGAGCAAACTCGAGAAGGCAACCTAATCACCAGGACTCTGGTCGATCTCAGGGAAGTCTCCTCGGTTGTATTCCCCGCCTACACCCAGGCAACCATCACCCAAGTCCGAGAGGACCAGGAAGCTGAGGAACAGCCACAGGCTGAGACCGAGGTCACTGAGCTCGAGGACGAAAACACTAACGAAAGGCTTTCAGTGTCTGAAAACACCGAGCTAGAAGTTCGAGCTATCGCCGAGGAGCTTACCGAGCTTCGCCGAGAGATCGCCGCAACTAACGCACCAGCAGCTCCAGCTGCTCCGTCATTCATGACCTTCCGCTCACAGGGAGAATACGCTAAGGCTTTGGCTGTCGGCGATGACCGAGCTCAGGAGCTTCTCCGCACCTACGCACCTGCTACCACAGCAGACACCTACCTCGCTCCTGGCTGGGTAGGCTTCATCAACAACCTCATCGACCTAAACCGCCCAGCCTGGACTGTATTCTCATCTGGAGTCCTTCCAGCTGATGGTCTAACTGTGGACTACGCCAGCGTAACCACTAACGGGGCTTCAGTAGCCGCTCAGTCATCTGAAAACGCTGCAATCGCCCAGGGCAACATCGTAATCGACAACGCCTCAGCAGCTGTTAAGACCTACGCTGGTCAGACTGTTCTCAGCCGCCAGCTAGTCGAACGCTCATCAGTTCCTTACCTAGACACCGCTTTCCAGGCTATGAGCATCGCTTACGCTGGTGCAACTAACGCCGCTGTGGTCGCTGCACTTGCTGCACTCGACTGGACCGGCAAGGTCATGGACGCCGATGGCGGCACTGCCAAGAGCATCCTAGAAGGTATCACCGATGGAGCTAAATACATCAAGGTAAACAGCGGTCTGAACCCTGAGTTCATTCTTTGCGACCCTGTAGCTTACAAGTATCTAGTCTCAGTCGCTGACACCGCTGGACGCCCACTGGTCCGCCTAGATGGTGGAGCTGCAAATGGTGAGAGCATCGGTAACGCTGACCCTCGCCTACTAGCTGGCTCAATCTTTGGCATGCCGATCATCGTAGACACCACTCTCTCAAGCGGTCTCGCCTACCTAGCTAACAGCAACGCTGTCCGCACCTATGAAAGTGCTGGCTCGCCTGTTCGCTTGGTCGATGACATCAGCGGTCAGTCAAACCTTCAGAACAGCTACGCTGTATATGGTTATGGAGCTGTAACTGTTCCGTTCCCAGGTGCAATCGTGAAGCTGGATGTAACTGCCTAACCTAAAGGACTGAAGCGATGGCTGTAACCCTGTCCGAGTTTAAGGACTATGTAGGAACAAAAGACTCGACTGATTTTCCTCAGTCATGTCTGACCGCTGGGCTCGCCCTGGTCACGAACTACATCGGGACAGTTACAACAGTGCCGACTGAAATCCAGGACCAAGCGGTCCTCATGGTTTCAAGCGAGCTCTACCACCGCCGCAACGCTCCTAACGGGATCGCACAGTTCGCCGATTTCGGCGGGGGGGCAGTAAGAGTAGGTAAAGACCCAATGAGTCCCGCCTATAACTTACTGCTCCCTTATGTGGGGCATGCTGTCTAATGAACGAAATCACAGCTTCTAAAGCCGAGTTCAGCCTCGACCTGACGAACGCTGGGCTTGATGTTCTGGACTACATTCCTGGCAGAATAACCCCGCCGATTATCATCATCGACAACGCTCCAACCTACATCACCAGCGGCACGCTAGGCGGGGAATACCTGCTCAGCCTGGAGATGGTAGCAATCGCCGCAACCGCTGACAACGAAACAGCAACCGAGGCTCTGGATGGACTAATCAGCTCCACCCTCACAGCTCTCGAGGGCATAGATTACGCACAGTTTACTGGCGTGAACCAGCCCTACACCCTGACCACCAATAACGCCGAGTATCTAGCCGCTAACATCTCGGTGAACCTACTCATAACCCTGTAAGGAAACCAATGGCAACCTCAAGCCGCCTCAAGGCTCAGAACATTCTTTTCAAAATCGACACCACTAACTACGCTCCAGACTGTGAAAACATCGAGCTCACCCTCGAGGATGGTCCAGGAGACATCAGGACCTTCGATGAGGTCCGAGTCGGTGGTCAATGGAAGCTCCGCCTGGCAGGTCTCTACTCACAGAGCTCAACCTCGCTTTACCAGCTTCTATTCGCTAACTTTGGCACTCAGGTCGCTTTTACCCTCGCACCATCGGGCAACGCAACCGCCAGCACCACCCAGCCTCACTGGACCGGGACTGTAATCTTTGACGAGCTTCCACCGATCTCGCTAACCTCAGGCGATGTCACCAAGTTCGATGTCACTCTGACAGTAGACAACAGCACCCACACGCCAGCGGCAACCCCGCCGATCTACTACGGACTTACCAAAAAGACTAGCTAAGTGGCTGAGGCGGGCATCAAAGTCATCGGACTGGATGAGACCATCAAAGCTCTCCAGGCTATTGGCACGCCCACCAAAGCCCTCTCAGCGGCTGGTGTGGAGTCTGCTCGAATAGTGGTAAAAGCTGCTAAGCCCTTAGCTCCTAGCCGCTCAGGTAGACTCCGCACCAGCATCAAGGGCATCCGCACCAAATACGGGGCAGCTGTCCGAGCTGGTGGTCCTGGTCTCGAATACTCGAAACCTATTCACTGGGGATGGTTCAGAGACACTAAAACAGACCGAGCCAGGGCAACAGAGAAGGGCTACATCAATAGGAACATCATGCCTAACCCGTTCCTAGCTCGAGCCCTCGGCTACAATAAGCAACAGGTGTTAGACACCTACAGAGACAACATGAACAAGCTCATAGAGCAGGAAACTGCTAAGGCTAGAAACGGATCAAGATGAACATCAGTTACGACACACTAACCCTCGGCGAGATCGAGACCATCGAGGACCTCACCGGCGTGACCATCGATGACATCGTGAGCGTGAAAGTGCCTAAAGGCAAGCTTCTCAGAGCTCTGATTTTCGTTATGACCAAGCGGACAGACCCTGGTTACACCTATGAGCAGACCGCTAACCTCACCCTGGACTCGGCACTCGAGCTAATCGGGGATGACAGCGACCCAAAAGACTAAACAGAGAGGAACAGGCTAGACGCATGGCTATTTTCTGCCAGCGGTTCAGGATGTCCCCCTCGGACTACAAAAACCTGACCCTGGCTGAGTATGTTGCCTTTATTGAGGTAGCTTCAGAAATAGGCAGCACCACTAACCTCGAGGACTTGCTATGAGTAAAAACACCACCTCAGTAAGAGTCAATGTCATCGGAGACGATAGACAGCTCGCTAAAACACTCAAGCAGACCGAGAACCGCCTGGCACGCCTCAAGAAAAAACTAAAGTCAGCCAATGGTGGAGTCCGAGGCTTGCTCAAAGGAGCTTCAGCCGCTGCTCTAATCGCTGCAATCGGTAAAGTCTCCCAGGCAGCCGATGAGGATAACAAAAGCCTGGCAAAGCTGGCGATTACCACTAACCGCCTCACCGGGGCTTCAGCTGACCAAATCAAAGCCCTAGACGCCCAAATCCAGAAGCTACAGTTTGCGACAGGTATCGCCGATGATGAGCTCCGCCCAGCCTTCCAGACCCTGCTCCTGCCACTCAGGGACACCGCTAAGGCTTTTGACGCCCTCGAGCTTGCTGCCGATGTAGCAGCTGGCACAGGTAAAGACCTAAGCACTGTCTCAAGTGCTTTAGCTAAGGCTTTCGGTGGCAACACTACCGCCCTCAATAAGCTAGTTCCTGGGATCAAAAATGTAGCCGACCCGATGAAGTTCCTACAGGACACTTTCAGCGGCACAGCCGAGAGTGTCTCAAACTTGAGCCCATTTCAAAAGCTCGGAGTGGTATTTCAGGACATCGCCGAACAGGTAGGCACAGCTTTCCTTCCACTGTTCCAGCAGCTTGCCGATTACCTCACAGGACCAGAGGGCAAAGAGTTCCTCAAGAACATGGTTCAAGTGTTTCAAGTCCTGGCTAACGGGCTAGGTCAGATCATCACTTTCTTTGCCAATGTTGTCGGACCTATGCTGAAGTTCATCGGCTTCAACTATGAGCAAGCTCAGAGCCTCGATGTAGTCACTGAGTCACTCTCGAGCAATAACATCCGCCGCACCGAGCACCTGCAGCTTATGAAAGAGCAGAATGCTGAGGAAGAACGCCTGGCGGCTCTCGCTAAGGCTCGGGCTCAAAAGGAAAAGGAACGCCTCAAGGGGCTCACAGACGCCATCCAGGGCTATGCCGAGAAGTTCAGGGACTCTATTGATCTCACTATGGGACTTAATAAGTCAGGCACTCGCTTTAGTGCCGAGCGAGTCATCAGAGAGATGAAAAAGGTCCTCGACTTTGCCAAGAAGCTACCTGACACCCTCAAAGCTCTAGCCAAAGCAGGAGCAAGCACTGACACGCTTCAGAGGATCATGGAGCTCGGACCGCTCCAGGGCTACGCTGTCGCTTCAGGGCTGCTCAAATCAGGTAAAACCAAAGAGTTCCAAAGCCTCAGCAACGAGCTAGGAGTAGCCGGACAGCGGACAGGACTAGCCGCCCAGGGTTACACCATCAACATCAATAAAGCCAACATGTCTGCCAGCGAAATCGTGAACGCCATCAAAGCCTACGAACGCTCAACAGGCAGGAAGCTGCTGCTAAATGGCTAACGATGTCTTTACCCTGGCTGATGACATCGAGGTCAGCCTTTACAGCTTTGCCAGCGATGTAGGTCTCTGGGGCATCTCCCGCTGGGATGATGGCGATAAATGGGACTCAGGCAGCTCAGTCGAGTCCTGGCAGGTAATCACTGGCTCAGTAGCAAACATTCAGATCGATAACGGGGTCACAGTCGAGCAGGGGCTCATCCACCCAGAGCCAGCCACCGCCAGGATCGTCATGCAGAACGCCAACTATGACCCGTTTATGAACCCCCAGGTAAAAACTGGCACGCCTATCCGCATCCGAGTCCGCCCAGAACCAGACACAGCACCGAGCACCTGGGTCACACTGTTCCAGGGACTACTCGACACCGCCTCAGCCAGCTATAACTACAAGTTCATAAACACAGTGACTCTCACAGCAGTCACAACTCTCCGAAACTTCCTCAACTACACCGCCGAGCCAGGCGAAACGACAGCAGCACTCACCACAGCCTCACCATGCTACGCCGCCGACTACCTGACCGCTATGAGCACAGTTTACGGATCGACCCCTGTCCTAGCATCCTCAGCCCCCGCCCTGCTCGGTTATGAGCTTGAGGGTATCGACAGCTTCGACCCGGTAGAGTTCGGACCGTTATTGAACCAGCTCCTGGACGCTAACCTGGGAGCTATCGTTTACGAACCAATAACAGACCCAGAGCGTCACTACTTCTACACCTACGCCGAGCTTCAGAACCGAGACCTCGAGCCTGATGTCTACTTCCAGGCTGTGGACTCAGCTGAGCCACTACGCTCCAGCTTCTCGGACATCACCATCGGCTTCGACACCGATGAAATCGTGAACACCATAAACTTCTCGACCACGATGGGCTTCGGTCCAGAAGTCATTAAGAACCAGGACTCAATCGACCTTTATGGAGACCTAGCCCTCGACCTCGAGACGCTCCACTGGAACGACAATGACGCCACCGAGTGGGCTGGGCTTATCGCTCTACGCATGCCAGAACGCCGGGTTCAGTCCATAGAAGCCCCCGCACTACTGAGAGCAGGGCAGCTAAACCAGAACCTGCTCAGACAGCCCCTAGAGGCTGCCAATGTAGCAATCGATAACAGTAACCTGGTGCTAGATGAGACCTATTTCATAACACGCATTATCCACAACATCGACCCAGAGACCTGGACCTGTAACCTAGACCTATGGAAAGGCAACTAACCTAAATGCCACGCACAACGATCACAGCGGGCTCGCTAATCACAGCCGCCCAGGGCAACGATTTCGCACAGCTGTCCTATGACTCACCTGGCAACGGGCTAATAAATGGAGCGATGGAAATCTGGCAGCGAGGCACTAGCTCACTAGCCACAGGAGTCTCAGCAACCACAGGCTTCCAGGCAGACCGCTGGCAAGCCTTCCGCACAGGCTACGCCGCTGGAGTCACAGGCTCACAAACCACAGGCACAGGACCTAACCGCTACGCTCTACGCCTAACCAGGGCAGCAGGTAACACCTCACTAGCGACCATAAACTGTCTCCAGAACATCGAGACCGCAAACGCCGAGCTCTACGCTGGGCAACAGGTCACCTTCTCAGCCTGGATCAGACGAGGAGCAGACTACGCCGGCACTACTAACATGCGTATCCTGTCAGGCACAGGCACAGACCAAAATGTTATTAGCGGTTTCACAGGTCAAGCCACAGTGGTCAGCACCTCGAGAACCATCACCACCACCTGGACACGCTTCAGTGTTACAGGCACAATCGGCAGCACCGCCACCGAGCTCGCCTGTCAAATCCAATACACACCCACCACCGCAACCGCTGGAGCAAATGACTGGATCGAGTTCACAGGTGCACAGCTCGAAATCGGTGCAGTCCCTACACCATTCCAACACTCAAGCGGCACAGTAGCAGGAGAGCTAAACGCTTGCCAGCGTTATTTCCAGCGTCATGGCTTAGTGAGCGGGGCTTTCGTTGCCATCGGTTACGGGTCAGGCACTACCACCACCAACACCTTCTGGAGCATCAGCCCAGCCATGCGAGTCGCTCCGACATCAGTCGCTTATAACGCTGTGCAGCTAGTCGATGGAGCAGGCGGCACAATAGCGGTCACAGGCTTAGCACTACACAACCCAACACCCACAAGAGCGATTGTGCATGTCACCCACGCCACCAATGACACAGCACACCGCCCTTATGGTTTAGCCACCACCTCAGCGGCTGGCTATGTCGAGCTGAACAGTGAGATTTAAATGCAGAGCTTTGAAATCACAGACCCAGCCTCAGGCGAGACTAGAACCTATGTCAGCCTGGAGCGAGCCGATGGCAGCATCATCACCATCGAGGCAGTCCTAACTAATCCAGAGTTCCTAGCTCTCCAGGTGGAGCAGACCGATGACTGAAATGCATAAACCCACAGCCGCCGAAATGCTCGCCAGGATCGACTCCAGGCTCAGCGTTATCGAGTCCAAAATCGACACCCTGAGCGACCATGAGGACCGCATCAGAGCCCTCGAGCGTCACCGGTATCAAAGTGCCTGGATGATTTCCATGCTCTCAGCTGTAGCCACCGCCTCACTGGTGGCGATTATTGTCAAAGCAATCGGATAGGAAAATCATGGCAAGCAAGAAAACCACCTCAGAACAGCCACAGGAAGCCCCACAGCCCTACATGGACGCCGCACCCTTCCCAGCACCCCCAAAGGCTGCTCCGAGCCCTGTAGAGACCGCTGAGCAAGAGGCGGCAGAATAGTGGCTCAATACATCGAACCATTCCCAGCCTCAACTCGAGGCGATGAGTTTGGCAACCTAGCACCTTACCGCCAGGGCAGACCGCACCGAGGTCAGGACTGGAGTCCGAAAGCGGGCACAGTCATCCCAGCAATCACCAACGGGGCTATCAAAGTAAACGAGTGGAGCGATGGACTCGGCTGGTTCATCATTCAGTCCACAGCTGACGGGCTCTGGGTGCTTTATGCACACCTTGAGGATCAGCCAAAGCTATCCATCGGGCACTATGTTCACGCTGGAGACGCTATGGGCAAAGTCGGCAACACTGGCAAGTTCAGCACAGGAGCACACCTTCACCTGTCTATTGCCTCGAGCAAAAATGTTCACTTATGCGAATACTCGAAACTAATCGACCCGCTCAAGCACATCGCCGCTAACCCAGCCCCAAAGAAGGCAGCCCCAAAGCCAGCCGCTAAAGCCCCAGCTAAAAAGGCAACCAAGTGACCAGGCTCAAACTCATTCTCAAGCTAGTGGGCTGGTTTGCCTGGTTCACTGTAGCCCTGCTCCTGGTCACCGCCTCAGCTGGTGCAGCTGTGGGAGCTTTCACAGGCAACTGGCTCAACGGCATCATCGTCATGTTCGGCGGGGCTATGCTGCTAGTGTTCGGAGAGCTCGGCAGGACCATGATTAGGAAAATGAGGATCATGCTCGAGGACATTCAGCGAGCTTTCATAAAAGCTAGTGATAGCATCGAGGAACAAACTAAGGACTCAAAAAAGTCTTAGGCTACTGTTAGGCTAAACGCCTAAATGAAAGGATCGAAACATGGCTAAAAACTTCGACAGTTACAACGATGTAGCTACCCGCATCAGGGAGTTCATCGATAAGCACCCAGAGGGCTCGCTCCAGCAGCTCCGCCTGGAGATCATCACCATCGGAAACCAGCTCGGCGTGCTCTATGTCGCTGCCGCTTACAGACACCCAGGCGATGACCGCCCAGGAGTAGGCACAGCCTTCGAGCCCGTTCCAGCTGTAAACCCTGGTCTAAGAGGCTCTGAGGTCATGGTGGCAGAAACCTCAGCCTGGGGTAGAGCACTGGTTGCCATCGGTGCAGACACTCGCAAAGGCATAGCTTCAGCTAACGAAATCCAGGCACGCCAGGCAGCTGCACCATCAGCCCCGGCAGTGGACTGGGTAGCTCGAGCTAATGAGCTGAGCTTCGCTGGTGAGGTGGATAAGCTCCGAGAGCTGTATGATGAAGCAATCACCAGGAAAGCCCCCGAGGATGTTATCCAGGCAATCGCCGCCCTGGGTAAAGAGCTCGCAAAGTAATAGACCCCGCCAGGTGGATCGAATACCTGGCGAGGCACTACAACACTAACACAGTAAGGATCGACTAATGAGCTTTGAGGCAGTAGCCGCCGCTCTACATCATTCCCAGGCATCGACAGCCAGCAAACTAGTCCTAGTGACCATCGGTTACTTTGAGAGCGAGCTAGGGGCATGGATGTCCCAGGAGACTCTCGCCCGAATGACAGGGCTCTCAACCAGGTCAGTCCGCCGAGCCATCTCTGAGCTTGCTGAGCTCGGTGAGCTCGATGTTATAGCTGACTCGGGACAGACTCGAGGAGCTCGAAAGACTAACCGCTACTTCCTCACAGTGCTATGTCCGAGCAACTGTGACAGCAGCTACGCTCATAAGCTCCAGGAAGGTGGTGAGGTGGTCGATCTAGCTACAGCTCGGAGAGCAATAGAGGACAAAATCGACAGCAATAGAGGACAACTGTGACACCAATACAGGACAAAATCGACAGCAATAGAGGACACTCATGTCCTACAAAGTAACACTTAAATAACACTAAATAACTAGAACGCTTATTAAGGAAAATCAACATGAAAAAGGCAGTTATCAGCGGTGAAGTTGCTGATGTAAAAACCACAGACAAAGGCACTCGTTACCTATCGGTATTAGTGGACTTTGACAGCTTCCAGGGGGAGCGATGGATTGAACGCTGGACAGTCTGGCTACCGAGCCAGGGCTTCGAGGAAATCGGGATCAAGGACTTCATCGAGCTCGAGGGAGTGCCAGGAGCATCGGCTTACATGGGCAAGGACAAGGAAACAGGCGAGGACAAGCTCAGAGTCTCAATGAACCTTAACAGCCCTATCCTTATCCAGCACCGCCAGCACTCCGCTGGAGCTTTTCCAGGGGACTCTCTGGATGAGGATGACCGCCGCAAGTATGGCACTGGACTAGCACCCTTCTAGCCATGCTATTCGTGCCAGGTCTCCCAATCTCCCAGGGCTCTAAAAAAGCCTTCCAACGGGGTAGCAAGATTGTGCTAGTGGAGTCAGCAGCTGGGCTCAAGTCATGGCGTGAAGCTGTGGCTCGAGCAGCCCAGGCTCAAGGCAGGACCATCCTGGAGACTGAAGCTGTGACCCTGTCGCTGATGTTTATGCTGCCAGCTCCTAAAAAGCCTGTCCGCCGCTATCCGACAACCAAGCCCGACATCGATAAACTGACGAGGGCTATCGCTGACAGCCTCACCGGGGTTTGGTATAAGGACGACAGTCAGATCGTGAAGCTCCAGGCTGAGAAGTGCTACACAACAGACCAGCCAGGGGTTTACATCTCGATAAGTCACTTAGGTAACAGTTTGATAACAACTAAAAAAAGTTAGCAAAATAGGACACAGATGTCCTCTATTCATGTAAACTAATCACACAAGGCAACAACAACTAGAAGGATCGACACCATGAACGCAACAGAAGCCCGCCAGCAGTTAATCGCCAGACTTTACAAAACACTTTGTAAGACCAGCAACTTCGTGCCAGCTGAGTGCAGCTGCCCAGACTGCAAAATCGAACGCCGAGAAGCCCGCAAAGCTCTAAAGGCAGCTACTAGCTAAAACAATCCAACACCTGGGCAAGTGTCTAAACTACCCACTACACTAAAAAACACTAAACAGATAAGGATCGAAAATGAACCGCAACGCACGCAACACAGACCCACTAACCAGCCACCTAGCAGCCGAAACAGACCAGGACCTTCGCCGCATCGAGAAGCTCATCCTCGAGCTAGTCCAGGACCGAGCCTTCACCGATGAGGACCTGGTAAACATGTGGGACATGGCAGCTCAAGCCAACCTAGTCCCCTGGCACTCACCTAGCGGACTCAGAACCCGCCGCAAGTCACTCAGCGACCTCGAGCTCCTCGAGATCGTAGGCATCGGTAAGACCCGCATGGGACGCTCATGCCGCATCTGGAAGGTCGTGAGCTAAATGACAGATCAGAGGATCATCGGGGCAATCAAAGAAGCCCGCCAACTAGGTGAAGCCCTGCTAAACCTGCCAACACTCACAGGCTTCCAGGCTTACCGCCGAGCCCTCACCACCTTAGCCGCCTACTTGGGCACTGAGGACATCGCCTACGCCCGGGCAGTCATGCTCCAGGACGAGCTCACAGACTACGCCTACACCCAGAAAGACACCAATGCTTAGAGCCTTCACCATCCTGCTAACCTTCGCCCTAGCAGTCAGCTGCATCCTATTCATCCTCGAGCTAAACCAGCCCCTCGGCATCCTCATCGGACTCCTATGGCTCAGCTCCTGGATCGCCACCACCTGGAAGGACATGAACCGATGAAACTAATCACCAAACTATTGCCCCGCAGTATCGTCACCAAAATCTTCCTAAAAGGCATAGCCCTGGGATACCGCTACGGATACACCGAGGGACTACTCAAAGCCCGCACAGAGCTCACCAAGCTCCTAGCAGACGCCTGTCAGTGTGACGATGAGTGGACCTGCCAAGCCACAGACATCGAGCGACAGCTCCGCTCACTAATCGGAAAGGAAACAGCATGAGCGAGACACCTATTGGAGACCAGGCTATTAGCGACATCAGGCTGTTAGTCGATAACGCTGAACGCATAGGGAGACTAAAGGAACAGATGGAGATCATCGACTACCTGAAAGAAGCCACAGCCACAGCACCTAAATCAGCACTACCCGCCTATAAGAAGCTCATCGACTGGATCGAGGCACGATGATAGACCTAGCCATCATCGGCGGCATCACCATCGCCATCCTCTCCCTGGTAGGGATAGCCCTAACCATCGCCCTCATGGTAGCCAACGAAACCATAAGAGAACGCTATGAGGATGACATCGATGGCTGATTGGCATGACTCACCAGAGTGGCGAAAGGCTCGAGCCCTAGCCAAGAAGCTGCTCCCGCCGGTCTGTGCCATCTGCCAGAAGGAGCTCAGCGGATCAGACTGGACCATCGACCACATCCACCCAGCTGGCTCTGATGGTGAACCAGACCACAGCCTCAGCAATCTCCAAAGCATGTGCCGAGAGTGCAACGGAAGGAAGTCAGACAGGAAGCCCACCCGCACTAACTGGATGAACCCTAAATGGATGAGTGCCAATGGCTAGACACCGCCGCACTCGACAGCTCCGCTATGAGCTGCACCAGCTCCGCCTAGTAGCCCGCAACCGCTGGCACTACTTCAC
>Ga0078894_10002247_pt1 | contig 14581 bp, 12 predicted proteins | sample LauGreSu1BDMLBSD_2_FD_67506 | JGI IMG/M metagenome (GOLD analysis project Ga0078894, IMG submission 67506) | Freshwater lake microbial communities from Lake Michigan, USA - Su13.BD.MLB.SD (version 4) (version 4) | ecosystem: Environmental > Aquatic > Freshwater > Lake | place: Lake Michigan... | reverse complement strand
CCGGCGCACCGACGAAGACGACCTCGGTCGCGCCGAGATCGGCAATGGCAGCCTGCACGGCCGCTGCCTTGAGAGGATCGGCGCTGTGGAAGAGCATCGGCGCGCCGATGGCGGATGCAAGCGCCGAGGCCTGCAGCACGTTCGGGTAGTTGGTGGCGTCGATGGCGTCGCTGACGAGCACGACCGTCGCGCTCGACGCCCAGTGGGCGAGCGCCATCGAGACGGCAAGCTCATGCGGATCGGTCGCGTTGATTCGCGCCGTCGGATGCCAGTTGTCGACGGCAGTGAAATTCAGCGTGTTGACACGCGCCGGCCGCAGGCGGCGCAGGTAGTCGCGGAAGTAGGCGTTGCTCGAGTATTCGAGCTCGCTTCCGATCATCACGACGGCGGGGAGCCCGTTGTTCCGGTGCGCCGATGCAGGGACGAGCGCGAGGTATGCATAGTCGCCCACGGCGAGACCCGCCTCCGTCGACTGCACGACGAAGACCTCGGTCGACGGCTCAGCAGGCGGCGGAGGCGGAGGCATGACGCTCACCGACACGACGTAGGTGTTCATCGTTCCGCCCCACGTCACGGTGTAGTGCACGGGGCCTGCGTCGAACCCCGGCTTCGGGCGGGATCCCGATGCAGGGTATCCAACGCCTGACGAGAGCTCGTAGGTCGGCGCGAGGGTCGCGAGGTCGGTTCCGTAGGGAACCGTCCACTGTATGGCGGTTTGGTTTCCCACCGTCGCGCCAAACTCCACGCTGCTTCCCGCGACGTTGCCTCCGAATGACAGCATGCTCGCGACGTCGATGAACGCGATTTCGGAGAGGCCCGTGTGCCCGTCGCAGTCGCCGAAGTTCGACAAGACCTTGAGCTGCAGGTAGCGGGTCGAGATCGGCGAGTTGAAGAGATGCGTCTGGCCCGGCTGCCGCGGAAGCCCCAGGGACTGCCCAAAGTTCATCTCCTGCACGAAGGTGCCCCAAGCCGAGCCGGCTGCGCCATAGGACGCACCCGTCGGAAGCAACGAGGTTCCGCGGTAGACGTCGCAGGTCTGGATGCCGCGCGCGGATGCCCGGCCGGCGCCGCAATCGCCGCCCTCGTTGTAGTTCCAGAGCCGGATACCGGCGACGGTCCGCGCCGCGCCGAGATCGAAGGTGATCCACGTGCGCGTCGTCGCTGCGCTCAGCCACATCGTCGGGCTGGGATTCACGCTGCACGTCGACGAGAGCCGCACCGCAGCGTTGGCGCCCATGCCGCTGCCATCGATCGCATGGATCGCGCGCCGATCGTCCATGCCCTCGTAGAAATACTGACTCTGCGCTGTGGCTCCGACCGCGCGGATGAGCTCGCCCGAGCTCGGCGCTGCGACCTGCACGGTCACGACGTACGTCCGCGTGATTCCTCCGAAGGTGAAGGTGTAGGTGACGGGGCCGGCATCGAATCCAGGCACGGGAACCGTGCCGCTCGCGGGGTAGCCGGTTCCAGAGGTGAGCGTGTACGTCGGGGCAAGCGTCGAAAGGTCGGTGCCGAACGGAACGGTCCAGGTGATGCTCGCCGCGTTCCCGTTCGCAGCGCCAATGACGGCGGAGCTCCCTGGGATGTTGAGCCCGAATGAAAGCGCCATCGCCGGCTGCTGGTAGAACGTCGGCAGCGCATACTTCGCCGACAGGTACGCACCGACGGTGTTCTCCTCGATCGGCGTGAGTGCGCGCGGATAGACGAGCACCTCGGCGATGTCGCCGATCCAGCTGCGGCCAGGGCAGCACGCACGATCGCTCGAGAGCTGGTTCGCGCGGGCATCGCCGGTCGTGACGACCGAGATCACCTGGTACGACGTGGCGGGAAGCTCCAGCGCGGTTCCATCGACGGAGCGCCCCATGACCTTCGTCGAACCATCGCGCACCACCGGGCTCGCGTTGACGGGATCCCAGAGCGTGGACGTGTCCCCGTGGAAGTCGTAGCTGGTGTCGTCGCCGAGCAGGAAGTGGTAGCTGCCTGCAGCCACTGCGTCGCGCCGGACCACCCAGAAGACCGTGCGGATGTCCGAGATGCGCGCAAAGTCGAATGAGGCTTCTTCGACGGGGAAGCGCACGGCCGGCAGGCCGTTGACCGCGTTCGCGACGTAGGTCGGCGCGCCCACCGCACGGACGGCGTCTCTCCCGCTCCCCGAGCGGTCGGGCCAGATGTTGACCACGGCGCCGTCGGCAAGGCTCGCGAGCGAGGCTGCATCGAGCCAGAGCGAAGCGCCCGTGACGCCGTGCGGCGGCGCGAGGCAGACCCCCCAGTCGGCGAGCACGGCGGCGAGGTCCGCTCCATCGATGCGACCATCGGCGTTGGCGTCACCGATGCAGAGCTGATCGCCGCCCGCGCAAGGACCCCAGTTCGCGAGTACCGCGGCGAGATCCACGCCGTCGACCTTGCCATCGCCATCGCCATCGGTCGGGCACTGCGCGCTCGCTGCGCGCGAGAGAAGCCCGATCAAGCAGGTGACGAGGATCGCGAGCGTTCGGGGAGCATCCTGTCTCATGTCATCGCCCTTTCAGGGTGCGTCGCCTTCAGCGACGCTGCAATGTGTCCAAGGTACCGGTCTCACATGACGGTTCCACGACTCGCCCGAGTTCCGCGCGCAGTTGCGCGACGCGGGCGTATCCCGCCATCGTTCTGAAGCCGTAGATCGCGATCAGCGATCCGAGAAGCACTGCGCCAATGGAACCGACAACGCCCCATATCGCGTGCGAGTCGGGGAAGCAGGCGAGTAGCGAGCACACCATGCCGAGGACGGCCGGCGTGCCGACGCCCATGAGCCAGAACATCCCGAGGATGCGCAGCCTCCGCTCGCGCGCGTAGAGCGCGGAGAGTTCCCGCGAACCAGCGAGATCCATGGGCTCCGGCGCGATCAGCATCGCGCGGAGGATCGTCGGGAGGACGGCGAGCTCGATCATTGCAAGCGTCGTGGAAAGAAGCACGGGCATCCACGAGACCGGTTCTTCCGGCGCAATCATGAAGCGGACACCGACGAGAATCGCCCCACTCACGCACGCAACGACCGCGAAGAACCACATCGACGGCTTCACGGGGCTATGGCGGGCACGATTCCCAAGCGCTGCCGTGCGAGTGCCCGCCGCATCCTGCGGCGTCTCCCCCGCCCACGCGTGACCCTTCAGCCGAAGAATCGGCATCGCCAGCGCTGCGATGAGCGGCGTGTGCAAGAGCCACGCGTACTCAGCAACCCAGTGCATCCATGCGAATCGGCTGGCACCCGCGGTGGCGCCGCCCCAGATCGCGAGTGCAGCGAACGTCGAGAACACAAGCACGACGAGTCTGCTGCGCACGCGTACGCGGGCGACGGAGTCGGTCGCCCGATTGGGCATGGCGGCGGCGACGGCGAGCGGAAGCACGAGCACGGCGGGAGAGATCCAGAACAGCAGCGCTCGCGCGATGCCGGGCGCCTCATCCGATACAAGCGGTCCTGGGTGAATCATGGGATCTCCGGTTCAGTGCGCCGCATCGCGTCAGGTCGGCTTCCAGAGCCGCTCGATCTGGCGGCGAACGATGGCCTCGACCGTTTCGCGCGGGAGCCCCGCGATCTTGGCGTCGTGAAACGCCGCGGTGATGCCACCCTCGATGCGCTTGCGCTCCTCGGACTTCGGTTTCGACGGCCGCTCAACCGTGGAGATCACCACGGTGCCGCGTCCGCGCACCGAGGCGAGAAGTCCGGCATCGGTGAGCTCGCGGTATGCGCGGGCGACCGTGTTGAGATTGATGCCGAGGTCCGCCGCGAGCTGCCGCACGGGCGGGAGCTCATCGCCCGAGGCGAGGGCTCCTGACGCGATCAGGCCACGGAGACCCGCCACGAGCTGATGGTGGATCGGCACGGAGCTGTCGAGCGAGATCGAGAGCATGTGTCCAATGTATCGTACGCTCATACAATTGCAAGCGATTGCCTGCACCTTTGCTCCAGACGCTCCTCTCACTTCGGAGGCGCAGGCTCAAAGCGCGCGCAATCGCCGCGTTCATCGCGCAACGTCAGCATCGGCCCACGCGACTCCCCCGTCACCACAGCGAACCGAACCGATTCGAGCATCGCGGTGTATGCCTGCTCGAGCGCCATGCGCTCAGGGCGCCCCGCCATGCGGGTCGCACCGACCGGGCCCAGCCGAAGCGGAGTGACCGCTGTTGTGCTGTTTCCAAACTTCGCCTCCGCGAAGTAGCGGTTGACGCCGGCGAATCCCGACGCGCGGCCATCAGCGCCGATCAGGAGCGTGGGCGGACGATCGGTCAGCGCAACGGGACGGCCGTCGCGCTCGCGGAGTTCGACGCAGATCCACTCGACGCCATCGATGCGCGGGAGCGCGGCGGGGCACGCGATCTCTCGTTGTGTGGGCGTGGTCGGCGGCACGGAGCTCGTCGTGCAGGCAGCGACAAAGCAGGCGCCGACGAGGCAGACGGCGAGCGAGGAACCGACGTCACGTGCGAAACGGGAGCGGGTCATGCGCGGCACGGTACCGAAGAGCGCCCGTTCCTTCACCATCCACGCGTTCATTCGCACGCGTGCCTCGATTCGTGGGGCACTCCGCCGGCTCTGTCGCCGCCTATGGGCGCCAGAGCGCGCTCGTGCTTCTCGTCAATAGTGCGCGACCAGCACGCCGTATCGCTCGGCGAGATACTCGACGATCGCGCGGGTGTCGTTCGCATGCAGGCGGTCGCCCACGCGGTGGAAGCGTGACGCGTCGACGAAGCTGTGATTCGACGGATCGAGCACCAGGTTTGGGCAGCCCTGATTGGCGTCGCCGACGAGCTCGATGATCTCGCGCCGCGGCCGCGGGTAGGCGATGTGCCGGATGTCGATCTTCTCACGCAGCTCCGGGCAGCAGGCAAGGACACCTTCGAGGTACGCGCAGCTCGGGCAGTAGTAGCGCTTGCCCTCCTGATCGCGGGCGCCGTCGGTGAAGCCTGGCTTGAGAAGAAAGAGGATGTCCATCGGGGGTGCTCTCGGAGGTGAGGGACCGCGGTGTCGCCCGCGTCGCAGCCGATGGTAACGGAGCGTTCGCCGATCGCCCCCGCTATCGTGCGGCCTCCGCATGCCAACCGTCACCCGAATCTACGAGACGATCCTCTACGCGCGCGACCTCGACGCAGCGGCTGCGTTCTACGGCGGCGCGCTCGGGCTGCCCGCGCTGCCGCGGCAAAGCGACCGAGGCGTGGTGTTCCGAATATCGGCGGAAAGCGTCCTGATCGTGTTCGATCCGACGAAGACGGCGGCGCCGCATCCGGAAGTGCCGAGCCACGGCGCGGAGGGCGCGGGGCACGTCGCCTTCACCGTGCCTGAGCTCGAGTCGTGGCGGACGCGCCTCGCGGAGCACGGGATCGAGATCGAGCGCGAGGTCGAGTGGCCGCTCGGCGGGCGCTCGGTCTATGTGCGCGATCCCGCGGGGAATTCCGTCGAGTTCGTGCAGGGACGCGTGTGGGATCTCGGGGCGAGCGCGGGCAACGCCGCCGATCCGCTCGACATCATGCTCGAGCACAACGCGTGGGCGACGCGCGAAGTGCTGCGTGCGTGCCTCGCGCTCGATGGCGACGCGTGGACGCGGCGTTTCGAGATCGGCCCGGGATCGCTTCATGACACGCTGACCCATGTAGTCGGCGCGATGCTCCGCTGGGCCGACCGTATCGAGGGACCGCCGCGCGTGCTGCGCCCTTCGCTCGAGAACGGGACGCTGCGATCGCCCGCAGAGTTGATCGCGCTGCTCGACGAGGCCGCGTCGGACCTTGCGCGCGCAGCGGACATCGCGCGACAGCGAGGATTCGCGACCGAAAGCGAGATCACGCTTGGTTGCCAGACCTATCGCTTCACGCTTGGCGCGATGCTCGTCCATGTCGCGACGCACGGGATGCATCACCGCGCGCAGTGCCTGAACATGCTGCGGCGGCTTGCGGTGCCGGGAGTCAGCGACCGGCTCCCTGAGATCGACGCGCTCGACTGGCAGCTCGCGGCCCAGTAGGCGGGCGCCACGCGCGTCAGGGCACAGCCTGCCAGCGCTCCTTCGGCCCCTGCTTCTCCATCCAGCGATCGGCGGGCACTGGGCGGTAGCCGAGCTTCTCGTACAGGCCGTGTGCATCGCGCGTCGCGAGACACCAGCGGCGCACCGTCTGCAAGTCGGGATGGCGCTCGAGTGACTCGATGAGTCGGCGGGAGATGCCCTGGCCGCGCCAGCCTTCGACCACGAACACATCGCAGAGCCACGCGAAGGTCGCGCGATCGGTCACGACGCGGGCCAGCCCGATGGTCGCGCCCGTCGCGTCGTCGATCGCGACGGCGGTGACGCTGTTGCGAAGCGCCTCCGCGACGACCTCGCGGCGGATGCGGGGCGACCAGTAGGTGCCCGCGAGGACCGCGTGAATCGAGTCAAGATCGTGATGAGCGGGGTCGAGCGTGATCGTGATGGGCATGATGATCGTCCGAGGGGAAAGTATGTCACAAATCGCGCCCCTTCAGACCGACACAGTCCTTCGTCCGCTTGCCTGTCTCCGCATGCAATGACCTCGATACTCTCTCGTTCGAGCCCCATGCCCGCAGCCCACACTCCCCTGCTCCTCCGCCTCGCCTGCCTCGCCGTCGGGCTGTGCAGCGCGCTCGCGTCGCCCCGCGCCGCGCACGCGTCGCAGGACGCGGAGCCGCCGCGGCCGGCACCAGACCGCACCGTCACCGTCCAGGTCGGCGAGGCGGAGCGCCGCGCGATCGTCGTGAACGCGCCTGCCGCAGGCAAGACGTGCCCTGTCGTGATCATCCTCCACGGCGGGATGGGGAGCGCCGAGCAGATGCGCGTGAGCTCGGGGTTCGACCCGGTCGCGCGGAAGAACGGCTTCATGGCCGTCTACGCGGAGGGCACAGAGTTCGGAACCGTCGAGGGTCGCCATGCATGGAACACGGGGCATCTCCTGCGGCGGCAGGTGCGCGACGCAGACGACATCGCCTACCTCGACCGGCTCATCGACGCGCTCATCGCCGAACATGGCGCGGACCCGACGCGCATCTTCATGACCGGCGGCTCGAACGGCGGGATGATGACCTTCGTGTATGCGGTGCAGCGCTCCGAGCGACTGGCGGCGATCGCGCCTGTGGTCGCAAGCATGTTCTCGTTCGACGCGGTGCCGAAGGCGCCGCTTCCGATCCTGATGATCAACGGCGCGAAGGACGACGAAGTCCCGCTCGCGGGCGGCATGAGCGGCAATCCGCTCGTGCGTGCGGCGCAGGCGACGCCCTTCAAGCCGGTGCGCGACGTCGTCGACTTCTGGGTGAAGGCGAACAAGTCGAAGCCTGAGCCAGTCACCGCGGTCGCCGGATCGGTCACGACGAAGACCTACGCTGCGGGCGACGGCGGCGCGGTCACGGAGTTCGTTCTCGACAGCGACGGTGGGCATGGTTGGCCGGGAACGCGGGCTCGCCGCGAGGGGAACACGCCGATCATGGCATTCCGAGGCGCGGAGCGCGTGTGGTCGTTCTTCGCCGACAAGGTGCGGAAGCCCTCGACCTCGACCGCGACCACGACCACGCCGGCACGAACGATCGAGTTCCCCGACCTCGTCGACGAAGCACGCGGCCGAAAGGTCCCGATCCGCGTGCAACTACCGAGCTCGGGCGGCGTGTGTCCCGTGATCGTGATCTCGCACGGCGCTGGCGGCGACCGTGACACCCATGCCGGGCAGGCGCAGGACCTCGTGGCGCACGGCTACGCCGTCCTCTCGGTCGAGCACATCGGCAGCAACCGAGACCGACTGACCCAGCAGGGACTACGCGCGATGAAGACGATCGACGCGATGACGCGCGATGCGGGCGAGGTGCTCGGCCGACCGCGCGACGTCTCCTTTGCGCTCGACCGCGCCGCCGAGTGGAACGCATCGCACGCGGAACTGAAGGGACGGCTCGACCTCACCCGCGTCGGCGCGATGGGGCACTCGTTCGGCGCGTACACGACCATGGTCGTGTGCGGCATGCGGCCAGCGCTCGACTGGCTCGCGCCACCCGTGGCGCCCGGGAAGGGACTTGGCCCCGACCTCCGTGACCCGCGCATCGCCTGCGGCGTCGCGCTCTCGCCGCAGAGCCCGGGCGAGCCCTTCTTCCTCGCCGAGAGCTTCGCGGAACTGCGGGCGCCGCTCCTCGGCATCACGGGCTCGAAGGACGGGCAGCAGGAAGGCCGCTCGGCCGCCGCGCGCAAGGACGCGTTCGCGCTCTGGCCAGCAGGCGAGCACCGCTTCATCTGGCTGTCGAACGCGCGGCACAACGACTTCACCTCGTCGTCGGGCGCGACCGGGCGCTCGCTTCCGTCCCCGACCCGCGACGACTCCCAGCCGCTCGTCCGCGCCGCGACGCGCGCCTTCTTCGACCTGCACCTGAAGCGCGATGCCGATGCCGAGAAGCGGCTCACCGTGGACGGGCTGACGCCGCTCCTCCGCGGCGAGATCGATGCGGTCGAGGTGCTCGCGAAGTAACCGTCACGCTCGCTTCGAACCTGTCACGCTGGCTGTTCGCGGTACGATTCTCCTCGCATCTGCAGATTCCGCTTTCGCTACCGGATCAACCAGCCGCATGGTCTGAGGAGCCCCCACCATGGTCCGATTCGTCTCGTTCCTCTCGCGCGCCTGCGTCAGCATCCCCGGCCTGATCCTCTTCGACCTTCTGATCCTCCTTCTCGACTTCAGGTTCCTCAAGTCGCTGAACTTCCTGCCGCTCCACTTCGACGAGAGCCACTCGCATGACTTCGTGACCATCGCCTCGCCGCTGGCCGTGCGACTCATCACCGTCGGCGTGATCATCCTCGAGCGCCATGACGTGCTCGAGATCGCCGGCAAGATCCCGAAGGGATCCGCACGCGACGAGGTGAGCGAGAAGACCCACCCCTTCGGGATCTTCTTCCTCGTCTTCGGCCTACTCATGGAGTGCTTCGTCGAGCAGATCGAGCTCCGGACGAAGCTGTCCGATCCTGAGCTGGTCACCAGCATCGTTGTCTGGGTCTCCTACAGCGTGGCGGTGATCAGCTTCCTGGCCGCGCTGAAGCTCCTTCAATTCCTCGTGACTGAGTGGTGGCGCGAGCGCTCGCACGGAAAGACTCCCGTCTCGCACCAGCCATCCTGAGCGGCGTCGCGCGTCGGGTACCCTGTCGAACCACGATGCCGACCACCCTCCCTCCCAGCATCTTCAACGACGTCGTCGGTCCCGTGATGCGCGGGCCGTCGAGCTCGCATTCGGCGGCGTCGGTGCGCATCGGGCGCCTCGCGCGCGATCTTTGCGGCGGCACGCCCGACGAGACGGTCATCGAGTTCGACACCGAGGGATCGCTCGCGACGACCCATGAGAGCCAGGGTTCGGACATCGGTCTCTTCGCTGGGCTCCTCGGCTGGGATGCCGACGACGAGCGGCTGCCACGCAGCGCAGCGGCGCTCGCGGAGGCGGGCGCCAAGCTCGAGATCCGCGTCGCCACGCTGCACGACCCGCATCCGAACACCTACCGGCTGACGCTGCGGCGCGGCGGAGTCGAGCACAGGCTCGTCGCGCTCTCGACCGGCGGCGGCATGATCGAGGTCATCTCGATCGATGGCGCGCAGGTCGCGCTCTATGGCGACTACGCGGTGACGGTGCTCGATGCCCGCGATGACGGGCGCACGACAGCGGCCGCGCTTGAGGCGCGCGGCGACTTCGATGCGGTCACGGTGACGGGTGCGCGCGCGGCCACCGTCATCGTGAGCGCACAGCGGTTCCTGAGCGACGCAGAGGTCGCGGCACTTCCCATGGTCACGCGCGCGCGGCGCCTCGCACCCGTGCTGCCCGTGCGCTCGCGACGCGGGCTGGCCGTGCCGTTCCTCCATGCAGGCGAGATGGCGCGTCATGCCGACCCTGCCTCGCGGCGGCTCTCCGACTTTGCTCTCGAATACGAGTGCGCGCGGGGCGGTATCGCAAGCGACGAGGTCTTCGCGCAGATGCGCAGGATCCTCGAGGTCGTGCGCGGCGGCGTGCGGAGCGGGCTCGCGGGAACGGAGTACGCCGATCGCATCCTGCCGCGGCAGAGCCATCGCTTCGCGGAAATGCTCGAGCGGAAGCAACTGCTCGACGGCGGGATGCTGAACCGCGCGATCCTCTATGTCACGGCACTCATGGAGGTGAAGAGCTCGATGGGCGTGTTCGTCGCTGCGCCGACGGCGGGCTCGTGCGGGACATTCGCGGGAACCTGCCTCGCCGCGTCGGAAACGATCGAGTCCGACGAGGAGACGACGCTGCGCGCGATGCTCGCGGGTGGGCTGATCGGCGTGTTCGTCGCGACGCGTTCGAGCTTCGCGGCGGAGGTCGGCGGATGCCAGGCGGAGACTGGCGCGGGCGCTGCGATGGCGGCTGCGGCGCTCGTCGAACTCGCAGGCGGCAACGCCGCGCAGGCGCTCTCGGCATCGAGCCACGCGCTGCAGAACGTGCTCGGACTCGTGTGCGATCCGGTCGCGAACCGCGTCGAGGCGCCCTGCCTCGGCCGGAACATCGCGGGCGCCGCGAACGCGCTCGCCAGCGCGAACATCGCGCTCGCGGGCTATGACCACCTCATCCCGCTCGACGAAGTGCTCGACGCCCACCGCGAGATCAGCGAGAACATGGCGCGCGAACTGCGCTGCACCGCGCTCGGCGGGCTGTCGGTCACGCCGACCTCGAAGGCGATCGAGGCGAAGCTGTGCGGCGGGTGTGGATCGGGCGGCTGCGGCGGAGGCGGGACAACGGGAGCCGTGCGGACGGGAGTCGTGGTGAGGATCGGCGTGGTTCGGTAGAACGAAAGGCGCGACGCGGCGTTCGGATGCCGCCGACAGAACCAGCGAGGACGGATTCCGCGCACGCGGAGGCGCGGGCAGCGCCCGTGGCGGCCCTGATCCAGCCGCCGACCCCGAGCCGCCCCTACTGCTTCATCCGCAACACCTTCACGAGAAACGCCCACATGTCGGCGGTCTCGTCGATGGCCTTCGAGACCGGCTTGCCCGCCCCGTGGCCCGCGGCGGTCTCGATCCGGATGAGGACGGGGGCATCGCCCGCGTGGCACTCCTGGAGGCGTGCCGCGAACTTGAACGAATGGCCGGGCACCACGCGGTCGTCGGTGTCGGCGGTCGTCACCATGGTGGGCGGGTACTTCGTACCGGGCGCAAGACGGTGGTACGGCGAGTACGCGTAGAGCGCGCTGAACTCCGCGGCGTTGTCGGAGGATCCGTAGTCGTCGGTCCAGTAGCGGCCCGCGGTGAATCGCTGGAAGCGCAGCATGTCCATCACACCCACCGCCGGCAGCGCTGCGCCGAAGAGCTCGGGGCGCTGCGTGATCACGGCGCCGATGAGCAGCCCGCCGTTCGATCCGCCTTGGATCGCCAGGCGGCTCGGGCTGGTCCACTTCTCGGAGACGAGGTACTCCGCCGCCGCGATGAAGTCGTCGAACACGTTCTGCTTGCGCGCCTTCTTGCCCGCCTCATGCCATTCGCGCCCGTACTCGCCGCCGCCGCGCAGATTCGCCACCGCAAGGGTGCCGCCGAGATCGAGCCACGACGCGAAGGTCGGCGAGAACCACGGTGTCATGGACGCGTTGAAGCCGCCGTAGCCGTAGAGAAGCGTGGGCTGCGAGCCGTCGCGCGGCGCGCCCATGCGGTGCACGATGAACATCGGGACGCGCGTTCCGTCCTTCGACTTGTAGAAGACCTGCTCGACCGCGTACCTCGACGGATCGAAGTCGACCTCGGTGCGGCGGAAGACCTTCGACTCGCCGCTCGCGAGATCCAGCCGGTAGACCGTCGCGGGCTGGTTGAACGAGGCGAAGGTGTAGAACGTCTCGCGGTCGCGGCGGCGCCCGCCGAAACCGCCTGCGGAGCCGATGCCGGGCAGCGCGACCTCGCGCGCGAGCGAACCGTCGGTGCGCAGCATGCGCACGAGCGGACGCACATCCTTCAGATACTGCGCGAAGATGAAGTCCCCCGCCATGCCCGCGTCCTCGAGGACCTCGGCCTGCTGCGGCACGAGCTCGCGCAGCGACTTCAGCCCGTCGCGCACATCGAATGACACGATCCGACGACGAGGCGCCTCGAAATCGGTCGTGGCGTAGAAGGTCGTGCCGTCGTTTCCGATGACCGACCATTGGTTCGCGAACGCGCCGACGATCTCGCGCGGCTTCGCGCCGGGCTCGGCGAGATCCTGGATGAGCAGGAGGTTCTTCGGATCGGTGCCCTCGTACACCGAGATGACGAGGTAGCGGCCGTCCTCCATCACGCCCGCCCCGAAGCCCCATGTCGGCTGATCGGGCCTCGAGAAGACAAGCGCGTCCTCCGCCTGGGGCGCACCGAGGCGGTGGTAGCGGATCTCGTTGTTCAGGTTGAGCGACTGGAACTCCTCGCCGGGCTTCGGCTCGGGGAAGCGGCTGTAGAAGAAGCCCTTCTCGTCCTTCGACCAGGAGGCCCCGCCGAACTTCGTCCAGCGGATCTCGTCGGGCAGCATCCTGCCCGTCGCGACATCCATCACCCGCCAGCGCGCCCAGTCGGATCCGGCCTCGCTCTGCGCGAAGGCGAGCAGGTTGCCGGAATCGGAGAACGCCATGCCCGCGAGCGCCACGGTGCCGTCCTTCGACCATGTGTTGGGATCAAGAAGGACGCGCGCCTCGCCATCGAGCGAATCCTGGATGTAGACGACCGCCTGGTTCTGCAGGCCGTCGTTCTTCGAGAACACGTAGCGCGAGCCCTGCTTCGAGGGCGCCGAGTAGCGCGGGAAGTCGAAGAGCTTCTCGACGCGCGCGCGGATCGCAGGACGCTCAGGAATCGAAGCGAGGAACGCGTCGGTGACCTTGTTCTGCTCCGCGACCCACGACGCGACCTCGGCATCGACGCGCACGTCGTTCTCGAGCCAGCGGTATGGATCGACGACCTTGGTGCCGTGGTAGTCGTCGACCTGATCGACCTTGCGCGTGGCGGGATACGCGAGCCTCTCGGATGCCGCCTGCCCACCGGAACGATCGGAACTGGCGCAGGACGGCATGAGCATGCCAGCGAAAGACAGGAGGAGAAGCGTGGACACGGCGGTCGAGTTGGAGAATCGCATGGAGATCCCGGGGTCGCAAGGCGGAGAATCGCTCGGCGGAGAAGGTAGCGGCACCGCGCCGGACGCGCGAGGTCGGGAAACGCGGCGCTCCAGCCAAAGCCGGGGGCGAACGGCGGAATCGCGATATCGTTCCCGCCGCATGGACGAGCGCATCCGCATCTACGAGACGATCCTGTACGCGCGCGACCTCGAGGCTGCGGCTGCGTTCTACGGCGGCGCGCTCGGTTTGCGGGCGTGAGCGATCGGCTCCCGGAGATCGACGCGCCCGAGTGGCAGATCACCGCGACATGAGCGAGGCGCGCATCAGGTCGCCGCCTGCCAGCGTTCTTGCCACCGCTCCGGCGGTCCCTGCTTCTCCATCCAGTTGCGCGTGGGGGGAATGCGGCTGTAGCCGAACTTGGCGTAGAGGCCCTCTGCATCGCGCGTCGCCAGGCACCAGCGGCGCACCGTCTGCAGGTCGGGATGGCGCTCGAGTTCCTCGATGAGGCGGCGCGAGATCCCCTGCCCTCGCCAGGCCTCGAGGACGAAGACATCGCACAGCCACGCAAGGGTCGCGCGGTCGGACACGACGCGCGCGAGTCCGACGGTGGCGCCGGTCGCGTCGTCGATCGCGACGGCCGTGATGCTGCTGCGGAGCGCCTCGGCCACGACGTCGCGGCGGATGCCGGGCGACCAGTAGGTACCCGCGAGGATCCTGTGGATCGCGTCGAGGTCCTGGCGGGCGGGATCTGTAGAGATGGTGATGGGCATTTCGCTTGCTCGCGATGGGCTACGGGCGCGGAATCCGGCGTGAGGAGTATCGCAGATCCGTGAGATCGCTCGATCGAATGGCGAATCCCCGCGGGCGGACGGCTTTCGGACTCAAACGGCAGGCGTGGCGCGGCAGGCACCGGCGCCACGCACTCGACCACCACTTGACGCAGTATCGTGCGGCCGGAGCCCCACACTGAAGTCCGCATCGCACGCCTGCCTCTCGTTCCTGATCACGTTTCTGTGCTGCTGCACGAACGCGGCGCGGCTGCCCTTCACCTACGAGAAGGGCCCGGGGGGCATGTACAACAGCGGCGTGCGCGCGATCCTGCAGGACTCGAGCGGCGCCTACTGGTTCGGCAGCCATTTCGAGGGCGTCTGCCGCTTCGATGGCGAACGATTCCAGTGCTTCACCGAAGCCGATGGCTTGAGCAACAACCAGGTGCGGTCGATCCAGGAGGACTCGCGCGGAGCGATCTGGTTCGACACCGGCGTCGGCATCAGCTGCTTCGCCGGCGGTGCGATCACCTCGCCTGCGGCGCGCCGCTACGACGCGACCACGGCGTGGAAGCTCGACGCGGATGATCTCTGGTTCAAGGGCAACGAGTCGCATGGATTCAACCAGATGGAGCTTGAAGCGGGCGTCTACCGCTACGACGGAAGTGCGTTCGCCTACCTGACCTTTCCGCTTGCGCGCGAACGCGCCGTCGACGATGGATATTCCGTCACCGGCATATGCCGCGGCGAGGG
>Ga0078894_10002246_pt1 | contig 14582 bp, 12 predicted proteins | sample LauGreSu1BDMLBSD_2_FD_67506 | JGI IMG/M metagenome (GOLD analysis project Ga0078894, IMG submission 67506) | Freshwater lake microbial communities from Lake Michigan, USA - Su13.BD.MLB.SD (version 4) (version 4) | ecosystem: Environmental > Aquatic > Freshwater > Lake | place: Lake Michigan... | reverse complement strand
TCCGCCTTGTCCGCGGAGTCGATGCTCTGGAGGCTGAGCGCGATGTCCAGGAGGCTGCACGCGTCCTCGAACACAAGGTGGAACAGTGACTCGTCGTCCACGAGGAGGATGCTGTTGATGATCATTTTATCTTCACCTTGATGAGTGTGCCGCCCTCTTCCTGCTTCTGGGCGGAGATGCTGAAGCCGTGCTCGCGGAGGATCGCGATGCAGATGTTGAGGCCCAGGCCGGACCCCTTCTCCTTCTGCCCCTCCTTGCGCGCGTACGCCTTGGAGTACTTCTCCAGGTCCTCCTGCGACATGCCGCGACCGTTGTCGATGATGCCCAGCGTGCTGTCGTCCAGCATGGTGAGGGCGACCATCTTGAACTCGCTGTCGTTGTACTTGAGGCCGTTGCGGATCAGGTTGTCGATCGCGGTGCAGAACAGCGGCTCGTTGACCAGCACGGTGGGCAGGCGGTCTATCACCACCTGGTCCTTGTACGCGGTGGTCGCGAGGTACGACGTCAGGATCTGTGTGAGGTCGTGCTCCTCCATCTGCAGCTTGGTGCCCTGCTTCACCAGGTTGGTGAACTCGTACACTCCCCAGTACACCTTCTGGGTGTGGTTGAGCCCCTCCTTGAGGAGCTTGAGGGGCGCCTCGAGCTTCAGCTGCCTGACCACCTCGGGTGTGAGGCGCCTCTCCAGGGAGGAGATGCCGCGCGGGATGTAGGTGTTGATCCCACTGTGCATGTCGTGCCGAAGGATCTTCGCTGCGTGCTCCAGGTAGGCGTTCTTGCCCTGGATCTCCTCCAGCGCAGCCTCGTGAATCCTCCGCTGCGCGGAGATGTACTCCATCACGTAAGCGTGTCCGATGGGCACGACAAGGAGGACGAAGACGAAGTCAACGACCTCCGTCGCGCGGGAGTGCTCCATGAGGTCCAGGGCGATCAGCGCCTTCCCGAGGAAGAACAGGGACAGCAGCGTTGCGCTCACCCAGTAGCAGATCCTCGCCCTGAGGGTGAGCTGCGAGAGGCTCACGCGACCTTCGTCATCTGGACGGAGATCAGGAGCTTCACCTCGTCGCCGACCATCGCGGATCCCGCGCCGCCGTACGCCTGGAACGTGAGGCCGAAGTCGGAGCGCTTGACCGCGCCCGTGAGGTCGAAGCCGTACTTGTTCTGCCCGTAGGCGTCCACGTCCGATCCGCCGAACACGCAGCCGAGGACGACTGGCCGTGTGACGTCGCGAATTGTGAAGTCGCCCGTCAGGTCGTACGCGGGCCCGCCCTTGTGCTTGATGCCCGTGGAGGCGAACTTGATCTTGGGCCACCTGGCTGTGTCGAAGAAGTCAGCGGTCCGAAGGTGCGCGTCCCGGTCGGCCACGCCCGTGTTGATGGAGTCCACGTCGCACTCGAACGTGATCCTGGCGTCCGTGAAGTCGGCCTTGTCTGACTCCATCTCCGCGTCAAACACGCCGAAGCGGCCGTTCACAGTGGAGATCATGAGGTGCTTGATCTTGAACTCGATCTCGCTGTGCAGGGGATCGATCTTGTACTTGGACATGGGAGACTCCGCTCCCTAGGTATGCAAGAAGGGCCGGCGACCCGTGAGGATCGCCGGCCGCCGGCCTGTCTGTGGAGCTGAAGGTGGGATTTGAACCCACGGCCTCCCACCCCGAGAGGTCCTCTATTCAGGCCATGTGCGCGTCCATCACTCGCACATTTCAGCTCGTCACTTGCTGGGCGAGCTTTTCCAAGATCCGGAGCCACCGAACGCGCCGGCGCCCTCACCAACTCCCACAGCGTTGGCGTTGCCGTGTGTGCCCCAGGTCACCATCACAGTCCCGCCAGCGTCGGCCACGAAAGTGACGCCAAAGTCGCTGGTCGCGAGGAGCGCACCCTGGTCGGCAAAGTAGATGACGCCACCACCGGTGCAGTCACCCAAGCCGACGCCACCGCTGTGACCCTCGAACTCCCTGCCGAGGCCTGGGACCAGAACTGAGCAGTACGTGTAGAAGAAAAAGCTTTCGCACTCAATAACGCACGGCAGCGTCGTCACACTTCCCGAACTCAGCGGTGGGACGGGAAATATCTCAAGCGCTCGGCTGGACGCGCTGCTCGAGGCCGGCGCGGTAGAGGTGTTGGGCGCGACGTTCGGGTCGATCCCGAGGCGCTTGAAGTACTCAGCTGCGCGTAGTCGACGGACGGGATGATTTGCCATGGTGTTCTGTTTGCTCCGCTCCCTATGTATGCAAAAGGCCGGCGACCTGTGAGGGTCGCCGGCCGTCGGCCTGCCTGTGGAGGAGGAAGGAGGAAGTGGGATTCGAACCCACGGTCCCTTTCAGGACTTTCGCTTTCAAGGCGAACGCAATCGACCGCTCTGCCATTCCTCCAAAATGGAGCCCGAAGTCGGATTTGAACCGACGGCCTCCCACTTACAAAGAGGGAGCTCTACCCCTGAGCTATTCGGGCGAAGGAGGCGAAACCTCTCGGCCACGTCTCCATGCGCGCATTATTGTCTGCGCATGTCGAAGATTTCATCAGCGGGCTGCCTTCTTTTTGCCGCCCTGCTTGTCCTCATCATCCTGTGCTAGGCGTCTCGTCCTCGCCTGACGCCACCGGCTCCTCCGCCTTGGCGGACAGGATCGTGCCGTCCTCCTTGACGTACTTGCTCAGGTTGCCGCCGCCCCTTGACTTCGACGGGTCCGCCTTGTTCGCCACGTATGTGCCGTCGTTCATCCCGATGTGGACGTGGGGCGGCATGCCCGCCGAGGAGCCGGCCGTCGCGGGGTCGAGGATCACGCCGATCAGGTCGCCGGGCTCAACCCTGCTTCCCCGCTGGACTGAGGACTTGACGTGCGTGTAGTACATGTCTGCGTCACCGCCGTCGCCCCTGACCTCGATCATGTCGCCGTAGACTTTGGTGTTGCCGGGAGGTGCGGGCTTCACGAATGACACAGTGCCCTTCGTGAGGGAGTAGACGCTTGTCCCGGGCTTCGCGAACACGTCCCAGGCGTTGTCGGACTCCCAGTTGCCGAACGGCCGCTTTCGGTGGCCATCCGCGCCTGTAGCGTAGCCTCCGCCCCAGTTGGGCTTGACGCTGCCCAGCAGGCTGTTGGACTTGCCCGCGCCCGTGACTGATATCGGCTGGCCGATCACGGCCTCCGCGTCCTCAGCGGCGTCCTCTGCGGCTGCCGCTGCGGACCTGTACCCGTAGGATCCCTTCGCGGCCTGGACACTCATGTCGAATCCCTGGAAGCCGATGTCCTCGGCGAGCACGCGGCGGACGATGTCTGTGAGCTTGTTTGACATGCCCGTAACTATGCTGAGGGCTTCTGCGGCGGGGCGGCGCTCTTGGCCCTGGCGATGGGCGGCGGCCTGAGCGCCTTCCCGGCGAGCACCTTCGTGATCAGGGTTCCTGTCCCCCAGACCTTGAGCTGCGTGTGGTTCGCAGCGGTCTTGTTGGCGGGGCTGTCCGCGCGCAGGTCCGCGACGATGTCCTTGTAGTAGCCGTTCGTGAGGGTCTTCACGGTCGCCGCTATCCCCTGCTCCTCGGAGACGTAGTTCTTCACGCGCGCCTTGTTGTAGTTTGTCGCGCCCTCCATGGGCTGCGTCGTGTTGAAGGGGTTGAACAGAGCGTTTGCCCCCTCCGCCTGGCGCCACGCCGCGAAGAAGCGGAGGTTGTTGTCAGACTCAGGCGCGCCGATGCCGCGGAGCACCGCCTTGTAGAACTTTATGTCCTGCTCCGGCGCCGTGTCGTAGGGCAGCTTGACGACGCCCTCCGCGCCCTGCGCTGCAGACTCGGGCTCCTCTCCAGCGCTGCTCGTGGTGGACGATGGCCTGCGTGCACCGCCGCCCGTCTGGGCGGCTGATGCGCTCATCTTGAATCCCTTGTATGCGATGTCCTCCTGCAGGACAGCGCGGACGATGCGTCTGAGTCGTGTGGACATGCTCTAGGTATGTTGCAGTGGCTCTCACTCCTCGGAGTCTTCTGCCTCGTCCTGCTCATCGCCGGCATCAGCGGGCGAGTCCTCGTCCTCGGCATCCGCGATCGGCCCCTTGACTGCCCGAACGACCGCCCAGGCGCGTCGAGTGCACCCGAGCTTCACGTACATGATGAGCGCGTCGCCCGGCTCCAGGGGCGGGACGAACGCGAGGATCCCGTCGTCCCCGATTCGCTTGAGGACCGAGACGACGTCGGGCCCGCGGTCGGAGCAGAAGTGGATGTACTTCTCGGCGCGGTTCCAGATCACGGACGTCTCCGCGTCCCTGCCTCCGCTCTTGCCGCGGTACAGCTCGATCAGCGCGGCCGCAGTCCCTGGGGTGGGGATCGCCATGCCGCGCAGCGGGCTGAACCTGTCGCCCTCGTGCCATCCGCCAAGGGGGACGCCCAGCGGGTTCTTGTCTGTCACCATCTTCTCCTCACCCCAAATTCTATGGGGCGAGGCACCCATTTACATGGAAGTGTGGGACCTCACGGAACCTCCTCGATCGCCGCGCTGACCAGGGGCTGCGCGTCGTCTGGGACGTCTCCGCCCGCCCGAAGCGTCGTCAGCCTCTGGATGGCGGTGTCCCTCGCCTCCTTTGCGGCGCGTGACCTCTCGCCGATCTCCCGATCGTCGGCGGGCGAGACAGCCTCGTCCGGACCCGGGACCTCGATGTCCGGGACGATGATCGGCACCACCACCTCGTCCAGGGCGAGGGAGAACGTAGCCTGCACCATCTCGTCGATATTCTCGGGAATGTATGCGTCGCTGATTGGGAAGCCGGGGATCCGCATGAACTGGTCCCTCTCGTGGGACGTGCGGATGTTCTCCAGCTCCTCCCTGGCCTTCGCCTCCCTCTCGAGGTCGGAGCGTGCGCCGCCGGGCACCGCAGTGCCCTCGACCCGGGCCGTCACCTTGCCCAGGGTGACGATCGCCTCGATCGGCTCCAGGGCGGTCAGCGTGTTTGTGACGATGTCCGCAGCCCTGCGCGCCACGAGGTCGCCGGTGTCCTCGGTGACCGAGGTGATGCCGACGTACTTCGAGGGCGTGCGTGAGTAGTTGTAGTTGCGGGAGTTGGAGAGGTGGGACCGAGACGGGATGACGTAGTCGGGAGCGCTCGCGCCGCGAAGCAGGCCGAGCATGTCGTTGATCACCGTGATCACCTCGCCCACGAGCCCCGTCAGGCGCTGCATGTAGGGCGCGCGAGAGTCCGACAGGACCTGCTCAACGCCCTTCAGCTCGTTGACGATCGCCGACACTGCACGGTCCATCTCGCCGATGAACTGGCTGCGGGCTGAGTCGATCTGCGAGGTGTCGATCTCCAGGTCGATGTGGGGCGCGACCTCCGCGATCCTCGCGCGCTCCGACGTTGTCTCGCCCATCTTCACGATGCTGATCATCTGTGAGATGCCGAGGCTGAGTGACGTCTGGAGGGCCTCGCGGAGGGTGGGCAGCGAGGAGATCAGGTCGGGCCACGCGGACATCGACCCCGCCGTGTCCTCGGGCATGGCCTCGTCTGCGACCGTCCGCGCGAGATCGTCCACGCGGCGCTCTATTCTGCGGATCGCATCCTGCGCCTCGGGGGTCATGCCAGCGTAGCTGGGCGCTCCCGGAAGCTCCGCCTCAGCGCCCACACCCTGGCCGCCGCCCTTGACGCGCGCGGCGCCCGTGGGGTTGTACTCGCGCTTGGCGTCCGCGAGGAGCCTGTTGAACTCGCGAAGGGACGCGGGAGTTGCAGCGTCCATGATCACGTTGCGGATCCTGTTCAGGTCCTCGGAGATCCCACCCCGCTCTCCAGCTGCCAGGACGCGCGCGATGCTCTCGATCGACCCCTGAAGCTCGGCGGAGGCGTCAGCGTCAGACAGCCGCTCGATCCGCTTCCTGCTCCGCTCCAGCGTCGCCGTCCGAAGGAGCGCTGAGGCGACGCCCGTGTCGCTGAGTGCGACGTCGGGGCCCGGCGGCATTCCGATCCGCGCTGGGTTGATCGTCATCTCCTCCAGGATGTAGCTCACCAGCGCGACCAGGAAGGGCGTGTCCTGCGCCTGGGCGCCCGGGGTCAGGATCTGCTCGGTGGGCGCCCTCTTTGGCAGCGGCACGAGGCGCTGGGTGATGCGGGCGCCCTCAAGCTTGGCGATCTCGAAGGCGGCACGCCTGTAGACGTTGGCCCAGCTGCGGAGCGCGACGCTGACGGGCTGCGGGCTCAGCAGGGTCAGCTTGTAGGCGGGAACGTCTGCGCCCTCCTCGTTGACGCGCGTGAGCCTGTAGTCCGTTGGGACTGGCGCCGAGCCCGGGATGTTCATCTCCCCGTTGCCCACGCGCGGGTTGAAGATCTGGCTCACCCTGTCCAGCGAGGCCTTGAGGCTGTCCAGGACGCCCGGGTCCACGTCGTACTCCTGCGTGGTCGTCTGGCGCCAGTCCGAGAAGTTGCTGAGCGCCCTCTTGTAGGCCTCGGCTGAGTTGACGCGGCGGTTGCTGGCCTCGTCCATGTATCCCAGGGAGCTCACCCTGCTGATGCCGGTGGTGATGGCGCCAGTGACCTCGCTCTTGAAGCGTGCGAGGAGCTTGTTGCAGAGGTCGAGGGCGCGGCGCTGGTTGATCGTGCCGCGCTGCGCGTTGGCGATGTACTCCTCCATGAGGCGCTCGTACGCGAGGGACCGCTCGCGGACTGTCTCCATCTTGTCCCTGAGCAGCTGGGTGTACGCCAGGCCCTCAGCCTCGCTCACCTGGAACCTGAAGGAGATTCCCACCGGGCTGCCCACGCGACGAATGAGCTTCGGAAGGAACTGCGCTGTCGCGCCTGTGCCTCTTCCGGACTTCATTGCGACGTCCATCCACACCGGCTTGCTGTGCTGGAAGTACTTCGCCTGGTCTGTGTGGGACCCGATCGGGTAGGGGTCCATCATCGCGAGGTCTGAGGAGCTCGCGATGCCGAAGGACTCCGCCGTGCCGAACCTGCGCATCTCCGCGCTGTGCATCTGGTCGCCCGAGAAGTCCTTCTCGGGACCGTGCTCCACGATCGCCTCGGCGATCGCTACGCAGCCGTTGATCGTGTCGAGCCGGACGCTGCGAGGAACGTCGGGCACCGAGTGCTGGATGCCCTGCCGATACCCTGCCATCCTCGCGAAGGAGGAGTCTGAGGGGTGCACAGCGATGCCCTGCTTGTGCATCTTGTCCCAGGAGCCCGCGCCGTGGATCGGGGACGTGGCAGTCCTTCCGTCGGGGAGCCTGATCAGCTGTGTGCGGACCGCGTCGTCCTGCAGGACAGCGCGCGTTGAGGTGCCGGGCTGCGTTGAGTCCCAAAAGCCGACCTCCGCCGCGATGTATCCCATCGCGCCCCGCGGGTTGGCGAGGTAGCGGCGAGTGATGTCCGCGTCTATGTGCCTGAAGATCGGCAGGATCGCGCTCTTCGGCACCGGGGCTCCGACGACGTCGGCCCGAGCGCGCATGAGAAGCGCGTTGAACTCGCTGACTATGCTTCCGCCGTCCACCTGGATGATCGCGTTCACGTCGCCCAGCTGGATCCTGTTGTTGGCGAGCAGCCTCTCCTGGAGGGGATCGATCCTGTCGCGCGTCCTGAAGCCGCGCAGGATGCCCGTGGAGCCGACCTCTGGGTGCGTTGTCTGGACGATTCGCACCCTGGATCCGATCCGAATGCCGCCGCCCTCGGACCTGGCGCTCATTGCGGCGCGCCGTCCCCTGCGGCTGTCCGAGTCAGAGGGGCGCGTCCAGCCCGCGAGGCGCAGGGGGTGCGTTGACACGCCCACATCCGCAAAGCCGTCGCCCTCGCGCTTCGGATAGTTGTCCGCCATCTTTCCAGCGCGCCTCACGCTTGGGGACATGATCTCGAACGCCTTGGGAAGCGGCCTGATGAACGCGACGCCGACGCCGCGGACGACGTACACGGGATCCAGGACTGAGCCGCGCGTGCCGCCCTCCTTCACCTGGTCACCGCGGAAGGAGATGTCCGCCATAAGAGCGCGGAACTGCTCCCCCTGCGTGTCGTCTGTGGCCTTGTCGTAGTACAGGCGGGAGATCCTGCCCGCGCCGAGGAGCTCAGGGGGAGAGGCGAGGTTCGCCTCGTCCAAGACCGACTGCGGGCCGGCTGTGGCGCTGCCTCCCATCGTCCCGTACATCGGTGAGAGGTACACCATGCTGCCGATGCCTAGATCGAACGTGCCGTGCCCTCTAGCAGACATCGTGACGCTTGCCACGTCCCGATCGGACTCGCGAAGGGCGATGTACATCTCGTTGCTGGGCTCTACGTCGTCGACGTCGTAGCTCAACCGCACGCTCTCCAGACTGCGGACGAGGTCAAGCACATCAGCTGGATCGGCGTCACCGCCGACGGTGATCTGAATGGCGCCCCTCTTCCTGTAGGGCTCCCTCTCGTACTCCCTGAGCTGCACCCTCTTCCCGAGGAGCTTGTCAAGGGAGATCTTGATGTCACTCATCGCCTTTCTGCGGGTCTCATCGGGATCGACCGCGGAGTCACGCAGGACAGTGACCTGGGACGTGACGTCCCTGCCCGACGCTCCCAGGCGGTAGACGATGGGCGTGTTGGGCGGCCTGTTCACGTTGAACGGGCTGTCGAGGTCGTCAGCGTGGTCTGCGTTCACGACGAGCGAGGAGATGGGAACGTACGACTTGACGCCAAGTCGCTCGCCAAGCGTGACAGTGCGAGTTGGGATGCGCTGGAGCTCCTCGAGCGGCACATCGGCCGCGTCGTCCCCAGTGGAGCGGACCGTCTTCCACCCGCCCATGTCCAGCTCGGAGATGTAGTCTCGCTGGGGCGCGACGTAGGTGGGAGCGATGCGAGCGATCGTCAGCTCGCCCGTCCTCTCGTTGAGGGACACGGTGCCGGGCTCAATCGTGTAGGTCGCCGACGTGCCCGAGCGAAGCGCAGCGATCACGTCATTGGCGGTCGGAATGCTGCCCTTCTTCGCTCGTGCGCGCTCGATCCTCTCGTTGATTTCCTCGACGCGCTTCCTGTCCTTGGCGTTTCTCGCGTTGGCGAGCTCCTGGTCGAGCCCAGCGAGCTCCGCCTCGACGTTCTTGACGAGGTCCCTGTCGTACGCGATGCCGTTGACCCGCCACTGGCCCTGCGCGAACTTGATCGTGCATCCCGCGACGTTTATCTGCATGCCGATCTTTCGATCGATGCCGAGTTCGCGGTACTGCTGTCTGCTCATCCCGAGGCGCCTGATGAAGTCGTCCTGCTTGGGCGTGTACCTGTAGTTCACGAAGTTGGTGACGACGCCGGTTCCGAGAGTGATCGTGCTCACGCTGCGGAGGTCTGATCCCCTGCGGGCGGGGCCGATCAGGCAGGGGATGGCCACGACAGATCCGGGCATCATCACCCGCGAGCTGTAGGTGAGGTACTCCGTCTGGACGCGTGTTGCGACCGCCCTCTCGATGAACATCGAGCGGGCCTCGCCCTTTCGAATGATCACGTCGCCCGAGTTGACGCCAAACGGCGTCGCGTAGGGGGTGCCCGTGTCGAAGCCGATGTCCTGGTCGCCGCCCATCCCCTTGTCGATCGCCAGCTGGCAGGCGCCAGTCCTGATGTTTCCGGCGGTGAGGATGATGTCTCCCGCCCGGCCGTCGGTGTTGTCCCTCGTGCGAGCGCTCATCGTGCGCCTGAAGACCGCCCTGGACAGCGTGATCTTCTGCCCTCCTCGCGCGGCTGCGAGCAGGCTGCTGCGCAGGGCCTTCGCCTCCGGAGTGAGCGTGCCGATGGAGTCCAGGATGTTGTCCATCTCCTGCTCCGCGGACCGCATCTCCTCCTTGGCGGACTTGCGTATGTTGCGAAGGACGCCGACGTGGTCGTCAAGGACCTCCTCGAGGGTCTTGCCGCGCTCAGTGGGATCGTCGGAGGTCTGCATGAGCGCCTTGGCGATGATGTCGCCAGGGAACCTGGAGTAGTTCGTGTCTTTGAGGGTGGAGTCCACGAGGGACGCGAGGCGCATAATCGCCTCCTCGCCGGTGGGCGGCCGCTGGGACTTCACGCCCTCGCGCTTGTTGGGGTCGATAGGGGCGAACGTCGCCTGGGCCTCGCGCTCGGTCTTGCGAATCAGGTCCCTCGCGGCGCGCGTCGCAACGTCCCTGTCGAGCACTATCCTGAGCGCCTCGCGCAGCGCGCGGTTGTCGGCGTCCGAGACCTCGCGGGCCTCGCTCACCTCTGCCACCTCCTCGGCGATGTCGGCGGCGGCCCCCTCCGCGCCCTCGACCCTTATCATGAGGACGGGCTGCTCTAGATTGAGAGCCGCGAAGAGCGGTTCAATCAGCTGGCCCACGTCCTCGTCTGCCGACCTGCTCACGACCTTGATGATGTCGCCCAGGATCCCGCTGTCCACGGTTCCCGCTCCGCCCTCTAGGGACGTCAGGACCGCGGCCTTGAAACTCTCGACCTTCTCAGCGCTCGCGGCGGTCGCCGCGATCTTTTTCACAGCCTCAGCCTGCTCACGCGTCAGGACCAGCGCGGGAAGGCCAGCAGCTGCCGCAGCCGCGTCAGTCGGTCCCGCGCTCTTGAGGGTCAGGCCCAGCGACTTCTCAGCCTTCTTGACCAGGCCGTCGATGCCGACGATGCTGCCGTAGGGGTGATGCTTGACCGCGTCCGCAATGCCCGTGAAGATCTTCTCCAGCAGCACCTTGTCCTCGGGCCTGATTCGCGACTTCGGATCGTCCAGGACGTCGCGCTTGCGGCTGAGGAGGTAGTGCGCCTTCGCGACAAGCAGGAGGCCGTCTGCCTTGAGGAACCTGTCGCGCGCAGCGTCCGCGTGGTCGAAGATCGCGGACTCGTCCGCGGTGATCTCCTCGCGCGGCGTGCCGAGAAGCTTGGCTGAGAACGCGGCGACGACAGTGTCGCGGGGCCTCGCGCGGTACATCACGGTGGTCGTGCGCTTCTTGGAGGCGCGACCGGTGACTGGATCGACCGTCGGGACCTCCTTCGTCTCGACGCCGCCAGCGGTGCGGGCGTACCCAATGCGAACAAGCGCTGACGCCTCGCGGCGCTCTGCGAGGAGCGGCTGGATGTCCATCGCCTCCGTCAGGACCCTCGTGCGGACGATCTCCTTCGGCTGGCGCCTGAGCGCGCGCCCAATGTCGCTGATCACCCGCCCAAGGGAGTCGTCGTCGGCCGTCTTCTGAGCAGCAATGGCCATGATGCCCGAGACGGAAGTCTCAAGCTCCGCGTCGAAGTCCTCGCTCTTCTCCTTCTCGCCGACGCGGAGGCAGGCAGAGGCGACCTCAGCGGCGAAGCGGCGTGCGACGTCGCGCGGAACGAAGATCGCGGATCCCTCGCCCTCAGCGTTCAGCCCGTTGAGGGCGGCCGAGATATCGGAGGCTGTCACCCCGAGATCCGCCTGCACCTCGGGTGTGAAGAGGATGTCCACAATGACGCGAACCGGAACGCGGGTGCGACGCTGCGAGGGCAGGTTTGCGCTGGAGTTCACGTAGTCGTCGACGATGCTGACCGGATTACGGTGCTTCGCGCGAATCGCCTGCCACGCGCTGACGAGGCGGGACCGAGCCGCGTACACCGGGTCCTCGGTCTGGAGGGCACGCGCGAAGGTCGTCGTGTAGCTGATCGACCCCCTGCGCAGCGACGTGTCCACAGCGCCGCGCGTGAATGGGTCCACCATCAGGCGCTGGCGCCTCGCGGGACCCTCCGGAGCCTCAGCAACGTCGATCTCAACACCGCCGGGGCCCACGATCTTGGCCTCCGCGACGATCCGCCTCAGCAGCCTTTCAACACTCGACATACTGCGTTCCTCGTGCGCGGTAACTATAACGGGACACGGCTGCGAGGAATCAGCGATCGGGATCCAGGTCCATCCTGCGCGAGGTCCACCTGTAGAACGCGTAGTTGGCCCGCCAGTAGAAGTGCTGGAAGATCTGCGTCTGCGAGAGCTCAGTCAGCCACGGGTGGACGCTCACGCGGAAGAAGGGGCTGAAGGTCGCGCTGACCCACGGCCCCTCCCTCACCGGACCCCGCGGAAAGTCCTCTCTGTCTTCCACGGCGTAAATATGTCGGGCTAGAAGCCCGCGTACGACTTCTCCCTGCCGTACATGAAGTCAGTGATGCAGGTGCCTTCCTTGTCGACCACCCGCGCTCCGAGCAGCGGGCTCTGGGGCTGAAGGCCGCCGCTGGGGCGGAAGCGCTTGCGCTTCCCCTTGGGGTGCTCCGCCTCGTCCCATCCCCTGACAGCGTACACCGCGCGGACGATGCCGCCGTACACTGCTGCGACCTGCATGATGCGGTGGGCTCGCCAGTCGGACACCTTCCAGATGCCCAGCGTCCGCTCCATCAGCTGCTGAGCGTCGTCCTTGATGTTGGGATACGAGGCGCCCGGCACCTTGCCGCCGTTCAGCGACACGAAGATGGTGGGATGCGCCACATCCTCAGCGAGGACCGTCCTCGCGCCGTACATGGCGTTGATCTCCTCCACGTCGAGGCAGTGCTTCTCGTGTCCATGGCCGCGGACCTTGTTCAGCAGGTAGGGTGAGCGGTGGGTCTCGATGAGGACCGACTCCAGGAGGAACGCGGTCTCCTCGGTGAGCCCGTGCGCCGCGATGATGTGGATCGGATCCATTCCGGTCGTCTCCTTGATCTCCCTGATCGCGCGGGACTTGAGGTCGTCGGCCTTGCCAGCCCACGCGACGTGGGCGTGGACGCGGTTGCCGATGCCCTTGCCCACGTACAGGACGCACCGCGGGTCCTTTGGGTCCAGAAGCGTGTAGACGTAGTAACCGAGGTGCTCAGTGACGCCGGGCGCGAACTCCATTGATGCCTCCTTTGCTAAACAACTATATTCTATTGGAAGCTTTCTGTACAGGCAAGTAGTTAGCATTGTTCGCAAAAGGAGGAACAATGGAGCCGACAGCAGTCCCAGTAGAGCACAACCCCCTCGTCGAGGGAGCGCCGCCGATCGCCAGCGCGGAGGCGACAGCAGCCGCCCAGGCAGGGGCGCAGGCACCCGAGGAGAATCCCGCTGTCCCAGCGCCGGCTGAGGCTGTCGCGCTCCAGGTTAACGAGGGTGAGGACGCCGGTAGAGAATATCCCTCGCTGTACGACTCAAAGGGGACCACTGTGGTTGCAGTCCTGCTGGGCGTCTCGATCGTCGCCGCGATCCAGTACGCGATCATCCGCATGTACACGACCGCGAAGACCGAGCAGATCTACCTGACCCGCTTCGTCACAGCCCTCGTTGGGCTCGTCATGGGCGCGTACATCGCGGACCTCCTGATCGCGGGGCCCGACACCTCGCTGCTCACGGACGAGGAGCACACCCTGATCCTCGGCTTCGTGAAGGACATCGCGCTGATGATCTTCGCGTACTACTTCGGCACCAAGTCCGGCAAGTCTGAGCCTCCCGAGGAGGGAGCGTAGGGCGCGACGTCGAACTCGTAGACGCGGATCTGCCGCGGGCGATTCGGATCGAGGACCAGGAGCTCTCGGACTCCGCAGAGGAGATCGGGACCCTGGTCCTCGAGCACTATCGTCTCCTTGCCCAGGTACTCATCGCCCCAGCAGGGACCTACGAGGAGGACCCGATCGCCTACTCCCAGCTGCTGATGAGCCATCGCCCGAACTCCACCCAGTCCTCGTGGGTCGTCTTGCCCGGCTGGCTGTAGCCGCCGATTGACTTGTAGGACCCGCGTCCCATGTGCATGTAGAGGACGTTTCCGTCGTCGTCGAGGCACCGATCAGCGCGAATGGGACGGATCCACGCAGCGGTGGGATCTGCGCTGGGATCCAGCTCGGGGCTGTTGTGAGTGCAGGGACAGACGTGGTAGGTGAGGGCGGAGTCCCGGAGGAACTGGGTGTAGTGGTCGCCCACGTCCCATCCGCCCCGCACTGGGTACCAGTCGGCGACCTCCCGGGTGTACAGCCCCGCGTCGTACATGTAGCCCGAGACGTGCATCGCGTTGATGCGTCCGTTGTCCCTGAGGAACGCTGCGCCCCTGCAGCGGCCCGTGATCTTGTCCTCGAGGTGCTTGAGCCATCCCTTTCGACAGGCCAGCACGTCGTTGTGGCACACGAATCCGAGGTCGGTCTGCACGAACCTGCTGCCGATGTCGACCCCGATCGCGTTGAGCAGGGAGTCCCAGTGTCCCAGCTTGATGGACTGCGGCTCGCCGTAGTTGGAGACGATGGTCGCGTAGGATCCCGCCTCCCTGACGAGGTCGTCCAGCACCCACTGCTCCGAGAAGTTGTCCACGACCACGTAGTTCGCGGGAATGTCGTTGAACTTCCGAAAGGACTGCAGGGCGTTCAGCGTCATCCGTGAGGTCAGGCTGTTCACGATGATGATGGTCGTCCTGGCGCCCTCGTGGCGCACGTCAGTCAGCGTCCTCACGCGGAAGGCGCCTGCCTTCGTGTCGATGACGGTCTCCATCACTTCCTCCAGTACCCGTACAGGCCGCGATCGATCTCGTACCGCTCCCAGGACTTGCGCGGCCTGGTGGGCTGCGTCTGGGCCCAGCGCCACATCCTGCCCAGGCCGTCATCGAGCTCAACCGTGTGCTTGAAGTCGAGCATGGACACCGACTTCTCCCAGGTGGTCCACGCGTGCTTCGCCTCGTGGCGCGGCTCCAGGTGAACGGGACGAAGCGAGGT
>Ga0078894_10002245_pt1 | contig 14585 bp, 13 predicted proteins | sample LauGreSu1BDMLBSD_2_FD_67506 | JGI IMG/M metagenome (GOLD analysis project Ga0078894, IMG submission 67506) | Freshwater lake microbial communities from Lake Michigan, USA - Su13.BD.MLB.SD (version 4) (version 4) | ecosystem: Environmental > Aquatic > Freshwater > Lake | place: Lake Michigan... | reverse complement strand
AGCCGGAATTGAAATAATTCTCTGATGTAGGCTATCACTTAGCCCTCTCCAATAACTACCCTGTATTTGTTGAATATAAAATGCCTTACCTAAAATAGCGATACAAATAAGTGCTACAAAAATGTAACTCAAATAAACCCTCCATAATATGTCGCGTTTAACGTCCATTATTGTACAGGATTTTGAGTGGTTAAAATTTTGTTTTCTAATGGGACTCTAATAGGCATTTCCTTTGCAACAATAAGACCATAAGGCTTCATCGCATTTTCAACTTGATCAGCTTGACTGCGTCGCATAAGATCAGCCTTCAATGTTTTGTATTCGTACTGTAATTCCTTAATGTGTTTTTGAGATGCATTTATTTGTCTTACCGTTTTATCGGCAAGATGCCCATTCGCTATATAGAGTATAGCTAAAAAAGCCAGGTATAAAAAGAATGGAATGTTCATGACAATCCACTCAACTTTAAGAATGCTTTTTAATGCATTCTTAGGGGCTTGTTTTTCGGGTACGGACATACGGTTTATAATCTTTGTGCAGCACGCAGTTTTGCGCTTCTGCTTCGATTGTTTTGTTTCATCTCTTTTTCAGAAGCCATTACAGGTTTTTTTGTAATGATCTTCCAAATCACTTCTCTAGGGTTGGAGAGAAATGGGTTTGTTTTGTTTTCTTCTTCAGGTGCAACTTTAAAAGCATTCTTTACAATTCTGTCTTCAATGGAATGAAACGTAATAATCACTGCACGTCCACCTGGTTTAATAACCGCAGGTAATTGTGCAAGAAATTCATTCAATACCTCCATTTCTTCATTTACTACAATTCGAATGGCTTGAAAAACCTGCGCCCAATATTTATTAGGATTTCCTTTTACAACAGGTGCAATTAGTGTTTTAAAATCTTGTACCGTATTTAGTTTCACATGTTTGCGATTGTCAACAATATGTTTTGCTAAAGTTTTCGAGTTCGTCACTTCACCATACTGTTCAAACATTTTGTGTAACACTGTTTCACTAAAAGTTTCTATTACCTGCGCTGCGGTCTTGTCCTGGCGTTGATCCATTCTCATATCGAATGGACCATCAAAGCGAGTTGAAAAACCTCTTGAGCCTTCGTCAAACTGATGACTGCTAACTCCTAAGTCAGCAAGTACACCGTCAACTTGGTCAATTTTGTGCAATCTTAGAAACCTTTGTAGGTACCTGAAATTTTCTGGAACAAATAAAACACGGTCATCATTCGGTAAGTTGTTTTTTGCATCAGCATCTTGATCAAAAGCAATTAAGCGACCTTTAGGTCCAAGTTTTGATAAAATACCTCGACTATGTCCACCTCCTCCAAATGTTGCATCTACATAAATACCATCAGGTATAATTTGTAAATGATCCATTGTTTCGTGAAATAATACAGGTACATGATAATCAGACTGAGGAATGTTGGATGTAGGGTTGGTCATCACTTTTCCTTAATCTTTTTTATTAATGCCTGACATTACTTCTTGCGCCAGATTACTAAATTCATCTGCAGAGAAATCCTCAAAGAGCTGTTTATATGAACTTGCATCCCAGATCTCAAATCGATCTAATGCGGCAGCTAATACAATTTCTTTACCAGGTAGTGCAAACTCTCTTAATGTTGGAGGTAATAATAAACGGCCTGCGCTGTCCATTTCTACTTCGGTTGCTCCACCTAAAAATTGACGTCTAAACTGACGCACCTTAGGATCAAAGTCATTCAATTGGCTAATCTTGTCTAATATCTTTTGCCAGCTGTTAATCGGATAAAGTGTCAAGCACTTCTCAAAACCCCTACTTACAATAAAACGAGTCTCCCCTTCCGCAAGCTGTTTTTTCAAACTGCCGGGAACTAGGAAACGCCCTTTAGCGTCTATAGTTGATTGATATTCTCCGTGAAAGCCTGTCATTGTTAATATTTAACGTGATTTTTACCACTTGTTCACACAAAATAACACTTTTTACCACTTTTAATGGCAAAATAGGCCTTTCTAGTTTTCCACAAGAAATGAACCGGCCTAAAAGCTAATACAGCAAAGAGTTTGAGCAGTTTTTAGGGTATTTTCTAAAAATTATGCTGTGAAAAACTGTGGAAAACCCAGGTTTTGACGTTTATAACTAGTGAATTAGGCTATAAAAAGAGACAAATGTACCTTTGCATAATGTTTAATAAGCCTAAAATAGCCATTCAAGACTTTGATTATCACCTTCCGGATAATAAAATTGCATACACCCCAGCGCCAAATAGAGCAGATAGCAAACTTTTGGTATGGGATGGCAATATCACCAATGAAAGCAACTATGCGCATATTGCCAATTTTATTCCAAGCAATGCAAGCTTACTTTTTAATAATAGTAAAGTAATTGCTGCTAGAATTTTATTTGAGAAAATAAATACAGAAAACAATTCAACTAATATTGAAATTTTTTGCTTAGAACCTTCTGAAAATTATACACCCGTTTTACTTGCCATGCAAGCAACACATAAAGTAGAATGGAATTGTTTAGTAGGTGGTGCTAAAAAATGGAAAGAAACAATACTTACAAAAGAAGTAACCATTAATGAAAAAACATTTAATTTTTATGCAAAAAAATTAAATCAAGAAGATGGAAAATTTCTAATTGAATTTTCATGGGATCAAACACAAATAACATTCTCTGAAATACTTACGCATATTGGCAACATCCCGCTTCCTCCATATATTCAAAGAGAAACAAGTGAGGAAGATAAAGACCGATATCAAACAACTTACGCTATTGAAGAAGGTTCTGTAGCTGCACCTACAGCGGGTCTACATTTTAGCAAAGAAGTTTTTGAAAGTTTAAACGCAAAAAATATTATACAAAAGTATTTAACGCTGCATGTTGGCGCAGGAACTTTTATGCCAGTCAAAGCAACCACTATTGACGAACACAATATGCATGCTGAATTTATTGAAGTAGATATTGATTTGATTCAATATTTATTTAAACATACACAACAAGAAACTAAAGGATTAAAAGATATTAATAAATGCCCAGTTATTGCTGTTGGTACCACTAGCTTACGTACCATTGAGTCATTATATTGGATGGGCGTTAAGGCATTTTTATATATGCAGGAAACCAATAAACATATAGCACAACAAGATCTTAACTTAGGACAATGGGAAGCATATGAATTAGCAGCATATCAATTACCAGTTCATGAATCAATGAATGCACTTACTAACTGGCTTAATGGAAATAAAACCAATAAGCTTATTGCAAAAACCCAGCTAATGGTAACCCCAGGTTATCATTTTAAAATTTGTGATGCATTGGTCACTAATTTCCACCAACCAAAATCAACATTATTATTAATCATAGCAGCTATCACTGGAGACAATTGGAAAACGATATATGAACATGCATTAAACAATTCATATCGATTCCTCAGTTATGGAGATGGCTGTTTGTTATGGATTAAGAAATAGGTAAGGTAACTATCATTTTTGTTCCCAACCCTTCCTCACTTTCCACTTTTATTTTTCCTTTATGAATATCAATGACCCATTTTACATAGCTCATACCTAATCCAAAACCTTTCACATTGTGTATATTACCAGTATGTGCACGATAGAATTTTTCAAAAATATGCTTCCTGGTATCAGGACCCATTCCAATTCCTTTATCTTCAATGATAATTCGAATTTCAGTTGGTAAAGTAAGTGTTGTTATCGTAATATCAATAAAGTCTTTAGAATATTTAATGGCATTATCAATTAAATTAGAAAATACATGCTTTAAATATTCCTTATCCCCCTCTATTTCAGAAGGATCGGCTTCGAAATTAGTATACACTGTTGAAGGCTTCTCGTCTAATTGTAATTTGAAACTATCTAATAATCCAAAAAGTAAATCATGCATGTCAACAGGCTGCTTGTTTAAATAATATTCCTTTTTTTCTAATTGTGCTGCCTGTAAAATAACTTCAACTTGTTTATTCATTCGTAAATTCTCTTCCTTAATGATGGCACTGAAATAATCTATAGATTCAGTATTTGATTTAACCTTGCCACTTTTTAAAGCATCAACAGCTAAAGAGATTGTTGCCAATGGCGTTTTTAATTCATGGGTCATGTTGTTGATGAAATCTCTTTTGATTTCATTTAATTTTTTTTGCGTGAACAGTGACTTTACAGTAATAAAAAAGGCAGCCAATACAATAAAAACAAATAATACAGCTCCTATAATAACCCATTGTAAAGTACGCAATAGGTAAATCCTTACTTTAGGAACTAAAATAATGATGGTTTCAAAAGGTCCAACAGGTTCAATAATATCTTGCGGAATGACCGATACTCTACATTCTAAATTATTTTCTTCATCAATAAATGCGTCTTCAAATTTTGCACTTTTTAATTCTACATTTCCTTTTTTATCCGTAACAGCAAACTCATAATTTAAATCTGTTACCCCATATTTATTTAAGGCCGCCTTAATACTTGCATCAATTTCCTTTTCATTATATACATCAGCAATCGTGGATTCCTCAAAACTATGGAAATGAAATTCTTGACCTAAACCCTGACCTCTTTTTGGGAATCGAAGCGAAAGCCCAGTATTCTTTTTTTTACTAACCTCATTAGAAACAATAACCGCAGATTGATTTAATTTATCCGATAATTGATTTTGAGACAATATCAAAAGCCCTTGTAACCACGTTATTTGAATAAATAATATGCCTACAATTGACAAAGCAATTAATATAAATATAATCGGGAATGTCTTTTTCATAAAGGACTGTGTAACAACTTAATTTTCTTATGTGAATATATAAAAAAAATCCCTCGGCAGAACACCAAGGGATTTTTGAATCTATAATTTTTTGTTATTATCAACTATAAAACGCCTTCCACTAATACTGTAGCTTTATTATCAAACACTTCCACAAAGCCACCTTGAATAGCATAGGTTTCAGCAGCACTACCTTTATGCAATACCTTAACTTTCCCATTACCCAAAGCACTTACCAATGGAGCATGTTTATCTAACACTTCGAATAACCCATCAATGCCAGGTAACTGAACACCTTGCACATCGCCACTGAATAATTTTTTTTCGGGTGTTAATATTTCTAATAACATGATTTCGTTTTAATAAATTAAGCCATCATTTTCTTACCTTTCTCAATTGCATCTTCCAAAGTACCTACTAAGTTAAAAGCAGCTTCAGGATATGCATCTACTTCGCCATCCATGATTGCGTTAAATCCACGGATCGTGTCTTCGATTGAAACGAATACGCCTTTTAATCCTGTGAACTGTTCTGCTACGTGGAATGGTTGAGATAAGAAACGTTGTACACGACGTGCACGTGATACTACTAATTTATCTTCATCACTCAATTCATCCATACCTAAGATGGCGATGATATCTTGTAACTCCTTATAACGTTGTAAAATCATTTTTACTTTCTGAGCAGTATCATAATGCTGAGCTCCTACAATTGCAGGTGTTAAAATTCTTGAAGTAGAATCCAAAGGATCTACCGCAGGATAAATTCCTAAATCGGCAATTTTACGAGACAATACTGTTGTCGCATCCAAGTGCGCAAACGTAGTTGCTGGCGCTGGATCCGTCAAGTCATCCGCAGGAACATATACCGCTTGTACAGAGGTAATTGAACCATTTTTTGTAGAAGTAATACGCTCTTGCATCAATCCCATTTCAGTTGCAAGTGTTGGTTGGTAACCCACCGCTGATGGCATACGACCTAATAAAGCCGATACCTCAGAACCTGCTTGTGTGAAACGGAAGATATTGTCTACGAAGAATAAGATATCCTTTCCTTTTCCTGTACCATCTCCATCACGGAAATATTCAGCAATCGTTAAACCGCTCAAAGCAACACGCGCACGTGCTCCAGGAGGTTCATTCATTTGACCGAAAACGAAAGTTGCTTTTGATTCTTTTAATTCTTCTAAGTTTACTTTACTTAAATCCCATCCACCTTCTTCCATGCTATGCTTGAAAGCATCACCATATTTCATGATACCTGCTTCAATCATCTCACGTAATAAGTCATTACCCTCACGTGTTCTTTCACCCACACCTGCGAACACTGATAAACCTCCGTGTCCTTTTGCGATATTATTAATCAACTCTTGAATCAATACTGTTTTACCAACACCCGCACCACCAAATAATCCAATCTTACCACCTTTTGCATACGGCTCGATCAAATCAATTACTTTAATACCTGTGAACAAAACTTCTGTTGCGGTACTTAAGTCTTCAAACTTTGGAGGATTCGCGTGAATAGCACGACCATTACTTTTATCTAACTGAGGTAAACCATCAATCGCATCACCTGTTACATTGAACAAACGACCATTGATACCTTCACCAATTGGCATAGAAATTGGTTTACCCAAATCAACTACTGCCATACCTCTTACTAAACCCTCAGTACCATCCATGGCAATAGCACGTACGCTATCTTCTCCTAAATGTTGTTGTACTTCAAGGACTAATTTTTCACCACCTGGTCTTGTAATTTCTAGGGCGTTGTAGATTTCTGGAAGTGCTTTTTGATTTGGAAATTGCACATCCACTACCGCACCAATAACTTGTTTAATTTTACCTGCTGTTGACATAATTTTCGGTTTCGGCTGCAAAGGTATGATTTTACCTCATTATTGCAAAAATTGTAGGTATACAATTGCAGCTAAAATTCCACCAATGATGGGTCCTAATACAGGAACTAGGGCATATCCCCAATCGCTGGGCCCTTTTCCCTTCATTGGAAGGATAAAATGCATGATTCTAGGGCCTAAATCCCTAGCCGGATTTATCGCCCAACCAGTAGGCCCGCCTAGTCCAAAGCCTATACCAGCCACTAATAAGGACACTGGCAAGGCCGACATAGCACCCATTTCAATGCCTGCGGGTTTTATAAAGAAGATTCCAAGTAGAAAAAAGAAGGTAGCAATCGTTTCGACCAAAAAATTGTGTTTTAAGTCTCTGATAGAAGGACCCGTTGCAAAACATGCTAATTGATCGCCCGGATTACTGGCTTCATTAAAATGTGCGCTATATACTATCCAAACTACTAAAGCACCCAACATAGCTCCTAACATTTGCGCTAATATATAAGATGGAACTAGGCTCCAGCTAAATTTTCCGGCAGTTGCCAAGGCAAAAGTTACCGCTGGGTTAAGATGTCCTCCACTACTTTCAGCTGTGATGTAAACTCCAACAAATACGGCAATCATCCATCCTAACACAATGGATATAAGACCACCGTTATTTCCTTTTGTCTTTGGTAAAACCACATTGGCAACTACACCATTACCAATAATTATTACAATTGCTGTTCCAAGTATTTCAGCTAAAAATGGTGTCATCTTTTTTCGATTTTGTTGCAACTAAATGGTTGCAGTTATGAATTAATAAATGATTTTTAAATTTATTTATTTACCAATTGTTTGTTGCTTTTATAGCACGTTCCCAACCCTGTATTTTTTCTGCTCTACTGGCTTCATTCACCACTGGCTCAAATACATGATCCACTTCCCATTTTAATCTTAGCTCTTCAATGTCCTTCCAAAAACCTACTGCTAATCCTGCTAAATAAGCTGCTCCTAAAGCAGTAGTTTCAACCATAGTTGGACGAACTACTTTTGTGTTTACAATATCAGACTGAAATTGCATTAACATATTATTATTAGTAGCACCACCATCCACTCTCAATTCAGCTATAGGAATACCTGCATCGGCTTCCATTGCTTTTAATAAATCATAGCTTTGAAATGCAATACTTTCTAATGCTGCACGCGCGATATGCGCAGCTGATGTACCCCTTGTTATTCCTACTATCGTTCCTCTTGCATGTTGGTTCCAATATGGAGCGCCCAAGCCTGCAAATGCAGGAACTAAATACACCCCATCAGTACTTTCAACTTGACTTGCTAAAGCTTCCACCTCCGATGATTGTCTTATTAAATGTAGTCCATCTCTTAACCATTGAACCACTGCACCACCAATAAACACACTTCCCTCTAAAGCATAATATGTGTGACCATTTATTTGTAAAGCAATGGTCGTTAATAAATTATTTTTAGAGCTAACTGCTTTTTCACCAGTATGCATTAACATAAAACAACCTGTGCCGTATGTATTTTTAACCATTCCAGGTGCCGTACACATTTGGCCAAACAAAGCAGCTTGTTGGTCACCTGCAATTCCTGCAATTGGAATTTCTTGATTAGTAAATATTTGATTGGTATATCCATAAACTTCACTACTACTTTTTACGGTAGGTAAAACAGAAACAGGAATATCTAATAAAGCTAATAATTCAGTATCCCATTGTAAAGTATGAATATTAAAAAGCATTGTTCTGGAAGCATTTGTGGCATCCGTAACATGTACTTTTCCATTGGTTAATTTCCATACTAACCAAGTATCAATGGTACCAAAACACAAATCACCTTTTGCTGCTAAATCTCTTGCGCCTTCAACATGATCTAGTATCCATTTTAATTTAGTGCCTGAAAAATAAGCATCAATTACCAATCCAGTTTTTGATTGAATCATTGCCGCTTTTCCTTGTGCTTTTAGGCCGTCACAATAATCAGCAGTTCGTCGGTCTTGCCATACAATAGCATTGTAAATGGGCAAGCCTGTTTTATTATTCCAAACTACAGTGGTTTCACGCTGATTGGTAATTCCAATAGCTGCAATATCCGATAATAAAATATTTTGTTTACTTACAGCTTCACTCGCCACGCCTAATTGCGTACTCCATATTTCCATAGCATCATGCTCCACCCAACCAGGTTGCGGAAAATGTTGTGTAAACTCTTTTTGAGCGATACCTTGGATTTGACCTTTATGATCAAATAAAATAGCGCGACTACTAGTAGTGCCCTGATCAAAGGATAAAATAAATTTTGACATTACAATCGTTTATAGAATTGTAATATATAAAAAAAAGATGATTATCTTCTATTCTTAAGCCAATTTTCGGGATCAATTGATTTACCTTCTTTACTTAAAACAAAAAGTAAAGAGCCCTCACCTTCTAAATTGATACCCGACCTCCCTAATACCGTACCAGCTTTTACTTCCTGACCAACTGAAACATTAATGCTACTTAAATGGGTAGACATTGTAAAGTATTTTCCATGTTGTAAAATAACAGTAAGGTCACCATTAATATCACCTGTATATTTTACAACACCATTAGCCACACTTTTAACAGCCGAACCTTTTGGAACTGCAATTTCAATACCATCGCTATTTCGATTCAATTTAGTTCCAGGAATATTTTCAACACCAAAATGTACAAATACATTTCCCCTATCTACTGGCCAAGGTAATGCCCCTTTGCTATTTTCAATTGAAATGGACGCCTCTCTTCCTTCCTCCGTGGTCTCTAATGCTGAGTAGGGTCGGTCGCCCGATGTTTTGGTTAATCCACCTTCAACATCACCCACTTTATTCCCACCTTTTGTAGTTGATTTATTATTCGATGCATCCGATTTAGTTTTAGCCCCAGCATCATTATTGGCCTTCAATTTTGCCAACCTGTCTTTTTCCTTTTTTTCTGCCTCTAATGTTTCTCTTCTAATAATGGTCATTAAAGCAGACTGCATTTTTCTACGTTGTGCTTCTTTTTGCCTTAACTGAGCCGTAACTTCTTGTTCCTTACCTTTTAATTGTTTAATAATTTTATCTTGTTCTTTTCGATCGTCAACCAGTACTTTTAATTGTTCATTTTGAACACCTAAAACCTGTAAGCGATCTTTTTTATTAGACCCTAATTGTCCAATTTTTTGATTTAAATCTTGTTGTGATAAGTCAATTGCCCTTGCTTGAGCCTCTCTATTTTGTCGGTAGCTTTTTAAATACGTAATACGCTTAACTGCATCATTAAAACTGGATGCAGAAAATAAAAAATTCAAATATTCATAGCCACTCCTACTTTTATAAGCAAAAACTATACTTTTTTCATACTTACTTTTCAGCGTATCTAAATCCTTATTTAATTTTTGAACATCTTTTTGATTAGCAGCAATGGCAGCATCAATTAATTTGACTTGTCTACCAATACTATTTACAAGCGCTTCTCTTTTGGCAATTTTACTTTTAATAACTGCCATTTGAGCGAGGGTACTTTTTTTATTTCTTTGAATTTGATCTTTCAAGCGATTCAATTCCTCCAACTCTCTTCTTAATGTTTGCTCTTGTTTTTGAAGCTCATCTCTTGTTGGATTATTTTGAGCAAATGATTGCATACAAAATGCCAGTAAAAAAAATAAAATTGCTAACTTTTTTGTCATAATAAATTATTTCCAATATTTATTTTCTCCTACCCTGCTTTGGAATTACAAAGGTATATTTTAAAGGTTCATCAAATGTATAGTCTTTTACTTCCATGTGAATTTCAATACGTGATTGAGAAGAAATAGCAATTTCCCTATTCATTGGAAACTGATAATGCGATCCAGTAACATGATTAGAGTAGGTAATATCACAAGTTCTATTTTGGTTCACATTGATATCATCTAATTTCAAATGCAGCACGGTGATATTGTCTTCACTAAGGGTAATTAAATTTTTAAATAATTGGCCCAACATGCCCACTTGTAATTTATTATTATTCATTTTATAGTTAACCACATTTGAGTATTCTACAAAAATTGGATTCCCTACAATCAAGTCTTCTAAAACGGTATAACTAATAGGAATTTTAAGAATTTCTTGAAGATAAGACAATGGTCGTTTTTCAACTTTTTTACTTAACGGATAAAATATGTGTACGCTATCATTTGTGATTTTTGCTTTAAGTCCAATTACCCCCATCGCGCCTCTAGCAGTTATATAAATTGCTTTCCCCTTTTCAATACTGACATTTGTGATAAATGCGTCTGCCCTATCAACCGTTTGATAATCCACTTTAATATGCGCATTCATGGTATTAAATACCAATTTATTGGAAGCAATTTTTTCAATAATATTTTTAACAATTAAACCAGAATCAATTTTTGTTTTTTCTGAAATCAATTCAGCATTGATTGAATCTTTTTTGGATAATGCATCCTGAATCACCTGCACTTTACGAGAAGTTGAACAGGAAGTTAAAAAAAGAATAACTATTGAGAAATATAAAAATATTTTATTCATTAATAGTGTATTTATTGTTTACCTGTATGGCCAAAACCGCCATCACCTCGTTGCGTGTTATCTAAATTTTCAACAAGCACCCAATTCGCTTTTTCAACTGTTTGAAAAACCATTTGAGCAATTCTATCGCCATCTGAAATCACTTGCTGGGTATTGGATAGGTTAATAAGTATCACTTTTATTTCTCCTCTATAATCAGCATCAATGGTACCTGGTGTATTTAAACATGTAATTCCTTGCTTAATCGCTAGCCCACTTCTAGGTCTTATTTGCACTTCTAAATGCTCAGGAATTGAAATGTACAAACCTGTAGGAATTAAGATACGTTCAAAAGGTTGTAAAATAATAGGGGTATCAATAAAGGCCCTAATATCCATTCCAGAGGATCCAATGGTTGCATAATTGGGCAATGGATGATGGCTTTTATTTACAATTTGAACGTTTATTGACATGGTCAACAAAAGTAATCAAAACTAGGTAAATTTCACCCTTGAATATTTAATTGACAGCCCGCGTATTAAAAGAAGAAAATACTACCAAATCGAAGGGTATTAGAGAGTGGATTTCTTGTGATACCACCACCGGAAGGAACTAAATAGCTAATATTAAACTTAGATTGAGCGTATTGAAAACTAGTACCCAGCGTAAAAAATTGCATATTACCCAAGCTCTTATTATTATCAAGGAAATATCCACCTCTTAAATAAAAGCGACTTGCATAATTATATTCGATACCCACTGAAGCTTTTAATGACTCAGAAAATGGCATACCATATTTTGCTGAAAATGAATTGAAATAACTATTAATTACCGACTGAGTGAAATAATGATTTACCGATTCAGGATCAGCATTATCCGGGCTAGCAGGCACCATTAATCTGTTAACATCTAAACCAAATTCAATCGAATTGTCAGCGTCAATTTTATTTAAATACCCAAGACCTAATCCAATATTTGCAGGAATGTAATACTTGTTTTTAGTTTCATTGGAGTAACTGATTTTACCACCCAAATTAGATAGTAGTAGTCCGGCATGAAACCCATTTAAATTTGGATTTTGTTTGTAAAAAAAGGAAATGTCAGCTGATGCTGTATTACCTGCTCTATACTCAACCGCACTTGTTCCAAATGGACCTTTTACAAGTCTAGAATGTATATACCTAAGTGTTGCACCAATACTTAATTTATCATTTAATAATAAACTATAGCCAACATCATAACTAAATTCTGAAGGGCGTTGGGATGGAAGTGTAGTCAAACCTGATTCATCTGTAAAATCAATATTCCCTAAACTGAAAAAACGCAAAGAGGTGTTGATGGCACTTTGCTCGTTTAAAATTTTATAAAAACCTGCACTGGCTAAATAAACATCATTTAATCCCAAGTCTTTTAGCCAAGGTGTATAGTTAATTAAAAAACCTTTAGGTTCGGTTAAATAAGGAAGTTTAGCTGTGTTACCGAATAAATCATTTGCTTCAGGAGACATACCTAATGATAAATTACCCATCCCACCTGACCTTGCATCAGGAGAAATCATCATAAAAGGAACAGCAGTGCTTTGTAATTTTATAGATGTAGTTTGAGCACTTACATTGATATAAAATAACATGGATATACACAAAACGAAACCAAATATCGACTTATTCAAATGCATGGATTGTTTTAATATTTGTTATAAAGATACAAAAAGACCTTAGTTATTTATAATTTAATAAAAGTATTTGAAATGCTAGCCGATGAAGTGGAAGTCTTTACTATAAATCTATAAAAATAAACCCCTGGCTTCAAATTAGCACCGGCATTAGTGACACCATTCCAATCTACAAATAGCCTATTCTCCGAGTTGGTGTATTGACTGCTATTTGAATAAAGTATTTTTCCAGACGGATCAAGCACTTCGAATTGAACTTCGATAGGCGAACCTATTTGGTTTGTTTCTATGCTAAATCTTGATTTAGTATAAAAAGGATTTGGGTAATTAATAGGGTTAATAATTTGTAAATTATTGGATTTAGGAACCTCAAATAATAAAGTATCTGCACTGCTATTGCCTAATAAATCCCAAGCTTTAATGATACATTTATGAGTACCTTCTTTTAAAGTAGGAAGCAAATAGCTAAGCTTTCCCGATTGATAAGTATTTATATTAGTACTAAAATAATTGTTTAGAATAATCGGGACCTGGTCTTCGTCTAACCATAAAGCCAAATCATGACCAAGTGCATTTCCTGATGCTTGTATACCAGCACTATCAAATAAGTTTAAAAATAACTTTGAATTAGGCATTACCCAACCTCCTTGCTTAAATAAGGGACTATTTATAAACGCTTGTATTTTAGGGCCTACTGTATCCTTAATATTAATGACTCCATTTGATTTTGAGAAAATCGAATCAACTATCAATAAGGCTGATTCATTACCTCCGGTTGCAGCTAATTCAATTCTGATAGGACTGGATGTATTTGAAAGTTGAGATGGTAAAATAAAGTCAATACTAAAACTTCCATTTAATATAGTTGCCTTGCCTCTAAATAATATATTTTCTTGCATGGCAATTGGCACTGAAACGCTACTCGACTGGTTCGCTAATGTTTTTTTGTATTTTATGGCATCGTAAATTATTAAATTAACTTCTCCGTTAAAATTTGCTTTTAATACCCCATTTTTATAGACCGTGCCTACTATTTTATTGACAGTTCCCGATAGTAAAGTATCGTTACCTATAAATTGTTTATCATTAATTTTTTGAATTATTAAATCGTTATTCGGCATATTTAAATACAATCCTGGGTCACCTATTAAATTAAATTTCAAGTCATTAACCCTATCGCCATTTTTTGACCAATTTATCAATTTCGCCTTTTGCAATGCCTGCCCAATTGTGTTATAGTTGCCGAGTGCATTTTTTACTAAAAGCTGTTGAATGTATAAATCATTTATTTGTTTATTACTAAATGCATATACTAATCTGTTAGCGGCAACTAAACCAATAATCCCTTGACTATTTTTCATAAAAGCGTCCCATGCAATTGAACTCAAGGAAGGTTGATCATAAGGAGTGAAATTACAAGAGGCTGCAATCATTAAAGGTAACTTGTTAGCATTTTTCCATAACTCAAACTGTGGTTGTGAAATGACCGCTTCCTCTGAAAGCCTTAAGTAATTTCCATGTCCAGTATAATTTAAAACAACCGATCCTTCTTGAATGGATTGCTGTATTGCATTGAATACCAAAGGATAGGTAACGCCCGCACTTGTATTTTCGGATGGGAAAAGATCCAAATATATTTTGTTGTGATTCCAATGTGGCGCCTTTATTTGTAAATTACTAATAATTGATTCTGCATCTTGTAAATGCAAATTATAGTCGCCATCATCAGCAACCCAAGTAATTTTATTTTCCCAAGATCCCCCTATTTTA
>Ga0078894_10002244_pt1 | contig 14588 bp, 9 predicted proteins | sample LauGreSu1BDMLBSD_2_FD_67506 | JGI IMG/M metagenome (GOLD analysis project Ga0078894, IMG submission 67506) | Freshwater lake microbial communities from Lake Michigan, USA - Su13.BD.MLB.SD (version 4) (version 4) | ecosystem: Environmental > Aquatic > Freshwater > Lake | place: Lake Michigan, USA... | reverse complement strand
TTTCCCGGGCTAAAGCCCAGGCTACGTTTTTGTGGAGTTTCCCGGGCTGAAGCCCGGGCTACGTATTTGGGGAGATTCCCGGGCTGAAGCCCGGGCTACGTATTTGGGGAGATTCCCGGGCTAAAGCCCAGGCTACGTTGTTGGGCAGTTTCCCGGGCTAAAGCCCGGGCTACGGTTTTGTGGAGTTTCCCGGGCTGAAGCCCGGGCTACGTTTTTGTGGAGTTTCCCGGGCTGAAGCCCAGGCTACGGTTAGGGCCTTGGTGGCGTATCGGTCAGGAGTGGGGGGGCGGGTGATTTTTGAATTTCGAGCGAATTTTCCCCGCATTCTGCCTCCCCTGGGCAAATCCCCAGTGCCCCGGTCTGGATTTTGCTTGATATTTACCAAGCTTCCCGTTTCAATGGACGGTTTCGGATTTTTTCGAAAAAAGGATCGCTGCAGCCTGCGCAAGCTCTGCCGATAACGCTGGTTTTTGCCGAAGAACGGCAGCGGGATGTCGCTGGTGTGATCGGGGAACGGCTGTCTTTGGCCGACTGTAACCGTCAGGTTGCATCGGATCCGTCGTTTCTGGCGGGTGTGTTTGTGTGTGATTGCGGGTTTATGTCAGAAAATGACGATTTTCGGACAGTTCTGAACTGAGGGTTCGGGTGTGTCTGTGATCGGGCTGGGACTTCGCTGACGCTGGAGTTGTGGAATGCGTGACTGGCTGGAGCGATTTGTCGACGACGGTACTATCGGCGAATCGCAGCTTGAAGAAGCTCGCAGCATGGCGGCCAACCTCGGGATTACTCCTGAGGACGCCCTGGTCCGGCTGGGGTACATCTCGGGTGGCGACCTGGGTCGTGCGCAGGCTGAAGAGTTCGGCTACGACTACATTGAGCTTGAGGGGCGGCAGATTCCGCACAGTGTGATCGAGCTGGTCACGGAATCACTGGCGCGTGAAAACCTGGTGATTCCGATCGAATCGGACGGCGATTCGGTTGTGATTGCGATGAACAATCCGAACAACATCGAAGTTCTGGACAAGCTGCGGTTTGTACTGAACCGTGACATTCGCACTGTGATGGCTCCGCTGGAATCCATCACTGCGGCGATCAACCGGCATTATGGTCAGTCGGAAACCGAATCTGTGGATTCGATGATTTCCGAGTTCACAGAGACTCAGATCGACTTCACGGATGTGGAAGCCGCAGCGGCTCTGAAGGGTGACGAAGACGACAGTGCTCCGATTATCCGGCTGGCGAACCTGATCATTTCGGAAGCGGTGCGTGAGCGGGCCAGTGACATCCATATTGAGCCGTTTGAGGACCGGGTGCGGATTCGGTACCGGATTGACGGTGTTTTGCTGGAACGCGACAGTCCTCCAAAACGACTGCTCGGGGCCCTGATGTCGCGTTTCAAGATCATGGCGCGGATGGACATTGCAGAGAAGCGTCGTCCGCAGGACGGTCGTATCAAGACTCGTGCGGGCAGCAAGGAATTTGACCTGCGAGTGTCGATCCTGCCGACCAACCATGGTCAGGCGCTGGTCATGCGTATTCTGGACCGCGACAACATCAAGATCGGGATCCGCAATCTGGGTTTCAGCGACGACAATTACCGCACTTTTCAGAACATTATTCGTCGTCCGAACGGCATTTTTCTGGTGACGGGTCCGACGGGTTCCGGCAAGACGACGACCCTGTATTCGGCTCTTGGTGAACTGAACCGTCCGGACCGCAAGATCATCACGGCCGAGGACCCGGTGGAGTATTACCTGCCGGGGATCAATCAGGTGGAGGTGAAGCACAGCATTGGTCTGGACTTTGCTCGTATCATCAAAGCGATGCTGCGACAGGCCCCCAACGCGATTCTGGTGGGTGAAATTCGCGACACGGAAACGGGTGAAATGGCGATTCAGGCTTCGCTGACGGGGCACCTGGTCTTCAGTACTCTGCACACCAACGATGCTCCTGGCGCAATTACTCGTCTGATCGACATGGGTGTGCAGCCGTTTCTGGTGGCCTGTTCGCTGATGGCCGTGATGGCTCAGCGACTGGTTCGTGTGGTGTGTCCGAAGTGCAAAGAGCCCTACCAGCCGACTCCTGAAGAAATTGAAGTCTTCAATATTACTCCGGACGAACTTTCGGACGGTCAGTGGGTGCGTGGTCGTGGCTGTGCCAACTGCAAGCACACGGGTTACAGGGGTCGTCGTGCGGTGTTTGAGCTGATGACGATGAACACGACACTGCGTGAGATGGCCTTCAATTCCGAGCCGGCTCAGAACATCCGCCGACAGGCTCGCCTGCTGGGCATGAAGACTCTGGTGGAAGACGCCAAGGACAAGGCGTTTGCCGGCATGACAACGCTGGCGGAAGTGTACAAGCTGTCGAAGGGTGGCCATTAGTCGGGGGTATCGCTGTCGGTCGCTGGTCACTGTTCGGTGTGCCTGGTGCGGACTTACTTTCAGCAAGGCGAAAACAGACATGTCAACGGGTGCGGTCAGAAACTTTCAGATCGACAAGCTGCTTGAGATGGTGGTGCGTGAGCGTGTCAGCGACCTGCACATTACGGTGGGTCAGCCGCCGGTGGTGCGTTCGGGCGGACGCATGGTCAAGCTGGAGACTCGCGAGCTCAGTGCGGACGACACCACGAACCTGATGAAAAGTATCTGTCCTGAGCGGAATCAGCAGGAGCTGCAGGAGCGGGGTGGTACGGACTTCGGGTTTGCCTATGGCGACAAGGCGCGTTTCCGAGTGGCTGTGTTCAAGCAGCGTGGCATGATCGGGATGGTGCTGCGGCGAATTCCGAACGAGTTCCTGACATTTGAGCAACTGGGATTGCCGTCGGTGGTGCGTGATCTGATTCAGCGGCCGCGCGGGCTGTTTCTGGTGACGGGACCGACGGGTTCCGGCAAGACCACCAGTCTGGCGTCGATGATCAACTGGATGAACCACAACATGGATCATCACATCATCACTCTGGAGGACCCGATTGAGTATTACCACCAGCACCATCATTCCACGATCAACCAGCGTGAGATTGGAGTGGACGTACCGTCCTTTCCGGAAGCCCTCAGACGTGCTCTGCGAATGGACCCGGACGTGATTCTGGTGGGGGAAATGCGAGACCTGGAGACGATTTCTGCGGCGATCACGGCGGCGGAAACCGGGCACGTGGTCTTTGGGACTTTGCACACCACTGGTGCACAGGGTACGGTCGACCGTATCATCGACGTGTTCCCGACGAACCAGCAGGAGCAGATTCGCACGCAGCTGGCCAACGCCATCATCGGAATTCTCAGCCAGGCGCTGTTGCCTCGCAAGCCCAAGGGGCTGGTGGCGGCTTATGAGATGCTGGTGGTGACGCCGGCCATTGCCAACCTGATTCGCGAGGGCAAGACCTTCCGTATCAACAGCTCGATCCAGACCGGCCGCAAGTTCGGGATGATCCTGCTGGACGATTCGCTGTTCAATCTCTGGAAGAACGGCATATGTGACGAGAAGGACGTGCTGTTCAAGTCCAACAATCCCGGCGAATTAAGGGCTCGTATCGAACGCGCGAAACGCGGCGTATTCGATGAGGAGTCGGACGAAGACGACGACGAATGATTGCTGCTGTTTGGCGGATGTTCTGGCAGTTGGTGCAGGTTCCCTGATTACTCTCTCAGCCCGGTTGTTTCTCCATGGCACAACGAAAACTCGGACAGATCCTCGTCGATCTCGGCTATATCAACGACGACCAGTTGTGGGACATTCTGGAAGAGCAGAAGCAGAGTCCCGGGCAGCCGATCGGACAGGTGGCGGTCCGTATGGGGCTCGTGAATCAGCGGCAGGTGACCGAGGCGCTGGCGAATCAGTGGGGCATGCCGGTCATCAACCTGGAAGAGACGAACATTCCGCCGCAGGTGCTGGAGATCGTGCCGCAGCCGATGGCCGAGATGTATCGGATCATGCCGGTATCGATCAAAAACAACGTGCTGACGGTGGCGATGGCCGATCCGCAGAACGTGGGAGTCCTTGACGATCTGCGCAACTTCCTGGGCCATGAAATCCGTGGTGCGGTGTCATCGCAGGCGGACGTGGAAGCCGCGATCACTCGGTATTACGCGGACCGTGAGGAGAGCATTGAGGACGTTATTGAGCAGTTGTCGACGGACGAGGATTCCGAGAAGCGGATCCGCGGCTACGACCTTGCCAGTGACGAGGAAATGTCGGATTCGCAGCCGATCAAGAAGCTGTTGAACATGGTGATGCTGCTGGCGATTCGTGACCAGGCCAGCGACATTCACTTTGAGCCGTTCGAGGACGAGTTCAAGATTCGGGTGAAGGCGGACGGGGTGTTGTACGAGATGGTCCCGCCGCCGCGACATCTGGCGAACGCGATTGTCAGCCGTATCAAGGTGATGTCGAATCTGGACATTGCCGAGCGTCGATTGCCGCAGGACGGGCGTATTGAGCTGAACGTGGGCGGCAACAATGTGGACCTGCGAGTCAGCGTGCTGCCGACGCTGTTTGGCGAAGCGGTGGTTATGCGGGTGCTGGACCGGACGGTGGTTGCGCTGGACCTGAACAAGATCGGGATGGACCCGGTGACGCTGGGTAAGTTCCGTGCGCTGCTGAAGCGTCCGAACGGAATTATTCTGGTGACGGGTCCGACGGGTTCCGGCAAGACGACCACGCTGTATTCTGCATTGAACGAGCTGAACGACACGGAAACCAAGATTATCACCAGCGAAGACCCGATTGAGTATGACATTGAGGGGATTGTGCAGGTGCCGGTAAATCCGGACGTGGGAGTGACGTTTGCGAACGTGCTGCGTGCGATTCTGCGTCACGACCCGGACAAGATTCTGGTGGGTGAGATTCGAGACTACGAGACGGCGGAAATCGCCGTGCAGAGTTCGCTGACGGGGCACCTGGTATTCAGCACGCTGCACACCAACGACGCTCCCTCCGCAATTACTCGACTGCGGGACATGGGAGTGCCGGCGTTTCTGATCACGGCCACGGTGGAAGGCATTCTGGCTCAGCGACTGGTGCGGCGTATCTGTTCCGAGTGTCGGACGCAGTTTTCGCCGTCGGACGAGCTGTTGCTGGAGCTGCAGCTGCCCCTCGCGACTGCTCGAAAATACAAATTCTACTACGGCAAAGGGTGTGCTCGCTGCAATAACTCGGGCTACAAGGGCCGAATTGGTCTGTATGAGCTGATGCTGATTTCGGACGAGATTCGGGATGCGGTGGCGGCCGAGTCATCGGCGGATGACATCCGCGTGGTGGCTCGTCAGCAGGGCATGTCAACTTTGCGAGAGGCCGGTTTGAAGCTGATTTTTGATGGTTTGACGACGATTGATGAAGTGGTGCGTGAGACGGTACTGGAGGACGTGGAGTGAGGCGGTGTCTGGCAGTCTGAGCGATTTTGCTGCAGCGGAATTGATCAGGGGGAATCTGCCGGGGCCGTGATTTTCCGGGGGTTCTTTGTAGACTGCCGGGTGCTGAAAGCGGTGATTTCGGGTATTGAAGCGGTGATTGTGGATGGCAACGGTGTGTGGCGGCGGCTGTGTGGCTGTTCTGGCATGCTGTTTGCGGAGCGAGTTGATCCGGGGAGTGCGTAATGGCGACTTTTACTTACGAAGCAATGGACAAGTCCGGTCTGGAAGTGAAGGACACCATTGAGGCATCGTCTGAGGCGGAAGCGCAGACGATGATTCGTGAGAAGGGCTTCTACGTCACGAAGATCAAGGAAAAGGAGAAGAAGAAGAAGGAGGCGAAGAAGGGTGCGGCGAAGGCTGGTGGTGGCGGCAAGAAGCCGGGCAAGGCCTTCACGATTGGCGGTGTGAAACCGAAGATCCTGTGCACTTTTACTCGCCAGCTTTCAACTTTGCAGGACGCCGGTCTGCCGGTGCTGCGCAGTCTGCGAATTCTGGAGGGTCAAAGTCGTCCTGGTGCGTTGAAGAACGCGTTGATGGACGTGATTGAGGACATTGAGGGTGGTAACACGCTGTCTGAGGCGATGGCGAAGCAGCCGAAGGCTTTTGACAACCTGTACGTGAACATGGTGAAGGCGGGTGAGGCCGGTGGTGCTTTGGAAGTGATTCTGCAGCGTCTGGCGGAATTCAAAGAGAAGGCTCAGTCGCTGAAGCGGAAGATTGTGGGTGCGATGATTTACCCGGCGGCGGTGATCACCGTGGCTGTGGCGATTGTGTCGTTCATCATGATCTGGATTATTCCGAAGTTCAAGGAGATTTTCCTTGGCTTCGGCGTGGAGCTGCCGGGTGTGACGGTGTTTTTGATCGACATTTCGGACTGGATGCTGAACTACTGGTACATGCTGTTCATTACTCCGATCGGCTTCTGGCTCTTTGTCAAGATTGTGAAGAAGAACAAGACGGGTGCGTACGTGATGGACTGGCTGGCGTTACGTATCCCGTTGATCGGGAAGATTCTGCACATTGGCACCATTGCGCGCGTCACGAGGACTTTGGGAACCCTGATTTCCTCGGGCGTGCCCATTCTGGAGGCCCTGCTGATTGCTCGTGATACAGCCGGGAACGCGGTGTTTGTGCGGGCGTTTGACAACATTTATTCGGCGATTCGTGAGGGGGAAACCATTTCGGTGCCTTTGAAGGAATCGCGGATTGTGGACGACATGGTTGTGAACATGGTGGACGTGGGTGAAGAGACGGGTGCACTGGACGACATGTTGTACAAGGTTGCGGACGTGTATGACGAAGAGGTGGAAGTTCGTGTTGAGGCGTTGGTGAGTCTGCTGGAACCGATCATGGTGGTGGTGCTGGGTTTGATCGTGGGTTTTATTGTGATTGCGTTGTTCATGCCGCTGATTAAGTTGCTGAACGACCTGTCGTGATGTGCCCGTAGTCCGAGCGTTGGTGCTCGGGGGGTGCCGGTGGTTGAGGTATTGTTCCGGGCAGGAATGCCCGGGCTACGGCTGTGGTGGGTTTGTCGGGGGACAGCGATGCGAAAACGGACTGCGATGACATTACCGGCGGACAGAGCGGCACAGGGGTGTGGTGTTTCGTCGCGGCGGGGTTTTTCGCTGATCGAGCTGTTGGTAGCGATTGTGATCATAGCCATTTTGATGGCTTTGATTCTGCCGGCGATCGCGGGAGCTCGTTCGCGGGCCCAGGTGGCTCAGGTCACCAGCGATATTACTCAACTGGACAGTGCCATCGCCAAATTCAAGTCCGTCTACAATGTAGAGCCTCCCAGCAGTCTCTACATTCCGCCGGCTGGTGACGCTTCGAAGTGGCCTGCGGCAGACCGATCGAAGGTCCGGGCGATCTGGCCGCAATTCAATTTCGATACCAATGGTGGCCTGGGAAATGGCACAAAGGACCTGCACCTGAATGGTGCTGAGTGTCTGGTGTTTTTCCTTGGGGGTCTTGAGAATTCGACTTCGGATCCTCCGGTTGTCCTGGGCTTCTCAAAGGATCCTCGCAGTCCCTGGCAGGCAGCCGGCACCAATCGCGAAGGTCCGTTCTTTGAGTTTGCGAACGAGCGATTTACGGACGTGGATGGTGATGGTTTGCTGGAGTACATGGATGCACTGCCGGGTCAGACGGTTCCTTACCTGTATCTTTCCAGCCAGGGCCGCAACTACAAGCGGACGAATGCAGCGGGATCGGGTCTGGCGGCTCAGGATGACTTCGACGTGTTTGGTGGTCCTGCGAACGCGAAGGACCTGCAGTCTGTGTACCTGAAGACATCTTCGCCGCCGCAGGCGCACAACAACAACGGTTATCAGATCATTTCTCCGGGTCGTGACGGTGCTTATGGTGCGGGCGGAGTATTCAAGGACAGTGAGACTTTGAAGAACGATGCCAACCGTCAGGCGGAAGTTGACAACATCACGAATTTCTCCGGTGGTCAACTGGCGCCGTGATGGTGTGAGTGCGGGTTATCAGTTGCTGCGTTTTCCTTCCGGATGCTGGTGTTCAGTATGACATCTTCTCGGACAACCGGAGCAGATCGCCGAGCGTTTACGCTTGTGGAGCTGTTGATCGTCATTGGCATTATCGCCATTCTGATGAGTCTGACGTTTTCGGTGATGTATGGATTGACGACGCAGGCTGAGTCCGAGGCGACAGCGGCGACGATTCGCAAGATTGACGGCGTACTGCAGCAGCGGATCGATGCCTTTAATCGTGCCTTCAAGGGGGCTCGAGCGGACGCGGCTGCCGACATTGTTCGTCTGAAGCTGGCGCAGCAGAACATTCATGGTGTGCGGGACGAGGTGGTTGAGATTCTGGCGAAGAAGCGATCGTTTCGTTTCGAGTTTCCTCAGCGGATGGCAGAGCGATACGTCGAGGAGCATGCATCGACATCATCGAAGGTGCCGGGCATGGCTGACAGCGTGTTCATGGCGATTGCTGCTCCGTACGCTCGGGACCAGTTGATTGCCGAGGGCACTGCGAATCCCACCGATGCGGCCGTTCTGAATCGGGTCACCAGCAACTGGGCGAAGCATGATGATCGCACGGAAAGTGCGGAGCTGTTGTATTTTGCTCTGACGGCTGCGGCGTCCTATGGTGTGGGAGCGGTGGACAACGACCGTTTCAACGAGCGTGAGGTTGCGGACACGGACGAGGACGGTTTGCCTGAGTTTATTGATGCGTGGGGGCAGCCGCTGCGTTTTTATCGCTGGCCGACTCGCCTGATCGACATGAATCCGCCGACACCATTTCAGCCTGACCTTTCCGATCCGTCGGATGCGACTGACGTGCGAGCGATTGGCGGGCTTGAGCGTGAGACTGCTGGTCTGCTGATTCGCGGCCTGTCGCCGCCCCCGCTGCCTCTGCCGAACGGTGCACTGCCTCGCGATCTTCTGCTGACGGACCCGGACGATCCGGTCGGGCGACTGTACAGTGAACTGGAGCGGTTAAACGGGGCGAATGGCAAGCCGGTGTTCGCGACCGAGTTCAACGAAACCAACTATCACACTCCTGACACCTGGCACACGCCACTGATCATTTCCGCAGGTGCGGATGAAGAACTGGGTCTGCTGGAACCCACGGATGACAGCGGGGGGAATTTCGGCAATCTTGCTCAGTTGAACGGGACGCCGAATTCTGTGCGTGATTCGTTCACGGACAACATCACCAATCGCAATCGTTCTGCTGGAGCACGTCGATGAAACGCGATCGTCTGCTGCGGACTGCGGTGCAGCGTGGTGGTTACACGCTGGTGGAAATCCTGATAGTGGTCGGGATTCTGGTGGTATTGCTGACGATGACACTGATGACCGTCCGGTTTACTCGCGACGGCGACCGAGTGACGGCTGCTGCGGCTCAGATTCAGTCGTTCCTTGCCGGGGCGAGGGACCGGGCCATTTATGCTCGGGCGCCTCGTGGAGTGCGGCTGTTTCTGGACACAGAAAATCCTCGAACGGTCAGTTCGATGGTGTACATTGATCCGTCGGAGTCGTGGAGTGACGGTGTGGTGCAGTTGCGACGCTGGGATCCTGAATTGGATGGTCGCACGAACATTGGTGGCGGAAACGTGGACATCAATCAGGACGGTGTGGCGGACGATCCGCGAAGCGTCTGGATGGTGGTTGGAGATGGCACAGCGTGGTGGGAGTTGAAGCGGCGTGGTCTGCTGTTTGACGGCATGCGGATTCGCATTCCGAAGGGGCCTGGTGGCAGTTGGTATCCGATCAATACGCGCCTGATCGATGTGACTCAGGCCCCTCCGACGACTCAGATTCTGGTATTGGGTATCCCGTACCGTGACCCCGGAAATACTCCGGTGGAGCGATCCCAGGCATTTGAGTCGGGTGGACCTGAGGACTATGAGATTCAACTGGCGCCGCGAATTCTTCCGGGCGAGCCGGCGTCATTGCCTGAGGGCACGGTGATTGATCTGGACGGTTCACGGATTCCGGATGCGTGGCGACCGTCTTCGACACTGGCTGCTGGTGGTACCGGGAACGCGTTGTATTCGCAGTACATCGATCTGGTGTATTCGCCGCGTGGCAGTCTGATGGGTGACGCGGCCTCGGGTGGTGTCCTGCATCTGTACGTGTGTGATCGAGAGGATTCGGTGTTGTTGAAGGAAGAGTTTCTGAAGTCGCTCGATTCTGATCCGGCGAAGGCGTCCGATCTTTTTAATTCCAGTCTGCAGAGTGCCAGCGGTGGTTTGAAGTTCATACCGTCGGATGCAATTGATCCAGGCAGTGTGGCATGGGCTGCGGGTCTGGGTGCGGCTGGTGAGCCGTACAATGTGCGGGATCGTCGTGTGGTGACGATTTCCGGTCAGACTGGCAGTGTCTCGATTCATCTGGTGAATGCCGGTGACGGCGATTCATCGGGCAGTAATCCGCCGAACGGATTTGCGGACGATCCGTACTTCTTTGCGGAAACGGGGGAGACTGCGAAGTGAAGCGTCTCACACAGACAACTGGTATCAGCTTGCGGCGGTGTGGTCGGGTTTCGCCCGGCGTGGGTCTGCCCGCGGGCGTGACACTGACTGAAGTGCTGATGTCTCTGATGATCATGAGCATTGGCATTTCGTCGGTGATGGTGTTGTTTCCGATTTCGGTGCTCCGCAGTGCTCAGTCCACCCAACTGACGAACGCGGCGATTCTGAAGTACAACGCAGAGACTCAGATTCGCCAGAATCCCCGGCTGGTATTTGACCCGGACGGGAACTACGACCTGTCCTCCACGATGGCTCAGAAGCAGAAGGCCCTTGCCGAGCATTTTCTGTCATCGGGTTCGCGGAATTATCTTGTGGATCCGTTTGGTTATCATGGTCTGTTCAGCATGGACAGTACTGGTGACGGCACGGTGGATGGCAACGACGACCTGATTGCCCGTGCGTTCGGCAATGACGGGACAGCACCGGGGTTTATCAATGCTGCCGGCAATCGTGTGATCCTGCGGCGTTATGATGGTGGTGTGCTGTCGAAGTTCATTGGTAATGTTGAGGGCAATGTTGCGTCGTCGGGACTGAGTGCGGATCAGCTGGCATCGCTGCAGTTTCTGGCAGCAAAGTTGGCTCGACTTGGTGATGGTCGTACGATTCAACTGGACAGCAGTGCGGCCGAGGTGCTGTTTACCAGCGTGAACAACGTCAGTTATCCGGTGGGTGTGAGGCTGGTGGATTCGGTGCTGCCCGACGATCTGGTGGCCGTACCGACCTCCGCTTCGACTCGGCCCGGCGGTCTGATCCCGGATCCTGAGATAGCCGAGATTACTCTGTTTTCTGAGGACGGTCGATTCAGTCAGACGTTTCCGCTGACGAACACGGATGCTGCCAATCTGAAGTGTTACTGGTCGGAGTATGACGACCAGGGGAACAATCCGGTGGACTACAACGGCAATGGGTTCAATGACATTCGCGGTTTGCCTGCGGAGTTTCTGGGCAAGGTGGGTCGAGTGATTCTGCGGACGGTGCGTGACGCGGACTTTTCTTGGCTGTTGACGGTGCGTCGTGGCAGTGACGGTCAGGCTCGTGGTGTGGACGTGGTGGTACGTTATCACACGGGGATCAAGCCTTTGGATGAGCGGATTTTTCCGGCCACTTTCCAGGCTGGTCTGGCGCTGGTGGGGGTGAACGACGCTGCGGACGGCACCGAGCCTGTTTTGAAACGCGGTGCCTATGTGTTCGACGCCCTGAATGCTCGCTGGTACCGCATCACCAACCATGAGACGCGGCCCAGTGCCGGTCTGATTCCGTCCAGTGAAGCGGGATTCTGGGGTGCCTACAGGTATCGACTGACCCTGGAGTCTGAGGTGGTGGCGAACGCGGGGTCGTTTCCGACGGGCAGCAGTTCGGCGGTCTATTCCGGTGCCATGTTTCTGCCTGGCGTGGTGGATGTGTATCCGATGGGATCACTGAGTCTGCCGGCGGCATTGCAGGCGGGGGAGAACTGATGAAACGCCAACCTGTCGAAAGTTTGCGGTTGTCGCAGCGGACTGGTTTCACGCTGGTGGAAATGCTGGTATCGGTGGCGCTGGTGCTGTTGATGATGAGTCTGTTTGCGTCGATTTTTTCGATGGCGTCGGGCAGCGTCAGTACTCAGCGTGGCATTTCCAATCACGACCAGAAAGCCCGGGCATTAACCACGCTGATCAAGGGTGATTTTTCGCATCGCACGCAGCGTTATCCGCTGCCATTTTATCCGAATGAGAACACGGCCACATCACCGACTCCCTTTGGTAATCGGGCCGGTTATCTGTACATCTCCACGAACGATCCTTACAGCGGTCAGGACGATCTGGTGCAGTTCACGGTCAGTGCCGACATGCTGCAGGAGGACACGGACAGTTCGCCGTATTATGGCAGGGCTGCATTGTTGAATGATCCTTCGGGGAATACTTCGACCAGTCTGTCGGTGAATCCGAATCAGCCTGAGGCGGATGACAGCAGTCTGACGGTGAACAACACGGGCAGTTCGACGGCGGCGGAAGTCTGCTACTTTGTGCGGAACGGCAATCTGTATCGGCGGGTGATGCTGCTGCGTCAGCCGTTGCCGGTGGCGGGTCGGGAACTGGACGAGCAGCCGCAGACCAGTCGTGGTCAGGATTATTTTACGTCGGGCAGCGGTAATTTCTCGGTGCAGACGTCTTCGGGTGCGATTGCCACGGATGACTTCTGGACCTACTTCGATTACTCAGCGACGGCGGCATCGCCGACCGGCAAGGCTCAGTTTGTCGGACTGTCTGGATTGAACAACGAGCAGGCAGTGACTGTACCTGCTGTGGGGAATCCGGCGTATCGGTTTGGCTTCAACCAGTTTACGGGGATTTCGCGTGAACACGCGGTCCTGAATGGGGCGTTTATCGGGAGATTTCTGCAGGCGGAAACATCTTCGGTCAATTTCAACTGGCCGCAGCGGCGGGCCGTGCTGTTTGGAACAAATCAGGTGTTTGGGGTTGGCAATAACCCTGACGGCAATCCGTTCAATATCGCGAATGGTCTGACGTTGAATATTGCCACGGGAGTGGTGCAGGAGTTTTCGAATACGGCATCTGGTGCTGGTCGCGGGGGCACTCGCCGGATGGAAGACCTCGTGCTGTCGGACGTGCATGAGATGAAGGTGGAGATCTGGGACGAGCGTCTGCAGAAGTACACGACTCCGGGGCACAACGAGTTGTTTCGAATGCGGGATCTTTCCGGCAACACGTTTATGCTGCCGGGCGACTATCATCAGGGTCGGCGTTTTTCGGATGCGGATGGACAGGGTCCTGAGGGTTCATCAGTGGGGGTATTTGACACGTGGCATCCGGACACGGATCCGGGTGTTGTATCGGCCCGGCATCCACCGCATATCGCCTACCGGTACACTCCGCCGGTCTACCCCGACGGACCGACTCGTCCGGGTCTTCCGGTGGCTCCGACGGCCGAGCCTGACCGGCAGACGCGGCGTGCGGATAACAAGGGTTACTGGCAGCCCGGAACGGTGTACGAGCTGGGGGACGTGGTGTTTGTGCCGTGGGTGGATGCACCGCGGGGCGGCAATCCGCCGGACAGCATTTTCCAGTACGACGAAATGCCGGCTCAGAAGTTTCAGATCGCCTATCGGTGTGTGGGCCGTCAGGGCAGTGCGACGTCGCATGCCAGCATTCCGCCCGGTTTCCCGACGGCTGCCGGCCGGCGTGTGCGTGAGCGGAATGATGAACTGGAGTGGGAGTCGATAGACAATCGTCGGCCGCTGACATCGATCCGCATGACTTTGCGTTTTCATGACCAGACCAGTGATACTCAGCGTAATCTGACACTGGTGCTGCCGTTGACGGACAAGAAGTAGTGACCTGCATGCAGGCGATCGGGCGTGGTCCCGGTGGTCTGGGACAAGAGACATAGTTCCTGATTGTTTGCTCCAGAACCGGGCGGGCCAGTTCGGTGCTGAAGGAGCCCGAGAAGATGAAAACAAACATTGATTTCACTCGACCGCAGGTGCCCGACCGTCGTGGTTCCACGCTGGTGATTGTGATTGCGCTGCTGGGTCTGCTGGCCTTTATGGGCATGGTGTTTTTCACGTTTGCAGCGCAGGAGCGTCAGGCGGCGGAGAATTTCAGTGACGCGGCCAAGTTTGCGGTGGATGAGCCACCGAATGTGTTTGACCACATGCTGCGGCAGGTGATTGTGGGAACCTCGGATACCCCGCAGGATCGTGGCAGTATTCTCTACAGCCCGACTCGCCGTCATGCACTCGTTACCAACCTGGTAGGTGGTGACGTGCAGCCGCATTCGGGAGAGGGTGTGCGGTTGGCGGACATTGGTGGTTATGCGGTGGTGGATCAGAACCAGGACGGGGTCGCGGACATCAGTTTGGATCCGAATCTGGACTGGCTGGAGTTTGTGGATTCCGGGGTGGCGCGGTCGCACATGGCTTACCGTGCGCGTGGTCTGGAGGGTCAGGTTGGCGGTGCTTCTGTACCGCAGCCTCCGGCTCCGGACGTGGACTACACGTATCCGGACATCAACAATCTGTTTCTGGCTTTTCGGGGTAAGGCAATTCGTGACAACGGAACCGGGGCCACTCCGAGGTTTGAAGAAGTCAATGTGCTGATGCCGTCGTTCTTTCGTCCGCAGTATCTGAAGTCTTCGCTGGCCAACGGTCCGCTGGGCAGCAGTATTGTGAC
>Ga0078894_10002243_pt1 | contig 14589 bp, 10 predicted proteins | sample LauGreSu1BDMLBSD_2_FD_67506 | JGI IMG/M metagenome (GOLD analysis project Ga0078894, IMG submission 67506) | Freshwater lake microbial communities from Lake Michigan, USA - Su13.BD.MLB.SD (version 4) (version 4) | ecosystem: Environmental > Aquatic > Freshwater > Lake | place: Lake Michigan... | reverse complement strand
ACCGCGACGGGAATATTACAGAACATACATTTCTTGTATACATCCAGTAAATAGGACGTTTTTCCCGAAAACATACAACCAAGAACCAGTTCAAGATAACCGTGGGTCGGTTTCATTGATGTGGTAGTGGTAGTCATTGAGCGTGTATGGATGCTCCTATTATTATGGTGATACTAGTATTTACGCAAAAAATCGCGTTCAATTATTTTCTGTGTTAGAATTTCATTCCGCTACGCTACCGCTACGCTACCGCTCGCGCATTTCATTCCGCTACGCTGCCGCTCGCGCATTTCATTTCATTTCATTCCATTCCATTCCATATTGACATAAATATAATTCATTCTAGTATTTATCCGACAATAATGACGATGACAAATCACGCAATGCCGTGGGTAGAAAAGTATCGGCCTTCGTGCTTTGATGAAATCGTATTGGACCCAATGAACCGCACTATTTTATCCAATATCCTGGAAACGAATTATTTCCCGAACCTCCTCTTTTATGGCCCCCCCGGAACCGGTAAAACAACCACCATCATTAATCTCGTCAACGCCTACCAGTCCAAACTGAATATGCGAAACCGCGGACTTATGATTCATTTAAACGCATCCGATGAGCGCGGGATTGACATTATCCGCAATCAAATCAACAGTTTTGTCAGCACAAAATCAATGTTCGGCAATGGAATCAAATTCGTTATTTTGGACGAGGTTGATTATATGACGACAAACGCACAAATTGCGTTGAGGTATCTTCTCACGAGTTATACCGATAATAATGTCCGGTTCTGCTTGATATGTAATTATGTATCGCGCATCGACGAGTCGCTTCAGACCGAATTCGTGCGTATGCGTTTTAATCAATTGCCCGAAACGGATATATTGGCGTTTCTACGTAAAATCCGCGACAACGAGTGCCTCAAACTATCGGACGCGAACTTGGTGGCGATTCAGCGCCAGTTTCATTCCGATATTCGCAGTATGATTAATTATATTCAGACAAACCAAGATAATCTAAACGAATTACACGTTATAACAAACACAGTATGGGACAAAATGGTGGATTTATTTCGCGACCCCGCGTGCGATATTCGGACGATTACATTATACTTCCGAGAGATTGGCGCAATGTATTATATTGACCCGCGCACGATTATAAAGCATTTCTTATATTATATAGTGCGATATCGTTCATCTGAAATGATGGTAACATCTGAATTTCTTAACAGTTCCGAACATATCATTCACTTGAATAACATCAAAAATGAGTATATTATTCATTATTTTATATTGAAATTTCGGGCGTATTTTCAGTGCGCGGGTAGCAGTAGCGGCGGCGGTATTGTTGCCTCTCAGCCAGTGCCCGCCATAAAAAAGCGGATAATCAAAGTAAAGAAACAAAGTATTTGATACAATGTATATTCTGTATAAATTGAAATGAATTGTTTCTATTTATCTGAATGAAGATAGAAACAACTTGTAGCTATAATGTCAAAAAATGCGAGTTCTCCCGATTGTGGACCTGAAATTGACGCGGAATGGATGAAATTTATGTCTCGTATTACGCGCCAGCAAAATTGCGATACTGTAGATGCGGAAAATGATAGCGGCGATGATGACGATGATGATGTCGTCTCGTGTCCGGTTGCGACAATGACGTCCCAAATACACAAAAATATAACGACGAAATGTGAAAACGACGCGGTTGTTAAACAACGAAAGTCGTGTATTTCTAAAAAATCACAGCGAAGGACCTATTCATTTGTTGATGTTGACAGTCCACAAACACACGAACTCACAGGAGCAGAGGCCACAGTGGTTCCTACAAAAGCGACATATGGAATAACTGATTCTACTGGTATTCGTTCCAGTTTTACACCTATATATATTTCTACGAAGACGAAGATTGCCTATTTAAACCGACCCATTGATATATATGACTTATTTTGGAAAATACCCGTTCAGCATTATTATACTAGGAAAGAGGGGGTCATCAAGAAACAAATCAAATTTCAGACAACCGACCCTGCGGCAGTCGCAGCCATCAAAGAAAAATTAGAGAAACAACCACGATGTTATGAAGAGTTTGTTATAGAGCATATTGACAATCCAACGGGACGTATCCCATATAAGGACCAGCGTAAGGTGAGTATAGGTTTATGTAATAAAGATCTCAATGGCGGGAAACACAAACAGAAACGCGCATTCTTCAACTGTTTTGTGGTTATTCTTCGTATTAATGGCGGTATTGCGCCACCAGATGAACGTGCGCCAGAAGATGATATCATGTACAAGGAAATGCACGCCAAAGTATTCAATACTGGGAAGTTGGAAATCCCCGGTATACAAGACGACCACACACTCATTCAAGTATTACAGCTTCTCGTGTCGGTTCTCCGTCCCTTTTTAGGCGAAGACCTGGATTACTTGAGAAACCGATGCGAAACTGCTCTCATCAACTCCAACTTCAATTGCGGATATTATATTGACCGCGACAAACTGTTTCATCTTCTCAAATACAAATATCGGATGAACTGCAACTACGACTCGTGTTCGTATCCGGGTATTCAGAGCAAGTTTTACTATATTCCGGACAAATCCTCTGATGAACAAAACGGGCAACAACCCGTGTCTATGGATATGCCGTATTACGAAGTATCGTTTATGATATTCAGAACAGGGAGCATATTGATTGTAGGGAAATGTAATGAAATCATACTTAACGTCATTTATAGGTTTATTTGCTTGATATTGGAGAACGAGTATCCGGTTATACAAATGGGGATTATCCCATCCAAAGAAGATGATGTGCCGACGAGGGTGCGAAACACTAGAAAAAAGAAGATAAATATAACAAATATTCGGTTCTACGACGAAACTGAATGAAATGAAATGAAATGAAATGCCGGAACGGAACGGACCGGAACGGAACGGAACGGAACGGAACGGAACGGAACGGACCGGAACGGACCGGAATGATTTAGGCGTTTCGTTCGTTCGTAAAGAATATAAAGATTTAAAAATTGAGTATTCTATATACGATACTTTTTAATATTATGTCATCCGCTCAAACTGGAGGTGGCGCAGTAGTTGCGTCGTCGTCGTCATCATCTGCTGGCGGAGATAGCACAGCACAGCAACAGATTAGCCGCGTTCCAACTTACGCGTGCTTTCAACACGCAACCAAGGTAGCTATTTTAGAGGACAAGCCGATTGTTTTGGATTATTGGACCAGTTCATTGGAAAAATCGTGCCTCATCGGCGTTCGCTCCAACAACGAGAAGCTTCTTGTAAAGAGCGAGGATGAGTACACAAGTCCTATCGCGAAGATTTTCAAGGTGGATACCGAGTATATCATTGTGACTGCTAATTCAATCTATATTGTCGCTGCGGATATTAGCACGAGGCGGATTAATTAAAGTGGGTGGGGTGGCGCCCCCAAACGACGCGGTGCTATGGGCGGAGCGATGGGCGGCGCGATGGGCGGAGCGATGGGCGGCGCGATGGGCGGAGCAAGCGGTGGCGCGATATAATTCTTATAATCGGTTCAATATTATAAGAATACCGGAACTATATAAAGGCAGCGGAATCGCTACTTAAAGAGAATCAGGTCCACCCCGCGCGAAAAGAACTTAAAGAGAATCAGGTCCACCCCACGCGAAAAGAACTTAAAGAGAATCAGGTTCCCCGCGCGAAAAGAACTTAAAGAACAATGTCATCCTCCATCATCTATTTAAGCGACTGTACCCCCTTATACGCCACATTAGGTGCTCCTAGTCGCATTCCCGTAGTTTTATTTTACCCATTAAACAGTTCCATCCGTCTTGAATGGTCCCCCCCACCTAATTCAGAAAATGTGGTCGTTGATTCCTATCTGGTTCGGTATAAATTATCCGGCGCACCTCTCACCCAGACCCTCGCCGAAATAACGACTTTTTTCCCCACCCTTATCGTGTCCGGTCTTTCCAATGGAAGTTTATACGATTTTTGGGTTGTCGCAAAGAACCGTTTCGGTGAAAGCCCGCATTCACCAACTGTAAGTGTCGCGCCAGGTGGGCAACCATCCGCATCTCAAATTGTGCGCCGGGCGTATCATTCTACCATTGCGGGGGACGGTATTGGTCAAAAAGTCGGATTAGAATTCACACCCCCTGTTCTACAAAATGGCGCATCATCGCTTGTTTTTACTATAAAATATACGCGTATAGCCAGCGGCGGCGGCGGAACCGATACATCCTATGTTATTGTGGATAGCGTCCAAAATAGTCAGATGATGAGAGACGAATCCAATAGTATCGCCATCAAAACAAATGGTGTAAAGGGCAACTACGTACGAAAGGAAATCGCGATACCTCCTCCCACAGACAGCAGTGTATTCACAAGTGGAGAGTATCGTTTTCAAGTATTCACATCCAATATATACGGTATTTCTCCTGCGCCTGATCTATCCTTCGTCGTTCAGTTATATTCTAATACAGACTCTGTGGGTCCGCCGGCGGTTCCTCGTTTCACATCACCATCATTTGCGTCATATAGTATTCCCGCGGATGCGGGTGCTGTCGCGGTTGACGCAAGCGACTCGTTTATTCGGTTTCGGTGGAAACAATATCGCCAAACTGACGGAACTGGAAGCACCGGGGCGGCCGCGTATACCGGCTGGTCGTATCGTATTCAATACACTGATGATAAAGATTATTGGTATTATCCGCCGGCGGTATTAGGTTCTCCAAATACGGCGAAATTTCCGGAATATACCATCGCATACGACCGGGTGAGTCCTGGCGCGGGGACGGCGGATTTTGAATACTCCATTGATATCAGCCGTAATGTCGTGAATGGAAGACGGTATTATGTTCGTTATTGTGTCGTAAATGCGGCTGGTGATACAAGCGAATACACACAAATAACTGATACGAATCTCTCAAAAACATCGGGTGTCCCTGGAAGGTTTCCGCCACCACCACCTATCTTCCGCGCATCATCGGATGACCGTATTGTTCGTCTCTATTTTAATTGGTTGGAGTCAGGAGTGTCTCCTAGTTTAGATGAAACAGGCGGTTTGCCAATTCTGGATTATCGTATTGAGAGATTCATCGTTTCTCGTATTGGCGGGGTTATAACTATATCACCTACAGCTAATGCCATATTTACAAATGTAGTAGGCCCATTTTACGAAGACCAAAATGATATTGAAACCAATGGTATAGAATATTATTATAGGATATATTCGCGAAATGCTTTCGGAACTTCTATCTTATATAACAGTGTAACCGCCATTCCTTCAAGTCGTTCAGATATCGTTCGGAATGTTAGTTCCGCCGTTGATAGCGAAAAAATCACTCTTGAATGGGAACCTCCCGTTGAATTAGAAGAAGAAACACCCATCGTCCAATATTATATTGAATATCGCATTTATGATATTTTTTCAATACCGGCAATTCCACCAGATAATATAGTTGGCGTATTTTCTGGAACGAACACTGTTTTAAATACCATCCAAGATATGAATTCTATTTTAGTAAATGATACATTATGGGATAGTCTTACTACGACAGTTGTTGAAGAATTTACAAACTCTGTGAACTTGTCATATACTATTCGCGGTCTTATTAATAACACACCATATGTATTTCGTGTAGCAGCAGTTACACAGGATAGTTCACGGCGTAAAATTGTTGGGTTGTTAAATGTAATCGGTGATGACAGTCCATATTTACCGCGGCCTACTATTATCGGTAAAGTTCCACTCAGACTGACAAATGTGGAATATCTCAATGGAGACGGAAGTATAACAATAAAATGGACGACTTCGGATATCCTCAATAGAGAAGGGATTATACGCTATATCGTGGACTATCGCATCGCTTTTTCCGGTTCAGACTATTCACAGCAATCATTTGAATATGCTAATTCTGTCCTATTCAACGACGGAACCAATTCTGTATCTTTTATAGTAACCGTTTCAGGTTTAAATAATAATGTTCTAACGATTCCAGATACGAGCAGACATAGCTATGAGATGACGATTTATGCTGAAAATTCGGTAGGGTATACAAATACAGATGATAGGGTGAATTTACACGAGGATTTGCCGTTTTTTGATGTTTATGAGGGTCTTCTTTTACCACGCGTTGTTCGTCCAAGAGCAGTTACTGGAATGATTGTTGAACGTCGGTAAGCGTCGGCGTAAGCGGCGGCGGTTTATTATGTTTATTATGTATAGATATGGCTACCATAACACCGGTCCTTACAAATTTCGTTGTTGCGCCTCGTGTCTATGGAACCGCGCCGTTTGATTTGACAAATCCAGTGTCAACAAATACAAATCCCGTCGCAACATTTACATTTACAAGCAGTAATGTCGCAGTAGCAGACATATCCGGGCAAACTGTTACTATTGTAAATGCCGGGCAAACCGTGATAACCGCGACACAAGCAGCGACAACCGGATATTCGTCGGCGTCAATTACTGCGAATTTCACCGTAAATATCGCCACACCCACCATATCCGGTTTCACGATTGCGCCCAAATCATTTGGCGACATATCATTTGGATTAACAGACCCGTCATCCAATAGTGCCGGTGTATTTTCATTCCGAAGTTTAACAACAGATACCGTAACGGTTTCGGGACGGGTCGCCACGATAAAAAGTATTGGGCGCGCACAAATTGAAGTAATACAGTTTCCTGCGACAAATTATGCGAGAGGAAGCGTCGTTGCGGAATTTGATGTTCTCACGAGTGTCGTTCGTGTTGGAGTTCAGAATCAGATTGATTTATCGTGGAATATTCCCACCGAAAATGGCGCAACCATTAAGAATTATTTCTTTTATGTTGAAGAGCGAATACCTAGTGTTGTGCCGGCACCCGCTGTATCTACGGTGGTTAGTAGTATAAACCCTATTCCTATTGGGTATTATTCTTACGCATTACCAGTTCCATATTCTGCGCAAATATTGGCATCGGGTGGTAGTCCAACGGGTATTGATGTAAATTCAACATTACAGTTTAATATTAATACATCACCCCAATTTACAAACAAAAATCATATAGACATCGGTTATTATGGTGAAATAGAAATTTCTTGGGAATATCATAATGACAGACCTATTGTTCCGCTTAACCCTGAGTTGGTTGCTTCTACAACGATGACAATATCATTATGGAAGGAATCAAGTGCTACCGAAGGCGACCGCCGTGTTAACTTACTATTTAATAACTCTCGCATCTATGATTCCATATCAAATTGTCTCGGTCCTATGCCGCAAAATAATAACAAAACCATAACTGACATATATAACGTTGAATTTGATAATACTGCGAACAGAGAATTGAAAGTATTGAAGCCAACAGATATAGTATCTGGGTCGGTTCGGTTATCTAGTGTTTCATATTCACCCGCTGATGCGCCAGCGTCCACCCGCGAATATAGCATTATTGTCAAGAGTATTCGCATCGCGCCCTTTCGTTTTCCGATTACGAGAGATTTTACGTCCCTTGGGTTTGGGTTGGGTAGTTCGGCGGTCGGGGAGGGATTCGTTGTTTCGTCCGCGAATGCGAGCGCACCACTGGCTGCGGAAGGGATATTATATCATATGCCGAAAATGATGCGCGTTCTTTCCGACTTTAATGAGGCGTCATGGTCTTTTTCGTGGAATTATGCTGCGAATCTCGCCCGTCTGGCGACGGATATATCGTATTTGCCGGTGAGCGGAGGTCTTATAACAGACTTGAATATTCCGTTTACGATGAGGGTTCGCGGATATTCGCGTCCTTATGCGCGAGTCTTGGCCGCAATTACCGTTGAAGAGTATAACACAACCAATGTTTCTAACTTTTTGGTAGGCGTAGGTGACGCACGATATAATACGCGATTGCTCTTTGATGTTTCGTTGAATTATAATGCGACATATTCGCAGATTACAGGCGCAGGGACAACCACGGCGGTATTTGATATCTCCGGTGCGGCCGGGTTTCACGATACATCACATACCCAATTTGTCTTTCTGTTTCAGTTGACAATAACCGACCCAAGTTATAATGCGTATTTTCGGTCGCTTGCCGCCGCCGCCGACGCCGATACCGCCGCCGACGCATTTCAGGTGAAAATGTTGTCACAAACATTCGCCCCTCGCCAAGAATACCGGTTCGAAGGCCCAGACCCGACACTCGCATCGTCTAATTCATTGACTAGTATGACCAACACATTATACAATATAAGTAACCCTTATACGAATGTTCCCCCGTTTTATCGGTTTTACGGTTTGACAAATGGTTCGTTTTATTCATTCAAAATATCGTCAAATAATATTGTGGGAACGACCGCATTTTCACAGTTATTTACGCGTCGCTGTGGTTCAGTTCCAAATGATATTATGAATACGGTGAATAGTGATGGCGCTGATACATTAAAAGTTGAATCCGAGAACACTTCAAACCAGGTTAATATTTACTGGGTTAAACCGGTATTTAGCGGGTATGAAATCCAGTATTTTGTTATTCAAATGAATATTGATGTTTATGGGAGGTGGTTGAATATATTGGATTATACGCCTGATATTTCGCATAATACCATAACATTTGACACGTTTCAAGATACAACTATTATAATTACAAACCATACAATTACCGAGTATGACAAAACCATCAACAGTTATATATACAAAACGAGTGCGCAAGCAACGGAATTTACCCAACAGACAGGTATTTCAGTTGGGGTGTCAGGGCCGCTTATCAACGGATATAAGTATTATTTTCGCATAGCAAGTGTAAATGAACTTGGTTATTCTAATTTTACACCAGTGTTGACAGGAATTCCATTTGCCAGGCCAAACAACTCACCAATTCAATATATCGGCAATCAGGTCGCAGGAGATAAGTTGGTTTATCTTACATGGAAAATTCCAGATGATGATGCGGGTTCTCCCATCCTGAACTATATTATTGATTACGAGGAGGTTACCACGATTGACGGTGTGGATACATACGCAAACAAACGGAGATATAAATTAGATAATAATGAACCTATGGAGAATAAACGCCCGTCATATCCGTTTGACGACTTTCGCGCCGTATATTCGGGTTACAAAAGGTTCGCATTGTTGTCCGAGGATGAACAGAAAACAATTGCGAAATTGCGCGCAGAACTGACGAGGTATATCATACCGCCAACCCCCATAACAATTAATGATTCTGACTATAATTTGAGTCCGTCTTTGGTGGAAAACCGAAATGTGCGACTCTCGTATCTTTCACAGTCGTTCACTTTTATTAGTGCGGAATTAACACAGAATGTCTTTGATATTTCCAGTATCCAATTGAAGTGGTATTACTTTAATGACCCAATCGGCGCGGTTTGGAACGATGATATAACGACGGTATCATTTCGGATGTCAATGCGCGGACATTTGAAGGCAGTGGATGGGAGCGCAGCACATGATATCAGTAATATATTTTTTATTCCAGGAGATGCGACGAACGGTGTTACATATACAGTGTCCCGCCCGAAATTATCTGAATTCGGAACATATAAATACATTGATTATACAAACGGAAATATTATCGCGGGTGGCAACTCGGTATTGGCTATTCCGAAAATATTCATTCCGACACTTCCATCGGTGGATGCGTCCAATAACTCCCAGCGGTATAGACTACAAATTGACTACCAAATAACGTATCTTTCACCGGGGGACAACAAATTCATAGTATATTCTGGACCTATTATTATTAATGGAACGTCGCCGGTTCGGACAGGACCGGAAATAAATACGCGTTTTACATTAAAATTACAGGACAAAACAAATTCGCCCATTGAAAATAGAAAATATCGTTTTACGATTACGCCATTTAATATTAATGACTATTTTCCGGACAATACGCCGTCAAAACGTTCGCAGGTCACTTTAACTATCGGAATCACTAACTCGGAACCGATTACGGATATGAGTTACGCGCTTATTTCTACAAGTCTAGGCGGAAAGGTGCGTCTTCAATGGCGGTATTCATCACCCTCTGATTATTATATCAATATTGAAGTTCCAAAAAAATATCAGAATTCAAATTTTCCGCAAGAATATCCAATCTTATCATATGGTAAAGTATCGTATTCTATATTGGTGTCTAATTTAACACCGATAGGTAATATTGTTTCATTTACAATACCTTCTGATGATCCAGCGGATATCGCGGTGAATAATGCCCAGTTGTATTTGAAATCTGGCCGCCAATATACGATATCAGTCTCCCCGGTCCGAATCGTTGAGGTAGATAATGCGCCCGAATCTTTGGTTGCGGAATCACGGAATATGACGCCGGATGACGTATATATTGTGCCATTTAGGGTTCCATTGCGTCCCTTGATGCTTACGGCACAAGGCAATCCGGGGGCGGTCATGTTAAAATGGAAACTGCCAAACATTGCGGAAGACCCCAATTTTTATATATCTGGTTGGGACCCAACATATTATCGTTATCGTTATTACACACTTGAACGTCGCGATATATCCGCGAACTCGTCTCCGACCGCACCTTGGACGGTAGTTGCCCCAGAACTAGAAATTCCTGCGCCAGAAAATGGGGGAGTTTTCGGGTATGAAACGGCATATACAGTGTCTGGGCTTATAAATGAGAACAACCATCAATTTCGTGTTCGCTTGATGATTATCAATGATTATAATGGCGCGCGCGCGTTTTCGGAATGGACGCATATGTCTGTCATTAATAACGTGGCGGTTCCTGAAAGCTCCGGAAATATAATATATCCCTCGGTGTATCCGTATAAGCCTAGTGCGCCGGTCTTACAATTTGCTGACCGGACAGCCACAGCGCTTGGAACATTGAACGGACTTAGTATAAACTTTACATATCCGACTTATAACGGAAATGCTGATTATTATGAATGTGAGGTGTCCTATACACCCGTCGGTAGTTTTGGTGGGGAATTGCGTAACATATTCAGCGTAAGTGATGGAATCGCAAATATTGCGGATAACACGGCAATATTGGTGGAAGGTAAAATACGGACTTCGGGTGCGGTAGGCGGTGTGTCGCCAGGGTCGCAGCAAATAACGGTGGTATGTAAATCAACGGTATTGGCATATGGAATCCGCATTCGCGTGATTGGACGCAAAACCGGACTCACTGAACCATATCCATATGTATTGTATTCAGATTATTCGGCGCCTGACTATATTGAAATTTAAGGCGCGCGCGGCGGTGGCGGCTGGCGGCATTATAGTCCGAGATTCAGCGCGCCGATTTGCTCCATCGTAAGCGTGTCTGGAAATTCCACATTGAATTTGATTTTAAGGGACCCGGTTTCTCCGTTCTTTTCCAATCCCAAACCAGGTATTGTTTTTATACTACCCGGTTTAATTATATTCCCTGGTTTATTTGCGAGTTTGAAAATCCGGCCATTTAGATGGCTTATTTCAAAGTCAAACCCGCAAAGCGCCGATTTAAGTGATATCGTCTTTTCAATTGTGAGGTCGTTATTTTCTACTTTAAATACTGGGTGTTGAAGAACATTGATTACAATCCGGACATCGCCTTTCATTCCAGCTTCATTCATATGCCCACAATCATTTAAGATAATAGTATCGCCTCCTTGGACACCCTTCGGGAGTTGTGCGTGGATGGTTTCGCGTTCAATCTTGATGATGTCGTTGTCTGGAACCTGGCGGTCTATTTCAAGTGGAATAGAGCATCCGTTATAGCATTGTTCAAGTGTCAGTGATACAGTTTTGATGATGGATTCGGGAACCTGGAATACGCGAACGTGGGGTTGCTGCTGGTGGTGCTGGTGCTGGTGCTGGTGCTGCTGCGGACGACCATTATGGAACGACTGAAATACGACTCTTGGGCCTGGGCCTGGGCCTGCGCCGTGGGTTCCCCCTCCACCGAACAACATATGAAGCAACTCTTCGGGGAGTCCGGGTGGGAAACCGGGTGGGACGCCACCGCCACCGCCGCCGAAATGGAACATATTAGGGTGGATGCCGCCACCGCCACCGCCCCCTTTGCGCATCATATCATAGGTTCGCCGTTTATTGGCGTCAGATAGGGCCGCATACGCATTATTCAACTCCTGGAACATTTGCTTGCTTTCGTCTGTATTGCCATTTTTGTCTGGATGATGAAGCATTGACATACGGCGATATGCTTTCTTAATTTCATCATCGCTGGATTTCTCGTCAACTCCGAGGATTTTGTAATAGTCCTTGTCTTTATCAATGTCATTTGTATTCGTGAATGGAAACTCGTCTTCGCCGAAATTGCCGCCGGTTTCAAAGAAGATATTCGGCCCGGGGCCTGCGCCGTGTCCTGGACCAAACGGAAAGTTGAAGAACATCCTGTGGTTGACGATGATATTGTTATGTTATTTAAACCGAATATTTTATATACTTTATTACGACGCAGCCAATGAATACGAATACTTCACCCGATATTCCATTTATCGCAAAATATCAGCCACTTAAAATTCACGAGTTTGAACAATTAGACGAAAACACTATCACCATTATTCGCAGCTTGATTGAAATGGATAATCTCAACATAATGTTCTATGGCGACTCTGGGTCAGGCAAAACATCCATTATTAACGCGACGATTCGCGAATATTATAAGAAGTCAAGTAGTGCCGCGATACAAGATAATATTATGGTGTTGAACAGTTTGAAGGAACAGGGGATTCAGTATTACCGCAATGATGTCAAGGTGTTTTGTCAGACAATGACGATGATTCCGAACCGGAAGAAAATCGTGCTCTTGGACGATATTGACTTGATAACCGAACAAGGACAACAAGTATTCCGTAATTGTATTGATAAATACAGCCACAATGTCCATTTCATTTCATCGTGCACGAATATTCAGAAGGTTGTGGATACATTTCAGACACGCAATATTATCATCAAAATCAACCAATTGAACCAGGGATGCCTAAATAAAATAATGTGGAAAATCAAGAATAACGAGAACCTGATGATAATGAAGGATGCGGAGGGGTTTTTGCTTCAAGTATCTAATGGGTCTGTGCGGACATTGATTAATTATTTGGAGAAAATCAAACTCATTGGGCGTGAGATTACATATGATATTGCGAATAAGATATGTACAAATATCAGTTTTCACCGGTTTGAAGAATATACACGGGCAGTCTTACGATGCGGCGGGACGGACCACACTGGACTTCGTGCCGCTACTGATATATTATTTCAATTAAATGATGAGGGATATTCGGTTCTTGACATTTTGGATAATTATTTCTTGTTTGTGAAACTCACGCCGCTGTTTGATGAAGACATGAAGTATCGTATTACGTCGCTTATTTGTAAATATATTACAATATTCCATAACATACACGAGCACGATATTGAATTGGCGTTGTTCACGAATAATCTCGTGGGGTTGCGCCCCCAAACGACGCAGTGCGTGGGGTTGCGCCCCCAAACGACGCAGTGCGATAACCCGGGCTAGAACCGGGGGAGACCCATTAAATAATGTCAACAATATGTTGCTTACATTATTACTACAATACCGCCTGGGTCTAACCTGGTTTATCGCCTCGCGTCGTTTGGGGGCGCAACCCCACTAGTAGATACTTCCCTATCAGTGTATGCGACTCGAGCACCTGTTTAGGCGAGAGGCGTGCGAACCACTGGAACTTGCTTCGTTTCAGTATATCCTGCTCTGGAATATAAATACCCGCCGCTGTGGGCGAGAGGGGGACATCCTGGTCCGCCAGTAGCTCTTCAATCAAGACTGGCTTATTTTTCGTGGTTTTGGCGCCCAGCTCTTCCGCCGGAATCAAGCTCATCGCCGTCGGGGTAGCCGCCTGTTTTGACAACCACCACCGCGTGGTCTCCCCCGTAAAGTCCATATCTTGTGTCTGGTCGTGGCTATTCAAGTTCATCAAATAGTCCATATATTCCTTCATAACCGGGTCAAATTTACGGCAGCCCATCATCTTCGTAGACGGCGAGTATTGTTTTTCGGCGGCGAGAGATGAGACGGTGCGGAGTTCACCCATAACTACATTGGCCTTTCCAATGTGTGCGTCGTATAAGGAACGCAAGTCGTGGAAGCATATAAATGCGCTTGGAATAAGAAACCCGCCGTAAATATGAAGAACGGTGGCGAGTGCGAGGTCGCGCATATGTGTGCGAAGGGGGCGCGGGAGGTGCTCTACCTTGGTGCGCCACTCCGGGATAATCTTGATGAATGAGTCGTCGTCGATAAGGCAGACATTGAAGCTCTCGCCGCAGTGTTCAATAATATTCCGGATGGTGAGGTATTGGTAGGGTTGATTCAGGTTGTCGCTGGTTCTTGCGCCGAAACTCTCCCACGACCGCGCATTCTTATCAAATTCAATATGGACCCAGAGGATTGGTTTGCTGTTTTTGGTGAGGCTGCTGTCGTTCAGGAGATACTTTTGAATAAGCTCGCCGTCGTTATATTGTTCTTGGATATCAATTGTTTTTTTATATTTGTTATAAATGAAACCAATCAACATAATAAGGAGGTAAGCGATTGCTAGTTTCACTACTTTGTTTTCAAGCATAATGAAATGAAATGAAATGAAATGAA
>Ga0078894_10002242_pt1 | contig 14591 bp, 15 predicted proteins | sample LauGreSu1BDMLBSD_2_FD_67506 | JGI IMG/M metagenome (GOLD analysis project Ga0078894, IMG submission 67506) | Freshwater lake microbial communities from Lake Michigan, USA - Su13.BD.MLB.SD (version 4) (version 4) | ecosystem: Environmental > Aquatic > Freshwater > Lake | place: Lake Michigan... | reverse complement strand
AGGATTGACAGTAGAAGGTGCAGTCGCATCACCAACTCCACCTTTTAGTTGTCCATCTTCGTTGATAAAAAAGTCTTTATACTTCATGGTCTGTTATTACTTTTATGTTTATGTTTTGCAGCATCTCGTTCTGCTTGTTGCATTTTACTGTAACCATTTGATGGATATGCATAGTCGATTTGCCATCTACGACCTTTCATCGCTGGATGGCCAATCAATGGATCTTGAATTTTCTTCTGAGACCCAATAATATACCAATCTCCCGGTGGTTTAGAATCCATAGTTGCGTCTCTTTTTCTTTTCTTCCCACTTTTCGTCCATCAATTTCTTGATTGCTTCAAAGTTGCCATATTTTTGTTCAACACGTTCACGTGTTTTGGATTCATTGGCCATATCACGTATGATATTTCCAATCTTTTCCTTTTGAGTTTCGTTCATTGGTTGTTCTTTTTGTTTTTCTTCCGCAATCTGATCAATTCCGTCAATAATAAAGTTAGAAACCTTACTAATAATCGTTTGATTCTTAATTACTGTGTCTTTGTCTGCTCTCCACAATGCAAGATATGTCGCACTATGTTTTACTGGCAAATCATAATTTCTTAACACCGTATAGGCTACTGCTTCTGCTTGAAGTTCGGCTTGTTCACGGGTTAGTTTTGATGTATATTCGTCACCAAAGAATACTGAACTATCTTTGAAATGAAGAAGTGAATGTGCAATTTCATGAATCAATGTAGACAAACGATTCAATCCGGAAACATTACTTGTCAAGTTAATATGGTCACCGCTTGCCCATCCCATTTCTCCACCTTTTGCGTCACTATGAGTAACCTTGATGCCTTTATCTTTACAGAACTCTAAAACATACTCATAAATTCTGTCAGCAGTTTCACTTGGAGTATTAGGATCGTGCCATTCAGGACTTTGAGGCGTAATACCTTTTTCAGCAGCATTTGTATCAGCAATATCAAATACTGGAACTGCTCTAAAATACATTCTGGTTCTATCCGTTACTTCCTTACCTTCGGATCCATCATCATTTGGTTTTAGTTCTTCCTCTTTTTTAGTAATCGGAGCATAAATCCAAATAGCCTTGGCTCCTTTATTTACAGATACACCCATCTTTTTCCACGCACTAAATCCAGCAACATAGGTTGCTTTTGGGTTTTGAATGAAAATCAATATGCTGTTATTAAAACTATATTTTCTAAATCTCTTCTTAAAGTTAAGATATTCAGCAACTTTTCCACTTGTTGCCTCACCTTGTACGGCATCAGCCAATTCTTTGATAAAGTTATCAATCTTGATAGCTAACTCTTGGTTTCTACTGATCTTTGAATCATCTGCAACAAACGAAGGCAAGTCTTCGATCTTTTGAATCAAATCTTCCAGTGTCGAATTACCACCAGTTGGTTCGATCCACGTATTTTTACGACCGTCCCATTTAAAGCCAGAATTGATATTACGAATCACAGAAGTAGCAATACCAAACTTATCTAGTCCAATTGTCCATGCAGTAATAGCAGGATCCCATCTGAATCCGTTGGCTTTCAACGCATCCTTGTTACGATATGTTTCATTACCGGCTTCCTTTGGATTCTCAAGTGTTGATACTACAACGATTGAATCATCTTTACGACGAAGGTCTAACTTTTCGTTTAGATCCTCTTCTTCAAGCAAAAGTGGTTCATATGACTCGTTCATCATATCAGGAGTCATACCCAACATACCTAAATCACGATAGTAACGTGGATTTTCCTTTAGATTTTGAACAACGGTTTCTTTTGCAACCATTCGATTCTTGTAAATCTGTTTCTTGAGTTCATACTCCATTCCCTGACGAATATCGTCTGGAGTGACCTTCATTTTAACTACATCGACATCTTTTTTGTATTGTTCAGGATCGATCTTGGACTTGATATCTTGATCAACCGGAGGAACAATATTGACGTTAGAACTGTCGGCGGGAAACGATCCGGGGTTCTGAGTCACATCTGGTGATGCATATGTACCAGATTGACCCGAAATTGATGGTTGTCCACCAATTGGAATCTGACTCATGTTATATTCTTTGAAGAAGTCTTTGTACGTCATAACCTATAAATATATATGAAAACCACAACTCTTTGGTTTTTTATCGTCCATATATATTAAGATATGAATGTAGTTTTGTCTTTATGTGAAAAATCCAGATCACCATATCCAAAGCGTAAATGTTTTGAAAATTTGTGTTCTGTATTCAAAGATCATTCAATTTATGTCTTGGGTGATGATTTAGACACTAATCTAATGTCGTTTGTAACGTCCTTTAACGTAACACTAGATAATAAAGTACGTGGTAAAGATCAATACATGCGTGATAAGTTTGAGTTTTGTATCAACAACTTTTCTCCGGAAGATATTGTATATATGGTTGAAGACGATTATATGCACTATTCTGGCTCTGACGTATTAATACAAGAAGGATTACAACATGCAGATTATGTTACATTATACGATCATCCTGACAAGTATTCATCGTTTCCACACCCAAATCCAGAGTTAACGGATCTTGGAGAAAAAACCGTAGTGTTTTTAACAGAACATTCACATTGGAAGTATACAAACTCAACCACCGGTACATTTGCGTTTAAAAAACAAACATTGATTGAAGACTATGACATTTGGATGAATCAAGTCGTCAATAATATTTGGTTCTACGATTATCAAGGATTTATTGATGTACGTAAAAACAATAGAAAAGTTGCATCTTGTATACCCGGACGTAGTTCACATATGTATCCAGAATTGTGTCACAGTCCGTTTTTCAAACCTTAGTTAAATCACACAAATACTGCATCTTCACATCATCAACTATGTAATGATACGTTATTGCTTTTTTAATCAACGGTTCATCGTGGTTATATTTTTCAGGAGTATTGCTATAAAAGTAAACGCAATTTACGATTGGTATCTTTTTATGATATGCGTTTAATCCTACATTTACATCACCAAACCGCGGCTTATAATCTATAAACTTACCACTGGTTTTTAAAAGTTGTGTACTTATACAAAACCCAGATCCTCCACTTGGATAATCGAGGTCACGCGGTATTCCCGGCTTATCAAAAATTGGATTGGTTGAGTGGTTTTGATAGTTAACCAAGTTTCCATAAATACAGTTATGATTGAAATAATCAACTTCTTCATACAATCGATTGACATTTACAAACGTATCATCATCGCAAAATAAGATCCAATCGTATGAATCCAAAATTGTAGAATACGACTCTCGAATAGTATTAATAACGTTTACTTGTTTTTCATCAGTATCAAAATAATCTGAGGAGTCTGAAACTTTTATTACACTATTTTGTTCGTCTGTATGATCGGAGTAGAACACGGTTCGTATATTTTTTCCCCATGTATTTCTAACACGTTGAATTCTTTCGCCGTATTTTACCGTAGTCATTATAAAAGAAATGATTTTCATAAGAATTTTTTGCTTCTGGGATCGTTTACGATAGCGTCGTAACGATTTGTATTTTTTTGATTGATATATGCATTAGCATAATGTACTAATAATGATGTATCATAGCCAGTCATACCGTATCTTGATTCAACTAAACTCATTACTGTGGGTTTAAAACATCTATCCATAACAGTAAGATCAGATATGTGATATCTGATTTGGTCAGTACCAATAAAATCAATTGTAGGATCAAATTTGTATGTCATTATAGTGTTGATGACATCTTTATAAAATGTATTTGGTCCACTTATTGTGGACCCTCCCATTGAGCCAGTCAAAGACACATGTTCATTTTTGTAATCAATAGGTTCAAATCCATAATTGATGACATCAAAATCGGTAATCCAACCAGATTTGTCATACATGGTCAACCATCGCACAAAACATGCAACTTCATAATTTTTATGGTTTACTGTGGGGAATGTCTCACACACATTACAGAATTTATCGTATTCCTCGTACTTTTTTGCATCATCCAAAGTTAATACAATAGGATTCCACCCGTAAAATTTCCAACTACGCTTCCAAACATCTAATAACCAAACATTAGCTTCGTCGTTTTCCTTTAATTGTTGATAGTAGGTGTAAATGTTCATTGGTACTTATTCTGATGTATAACTACTTTCATTCCAGAATTTAACATATAATCACGTTGTTTTTGAGTATAAAAATACTCACCACATCCAGAATATGACGATGGAAGCCATCCAACATGATCAAATGATTTTTCTTTCAAGTCCTCGACAATACGAATTCCCAACTGAAGATCCCATGGTCCAGTTTGATCCACGTGAGAGGATTTATCAACAATTTTAGAGTTCAATTCCAAGTCAAAATACTTGAGAGTTTTTTTCACATCATAAAATGTAAGAGCACCATTTGTATACAAACATGGAGGGCCAATATGTTCAACCACCATGTGCAGTTTACATTCTTTTGAGTAATGATATCTATAGTCTAAACTACCCATGTAAATGTTTCCACATGTTTCAAATGGATGTTTAAACACCGGAGTTCCAGTTACTATCGGTTCTTTTTTCCAAGACAAATGTTCTTGCCAAAGTGTATCATACCAATAGTCTTTTCCAACTTTACAATCCCACTCATATCCAAAGAAGTAATCCAAATTCATATCTCTGGCTATTTTTAAACCGTCCATAAACGCCCAGTAAGAGTATTTGTCAGATACAGACCATATACTCTTGGTCATCTTTGGTATTGAAGGTGTGCGTATAAACTTAACCCGATACTTGTTTGGTATTTCTAAATTTGAATCTGAATAAACAATGATATCAGTGTTGTTTTTAGATAAATGAAAATCTCTTAAGTTGTCTAAACACTTTAAGTGTTTCGATTCTAATACAGGCAAATACAATAGTATTGCACTCTTCAAACTACGTTTAATATACGTATGTTTGAGAGACGAATACAAATTGATAAACCGATTGTTGGTTGTTAAATCTTCCACGGTTGCACTTGTATTGTGTGCAACACATGATGTACATTTAACTGGTGTAACAAAACAAACGTCGTTTACGTTTTGTGTAAAATATAGCCAAATGAAAAGGTCGTTTCCAACAACAAATGTTGGCTTGGTATAATAGTTTTTATCAGATCCGTGTGTGGCTTCCCAATTGGTTAAACATTCGATGAGTTTATGAGTAGGAAACACCCCGTGTATAGGAGAAATGGTAAGAGGGTACTGATCAATCAATTCACGTACAAACTTAACAGATACAATACGTCGATCTCCTCCCAATTTAACCGTATTATCACCAATAACTCGGTTAGTCTTGTAATCTACAACATTTCCATCCCAAATACCAAATGCGTAATCATCATTTAGATACTGCAACTCATTGGAGATTGACGGTAACATCAAATCATCATCATGCAATATGACAGACCACTTTGTAGTAACAGCTTTAACGCCTTCCAACCAACATTGGTTGTTGTTAAGATCTTCTGTAATAATTGTGACACGATGTTTAGAACGTAGTTCTTCTCCCCACTTTACGTAATCTGCATCGTTACCAGATATTACAATCGACACGTTTTTAATACCGGATTCAACTATTGATTGGTATGCGGTCTTTCCAAAATTAACACGACTACCATGACATGTTAATACTACTGTTACATCATCTAATGCATGTAAATTACCCACAACCGAATTGTGTTTATAATACTCGTTTGTATTAACTGTTAATACATCATTCTTAAGAATAACATTCTCTTTACGTTTCAAATCCCGAACCATTTCAATCGGTTGAGTGTACAATTGATCATTTTTGTAAAATGAAAACTCCGAGACGGACAACGACAATTTACGTACATCACCTTTAAATTCAGATGGTTGATAATAGTCACTGTGTATTTTAATTGCAACAACGTCAGTCAAAGGAACGTTAACACTAATAACGTCATCAACCTCATACACTTTATCAGACACCGTTTCATATGTGGGATTTTGTTCTGTCTTTGTTCTTACAACAATGTTTTTCTTAGTAAATTGATTTTTTGATGTAATGACCATTCTATCAAACTTCTGATCATTTCTTACCATCAAATTTGCCATGGGTCCACACCACTTAAAATAATTGGTGTCATTTTTCTCTACATCATACCAACCACCATCAAAAAAGATCACGTTTGAATCCAAAATTACGCTGGGATTGTCATCAGTAACTTTCATTTTGTTGAAGATTCCCAACGAAAATTCAACGGCCTGATCAATATTACCATGCGCCCATAATTGATTGTTCAAGTCCATTCCAAACTGAAGATCATCTTGAGCCTGAAATAGTTCATAGTTTACAAAATAAATGTTAGAAAAGTTCTTCAGATATTCTTTTTGAGCACCATATGATGTAATAACAACAGGTCTCTTGTATTTTGCCGCAATCAATGGTCCCAAACCAATTCCTTCAGATTTGGTCAATGAAAGATATATGTCTCCAGATGCATGTATCTTAAAAATTTCATCGCTGGAAAGATGTGACCAAATGTAATAAACTGAAGGACAGTTGGGATATTTACTAACAATTTCTTGGATACGTGTCTTACATACATTTATATCATTCTCGGAATATCCGTTATAGTATGTCTTGACAATCAAAGATACGTTTTCATTATTTTGAAACGCCTTACAAAACGTTTCAATTGTTTCTGTTATACCTTTACGTTGAGTCCATTGTCCAATCGTATAATAGTTGATTGTCTCTGACAAATTGCTTACTTTGCCAAAACATAAAGCAGCGTTCTTAACAAACTCTATAGATTCAGATCTTTCTGGCAAAACTGGAATAATAGGATCATATATCAATGTATAAATGTCTTTGGTGACTCCACATTCGATGAATGTACTTTGATTCCACTCGGAACACACAATTACTGCATCACAGTACTTATTTAACTGATCTACGTATTCTGGTTTAATGTAATTCGAATCCCACAATGAAAATGCGTATATTTTCTGTTTGTCTGTCCTGTTTTTGATAAAATCAATACATACACTTTCAATTACAAATGGAGGTAAATTGATGACATAACATGTTGCATCTTTATCATCAAATTGTTGTTGATGAACACTTTTATAAATAACGTCATCTGGATCACGACCGTTGTACGCTAAGTAGTTGACTTTATAACCTTTGTTACGAAGGTTAATTATAGTTTCTTTAGTTAGAATTGAATAACCATACGTTCCTGCAACCCCAACGAATATAATTCTATCTTTTTTGGTAAATGGCAATAGATTTGAATCAACATCCTCGGTCTCTTTTACGATAGATATTTCTTTTTTTGTTAATCGGTCTACTAATGTTGGCAAAAGATTGAACTGATCTTTATTCATATTCTGAGTTTTTCTGTTAATTTAGAAGCATTCTTTGATAATGCCAAACCAAACTTATAAACCAATGAAAACAAAATTCTTGTTACACTATTGATATGTGTGTAAAAATATTTGTATAAAAAACTATCATGAAATTTCTTTAGTTTTTTCAGTCTTTCTATAAATTCTGCGTCATCCTTTTTTCGTTGAACATTATCATAAGCTTCAAACTTGTTTAATGTTATACGTTCAACGTGTCCTGAACTTAAATACACATTGTAACTGATTGCATAGTCATAATCGGTGTCATTCGATTGAATGTAGTCATACATTTCAATACATTTAGTGATATTCGTAGGTTCAGTCCATTCTTTGACCTTTTCCATACGTCCAAATCTTCCAAAAAAAGATTTATCATTGGGATCGCCTTCAACGTGTTTCAACTCTGTTTTAACAATCAGTAAATTACTGTTTTCATCAATAATATAATTGTCCAATGCACAGTCGAAATCCTTTGTTTGAAAAGAATAAGAGCCAGTATATCCTCTGGGATTATCTGGCATAGGAAGAACGATTTTACAGTTAATTGTATCAAACATTCCCATAGTTTAACCCTGTGGATACTTCACTTCATACTGAATTTCTGGATATTTTCCCATGAAAATCCTAAATTGCGGCATTTCGAGTGTCGGATGATAATTGGCTTGAATGATAATCTTGTTTGAATTCTCATTTTCATAGTTTGCATACTTGAACCATTCCTTGTTGGCCCAATTATCCCAAACCTCTTTCAGAACTTTCATTTTATTTGTCATATTGTGTTTTTGTTTCTACCATTGAAGTGTTAAAAAACTTAGTCTGTAGATCGTATTTAGCTTTAAATCTACACAAATTGGTTTCATCAATGCTTTTTCCAACAGAAATCTCTTTACTTGCGCGTATAATATCCACCAACTGAAAAGTTTTTACATTTTCCCTTAACAGTTGGTGGTATTCTTCGGAGTTTAGTATTTCATGAACACGGTCTACGCCAATTTGTTGTACCAATTCGGTATACAATACGTTGTAACCATGTTCACTACGTTGTTTTTTATCAGGATCAATGCATTGCGTCATCTTGACTTCAAAAATACTCAAGATATCAAAAGCATAACCTTCATCGACACTGATTGTAACCATATTTGTTCGTATACATATTATGTACCCAACGGACGAATACTTATTTTAATTTTGTTTGACTTAGCAAAGTCATAGACCTTACTATCCTCAGTATATGGATAGTAATTCGCATAAATAATAAACTCACGTTTGTTTATGCCGTTTTCTAACCGGTTATACCAAGGACGTTTGCCGTATTTTTCTTCAATTAGTTTAACAAGTTTCATTTGCGTAGATCAGTTAACAACTTACTGATACAAGCCATCAAAGCAATTTCCTTCAACGGAGGTATCAACAAACTACACTGATACATATATTCGGCAATAACAATTGTAGCGATTGCTTGTTTGCCATTAGCATATTCATCAACCTTCTGATATAATACGGCAAAGTAATCGTCATAGGTCTTGATCTTCTGATCAGCGAGAAACTGACGAATTTCATTGAAAGCAGCAGGCTTACCAATTCCATTCTTGATCATGTCTACCAACTTCTGGTGCGTATCAGTCTTCAACGACGATTCCTTGTTAATCGTCAACTTACCCTCATGTGTGGACTGTTGTGCCACATTGATAATCTTGCGAATATCCGGATAATAATTGTTAACGATATAAGCCAGATCATCATTCTGATATTGAACATTCTCTGTCTTGAGAATCTTTGTCAAATGAACCGCAACCGAAACCTTGGTCATCGGAACGATCTCAAATGTCATACAACGTGAAACAATCGGCAGAATCATCTTTTCATGATAGTTACACGTCAGAATAAACCTCGTAGACATACTGAACGTCTCCATAAGATTACGAAGAGCAGCCTGAGCTTCAGGTGACATATAATCACACTCATCAAGAATAATAACCTTCAGCGGTTTGATTCCAACACACGAAGCAAAACTCTTGATCTTGGTTCGAACGTTGTCAACCTTGTTTTCATCAGAAGCGTTGATATACAACACATCACAATTGATCTGTTTGGTCAACAACTTAGCAAGAGTAGTCTTGCCAGTACCAGCACCACCATACAACATCAAATGTGGGATGTTCTGTTGATCAATGTAAGCCTTGATCGTAGTAATGATGTTTCCATTACCGATATAGTTTTCAAGAGTTGTGGGTCGATACTTCTCAACCCACAAACTATGAACCTTTTTATCGTCAGTATGACTAACCTCTTCAAAAAAGGCATCCATAATAATTAGTCGTTAGCTTGAACCGGACCAAAGTGATACACCGAATTAAACGTATCAGTATTGAAAGAAACTGAAGCAAGTCCTGCCTCAGACACCTTCAACACAGCATTCTCACACTCACTGTTAGCATCCAACACCGCCTTGAAGAAGTCAGCGTTGAAATTCAACGGCTTCTCCAACTTGGGAGTACCACTCTTGATCGGAACATCCAACGTAACACGGTTGCTGTTGATCGAAGCATAGCCAATGACCAACTGCACCTTCTGGGTCTTCTTGTTCATCAACAGAGTGAACTTGGTTTCCTCAGACAAAGCATCCTTGGCACTACGATACTTTGCAATGAAGTCCTCAGTCAAATCAATCTCAAAATGATACGGAGGTTCAGTCTTGAGACGTGAAGACTTAGGAATAACCGTCAGTTCAGCCGTCATAAACTGAATTTCAGAAGTTCCATCAGCAAACGTCAACGACGTAACACGGCCGTCATTTTCGTTAATGTTAACAGTGATGTCATTACCCAACGCCTTCAACATCTTTTGAAGCTTGTCGGTATCATACACACCGATTTCCAAATTCGTGGTGAGGTCGGAGAAATCCTTCCAAAACACGTCATACACCAAACTCTTATCGTTTGTGATTGCACTCACACCAAGTTGCTTATCCTTAACGGAAACGGTCCACTTGACTGCGGTGACTTCTCCATTCAGAGAATACTTACTAATGAATTTTTGTAGATTTGTCTTTGTCATAACTTTTTAATTGTTCCTCATACTATAGTCTAACTGATTTGATTTGTCCATTTAATTTATCCAATATTCGTTCTCAAACTGTTCAGGAAATTCTTTCACAAAATCCGTACATATCGCATGGCACTTGGTAAAATCTCCCACCCACCCCTTTTCTGGCAAAACACACACACTTTCAGGATACAGCTGTTTGCCCGGATAGGTCCAAATGTACTGTTTGCTGGTCAATACCCAATCTTCGGTGGTATGCCAAAATACGTTAACTGAATAATCTTGTACCAACATATGAAATGCATCTCCATTTTTTGCATGAAGCCAAAACTTACGATTGGTTAGAAAATCATACTTGATATCATATACAGGACCATCATGTCCTAAATACCATTTGTGATCAACATACCATACGTCAATTTCAACGTCATGTCCAGCACGTTCGGCAAGTTTAACGTAATCCGGATGGTTTTCTCTTTCGGGAGTTGGTCCGCTTAAATTACCTCGGTGTGCTATTAACTTCATAGTTTTTCAAAAAGTGTTCCAAGTCTTCTGGTGTTCCAAGTCCCCACATCTTTTCGATGTTGAATGTACGAATACGTTTACCGTCAGCAATTGCTTCATTAAACACCGGACAAACATAAAACTCATTGTTTACACGAATGTTCTTAACAATCATCTGTTCAGCATACTTTACATAGTCACTACCACGTCTCCAATAGTATATGCCTACCGTCGCCACGTCACTTATAGGACGCTTTTCTGCAACTTCGGTCACATATCCAAGTTGGTCGAGTTTTGCATAACTCCACTTAGGATGCGTAGACTTAAACGTAAGAATATTACCGTCCAAATCAGCGGTTGTAGAAGTATAAATAAAATCCTCATTGTTCCATTCAACAAACTGATCACTGTTGGCAATAATCAACGGTTCATCTTTGTCAATGTATTGTTTAGCCAATAATGTGGTACAAGCAGCACCTTCAGTGATTCCTTCCACCTGAACAATTTCGTTGTTTGGACAAAAGTTGTTGAGGGTATCTTTGAGGTTGTACTTTTCAAAATGACTCTTTTGAACGATAAAGATATACTTGGCTTCCACATTCAAGTTATCCACTACCCACTGAATCATCGGCTTTCCACGAACATCAATCAAAGGCTTTGGAAATGTATATCCAGCCTTTTCAAATCTACTGCCTGCTCCTGCCATCGGTATTAAAACATTCATTGTTCCTCCTTGCCATTTGGGCCTTTTAACATTTTTGTTGATACAGTCAATGTGTTCCATGATTCTTTCATAGGTTACATCATGTGGATTGTTGACTCCAAGTAAATACGCACCACTGTTGTTTGCAGCATTACGTCCAATAACACTATCTTCAACGATCAATGTTTCTTTGGGTGTAACACCAGACTCAATCATCGCCCTCAAATAAATCTCAGGATGTGGTTTTGGATATTTTACATCCTCGTTTGATAAGTAAAAATCAACATACTCCAAAAATCCCAGTTTCAAAAGCGTAATCTTAACACTGTCACGAATGCTATTACTAGCAACCGCAATTTGACACTTTTGTCTCAACTTTCTGAGAACTTCAATTAGTCGAACATCTGGTTGTAACTCTCTTAACATCTGAGAAGTATACAGTTGTTTACGAAACCATATCCTTTCAAACTCCATTCCACTCAATCCCTTTTCTCTACCAAGTATGTCCAACTTCTTGTATGTACTCAAACCATCGTATTTGGAAAGATGTTCATCATATGAAATCTCATACTTGGGGTCAACATCACGCAATGATTTATTCAAAGCATCATAATGCAACTTCTTAGTTTCAACCAATACTCCATCCAAATCAAATACGATCAGTTTAATCATACACATTTCTCAATCTTAAAGTCGGCATATTTGCATCCAAAGTAATCATAGATATATTCAAAATACAAATATTTGAATACACCACCTGGCATACGTTTAGGCATAACTAATATTGAGTTTGGAAGTAAAGTTTTTATATTGTACAATTCAAACTGACGTTTAAATAAAAGATGTGAAATGCAATTATTACAATCGATACACAGCTTAATAATATCGTCATACACTTTACAGTACACATAAAATGGATCGTGTTTAGCAATACAGAAATTGTCATCAATCCATCCATTTCCACAGCCATATATTTTTTCGTCAATATGAACAACATGATCAACGTGAGTAATAATGTTGTTATCTGTCAAACAATACAAGTGATCCGGATCAAACGGTCTGTGAAGACCTACATCAGGACGAAGACGTATATAATAATCATACCTCGTATTGTTCTGATGTTCATATTCTTTGACTATACTAAACAGTCTATTCAATTTATATAGCCAATACAGTGTGTTGGACACTTTATTGTCTTGTGTATGTTGATACGTTTGAACCAACTGTTGATGTTCTCTGAAGTTTTTTATCAGTCCACTTGTATATGGTGTAAAACTTTCAACGTCTATAACCTTCCAATACTCAAGATACGCGTTGATGCATGGATCGGTTGTATCTTCTTTCCAGAATGATCCAAACATATCAACTTGATGACCTGCCGATTTGAGAGGGCCAATCAAGTTCTCCAGATTCAAATCGACAACTCTGTCAAACAAATCGGTTCTACCCGACATCAATATAGCGATCTTCATAATTAGAATTCAAAAAAGTTTGCTGCAGCTTCCCAATTTTCATTGGGATAATCCCACTTCAACACGTTGTAGAACTCCATCAACTTGCTCTTGAGTTCCTGTTCATACATTGCATCTCTGTCAATATACTTCTCAATAAAGTCCAAAATAGGTTGTGGATCTGTTCCGTCAGCCTTCATAGCCATACACTCCACTCCAAACTCATTTTGTTTTACATAAACCCACTTGATCTTTTGTCCGTGAAATATTGGCGGAATAATCTTTGTGAGACCATACTTTTCCAATAGATCGTTGTAAATCAAAGCAGCTTTCACCTGAGCAGGAGTTCCACTGATAATTTGAAACGGCTGTCTCCCCTTCGGATTGTAATCCTTCTTCTTATCCAGACTCTTGAACTTCACACTGGTATTCTTAGCAAGTTCAATGATGGTATACTCTTTCATTTTAGATTTGAAATCCAAAATCTTCTTGTTGATGGTTTGTTCATCCACGTTCTTCAGAAAGTCAATCAAGATTTCTTTCATGAACACACGGAACTTGGCAGGAAACGAAGTTCGTACAACGTCAATTCCCTTGACTTCCAATTCGTCACATTCCACACCACCCTTGTTGATGATGAACTGACAATACCGTTTCTTTGCCAACCAGAAAGATGACTTGGAAATCACTTCTTGTTTTGCATCAAATCGATGGTTCTTGACATTAAACAAACGAAGTGCCATCACATCAAACATCTTGTTGACATAGTTTTGAGCTTCACCTGTTACTTTCAGAATAGCTTCAGTCATTTGCTTTTCATCATTCATATCAATGTCGGGCATCGTTTTCTTGATGATTGGCAAAGCACTAGCAAAACATGAATCGGTATCAACGTAGATTACATAATCCTCTCCTTTAGCATCTTCGCCAAGAACGTTTCTGTAATATTGATTGATCGCCATGTTTGCTGTCTTAATGATACTGACACCACTCAAGGTTACAGCTTCAGCGTTGTCCTTATCATAAAACCGAAACACTGGCAGACCCAAACAACCGTAAATGGAGTTAAGCAAAATCTTTTGCACCTTCTGACGTTGATCGTAGAACTCATACATTTCCCAATTCTTTTCTTCAGCATACTTACTGGCCATCTTACGCATTTCTTTGCGTTGATTGAACCACTTAATCAAAATGCTTGGAATTGTACCTTCTTGTCCCGTTTCTTTTGGCAAACGATACACAGCACCATTACTAGCAACACTCAGATTATTCTGAATCAACATGTCACTGAACTCTTTGGCACTATACTTTTGACCACTCAAGATCACTTCACTCAATTTTCCCCGAACAAAGTCTTCAGCATTCCAGTTTTCAACCTTAGCTATCTTGGTCTCAGGGCTGATGTTAAGGCTGATGATGATATTCGGATACATTGATGTGAGGTCCAAATCAAACACCCAGTTATACCTGCCAGGAACAGGATCTTTAACAAACGCACCT